>Ga0065721_10005347_pt1 | contig 18414 bp, 15 predicted proteins | sample Mesricmetagenome_FD_59108 | JGI IMG/M metagenome (GOLD analysis project Ga0065721, IMG submission 59108) | Mesophilic microbial community from rice straw/compost enrichment Sample: eDNA_1 v2 (version 2) | ecosystem: Engineered > Solid waste > Grass > Composting > Bioreactor | place: USA: Davis... | reverse complement strand
TTATAAGTTTCACGCTTATCATTACCTGTATCGTCTCCGCAAAGCTTCTTCCGGCGTCCAAGGACGCCGAAGGCGTTTTTGCTTGTAGGAAATAGTATGCGGATTCGCGCAGCGGACGAGGCCGACCGAGCCTGATCCGGAGGCCTTCTCGAGCACCGGGCAGGCTTTGTTGTGGCTCAGGCCTTCTCCATACACAGCGAGACCATGTGATTGATACCAGATATGCGGGCCTGCCCGGGGGATAGGGACTTGCGTTTGTACTCCGTGAACCCCAGCTTCTCGTACAAGCGGATGGCCGGGACATTGGTATCGGCGACCTCTTCGATAAAAATTGATCCAGCACGAACATATGGGCGAACGCCTTTACAATGATATCCCGGTCTTTAGAGAAATACGCGAGCCACTGCGAGAAGCCGTCGGCGAAAATCTCCGCATCGGTGATGCAAATTGTTAACTTGCATTGTGGATTGGGGTGGTGCGGCGTATCGGTTTGCTTGGGAAATATAGAAATAGGTAACTTTATAGAATCATGTTAAAATATAGGTAAAGTAAACTGATCATATTTTAGATATGTACATGAAATAAATACGAATGCCTACAATATCATTCCACGGGTGGTTAGAGATTTTGATAGCCGGCGTTATTTGGATGTCCGCGGTGTTCGTGCTCTGGAGTTCCTGGAGTTCGTACCGTTTTTCCCAGAAGGAGAACTTGGCTCGGATGAATAAAGATAGAAATAGATTTCTGAATGCAGCCATCGTTATCGCGCTAATTTGCGGCTCTTTAGGCGTATTAGGGCCCATTTTCACCATTATTCTAGAGAACAATGCGAACGCGATTTTAGGAAGAGGCGATTCCGCGGCTGTTTCTTCTACGCAGGAGACAAAACCGGAGGGGCTGTTCGGAAAATCCGATGAAGAGCAACGTTCTTTTACCGAATTCGGAGCGGTCGGCGATTGGCTTGGCGGGTCGTCGGTTCCTTTTCTGACTCTGGCCACCTTGCTTATCGCATTGGCTACCTTTAGAGAACAGAGGAAAGAATTGATCCGCGTCCGGGAAGAGTCGGAAAATCAAAACCGGACGCTTAACCTTCAACGCTTCGAGAATACCTACTTTCTCCTGCAAAGCGAAGTTCAAAAACGGCATGACGCCCATGAAGTTTACGAAGCCCGATATGACCCCATACTGCCTAGCGAAAGCTTTAATACTTATGAAGAATTTTTTAACACGATGAAATATTACGGCAGCGATTTAACCTATGAACCGGATGACCGTAACCCTATTCAGGACCCTGTCGATTTCAAACGCGCCGTTCGCTACAGGCAGATCCTTCAGGGTATATTCTTCGCCGAAGAGAATAAAGATTTGCGGTTGGAACACGTTCGCAGGCTGAAAAGAACGATAGAGAAAATCTTCGAACTCTTTACGATTCATCAGCTTCCCGAATCGACCCGCAAGTTTTACGCCGAATTGTTGAAAATTCAACTCAGCCGATCCTCTATTCTAGCCTTGCTATACCTTTCGCTAGAAGACTTTCATCGCTCCGACGGCGAATATCCCCACAGCGTGATCCGGAATTTCTCGGAGTACGATTTTTACCGGCCGGCCATGCTTCAAAGTAAAAAGTATTTGTTCGAATCTTCTCCGGACGACGAAGACCATCTTTTCTTTTTATTCTTAACTAGCCTGAACGATAATGAGCGAATCGATTTTCATGACAAAAGCATGCACCTGGTATCCAAGAAACAAGCGGAAGAGCGTTCGGAAGAGTAGCCCGGTGCAGGGAACGTTCTCCGCTTGAAATTCACGCTCGAAGCAAGTCCCGATAATCCGGTGAACGGATCATCGGGATTTTTTGGTTTGAATTGCCGAGCGGCACCCCGCACGGCGCAAACGCTCGTGTCGGCGCCGGTTTCGCCGGAATAGCGCCGCCGCACGGCGCTAATGCTTGCGCCTGCGCCGGTTTCGCCGAAATAGCGCCGCCACCCGGCGCTAATGCTCGCGCCTGCGCCGTTTCGCCGAAATAGCGCCGCCGCACGGCGCTAATGCTCGCGCCTGCGCCGAAATAGCGCCGCCGCCCGGCGCTAATGCTCGCGCCTGCGCCGATTTCGCCGAAATAGCGCCGCCGCCCGGCGCTAATGCTTGCGCCTACGCCGGTTTCGCCGAAATAGCGCCGCCGCCCGGCGCTAATGCTCGCGCCTGCGCCGGTTTCGCCGAAATAGCGCCGCCAAACGGCGCTATTGTTTGCGCCTGCGCCGATTTCGCCGAAATAGCGCCGCCACCCGGCGCTAATGCTCGCGTCGGCGCCGGTTTCGCCGAAATAGCGCCGCCGCCCGGCGCTAATGCTTGCGCCTGCGCCGGATTCGCCGAAATAGCGCCGCCACCCGGCGCTAATGCTCGCGCCTACGCCCGCGCATCTGCGGAACCCCGAGATGGAGAGGAAGCTGCTCCGTCGAGGGCGAGAAATAAAGGTAGCGGAATACACCGTGCGCAATCCCCTTCGAAAGCCGTGACGGGTGGTTGGCGCAAGCGACTCCTGCGCGGCAGGGGATCCCGGCTTCTTCCGGCCGGCGACCATTTCTTCATCATGAAGAAATGCTCTTTTTAAAGAATGTTTCCGCAACATCATGGATATCCTTGTTATCAACAAATATTTATTGCTAAACGATAAAAATTGATTTAGAATCAATGTGAAAATGAATAGGCGAGGTGTTTGTAATGGAACGAGGTACAACGCTCTTTTTGAAGGCAGCCGTTATTTTTACCGGAATCCCGGTTCTGGCTTTGTGCATCTTCTTGGTCCCTCGGATCGCGAGTTACGCTGCGGAATTGTACCCGGACTTTGCTTCTATCGAATCTCTTCTTTTCATCGACTTGTATGCATCGGCGATCCCGTTTTACTTTGCCCTGTATCAAGCTTTTCGACTTTTAGGCTATATCGACAAGAACCAGGCTTTCTCGGAATTAGCCGTGCGGGCATTAAAGAATATCAAATCCTGCGCGATCGCAATCAGCGGTTTGTTTGCGCTGGGCATGCCGCTCTTTTATCTCGTGGCGGAGAGGGACGATGCCCCCGGCATCATCCTCATCGGATTGGTCCTGATTTTTGCCTCCCTGGCGATTGCCGTGTTTGCCGCCGTTCTTCAACGGCTCTTGAAAGAGGCTATCGATATCAAATCGGAAAACGATTTGACGGTCTGAGGTGAAGAACATGGCGATCATCATCCATATCGACGTGATGCTGGCGAAGAGGAAAATGAGCGTAACGGAGCTTTCGGAGAAAGTCGGAATCACGATGGCCAACCTTTCGATACTGAAAAACGGGAAGGCGAAAGCGATCAGGCTTTCGACTTTAGAGGCCATCTGCAAAGCGTTGGAGTGTCAACCCGGGGATATTCTGGAATACAAAAACGAGGATGGGCCGTGACGATGCCCGGCCGGATCGGAACGAGGGGAATGACGGCAAGGGGCTCGCTCCCGGGCCGTCATTTATTAATGGCCGTCGCTCTCTCATTTTCCGGGAGATTTATGGTATGTTATAGATAAAATCAAGGTGGAAGCACGTACCATTCAGGAAGGCTAGGTGGTCTTGTTGCAAAAAGCGCATCCTCGGTCCGCTAGCAAAGAGGTATCCCGAAGCGGCTCTACGCCGCCCCGCCACTCCGTTTCAAGCGAAGGCTCTTCCGCGGGAGCGCTGCAACGGCAGATCGGCAACCGGGCCGTGACTCAGATGCTTTCCGAAACAGGTTCCTCGCCGATCCTATTGAAGCAAATGTTGCCGAGACTCGGGAATCAAGGGGCCGTCAGGCAGCTTTCCTCCGGCGGCGCTAGGCAACCGGTCATTCAGCGGAAAATCGATCTCTCCCCCTCCACGATCAGTCTGGACGACAGATTTATCGAGCGGGTCTCCGCCTATAACGAGATCGGGGACGATGCGCCGCTGCACGAGAAAATCAATGCGCTCTCCGTCGCGGAACGGGAAGTCTTTCAATGGTTTACGACGCGCAACTCCGATGATCTGGAGGAGGATCCCGAAGCCGTCCAAATGCGCAAGCTGATGGACCTGCTTCATCGGGAGCGGCATACCCTTGTCGATCAGTCGATCCGGAACGACGATCACGAACGGGAAGAGGATCTGCCGATCGCGGGGTTCGACGCTTTGGATCCGGAGATCAAGCAGCGGGTACGCAGGATGTGGAAGGAGCTCGTCAAGAACGAAGGGAAGATCAAGATCACCGAGCTTCAAGACAAGAAGGGGGAGACGATCGCTCACGACGGGTTTTCGACGAAGGTGCTGGCGGAGTTTTCGCGCATGCTGGAAAGCGAATTCGGACGGTCCCTGCTCACCCGGATCAACGAATCGGACAAAACGATTACGATCGCTCCGTTTAAGGTCGGAGACGGGGGCGTATTCGCCGCTACTCCGACGAGCCCGGAAAGCGCCAACCTCCGCATGCTGAACGGAGAACCCGAAGAAGATCGGAAATCCTTATACAAGGAAATCGTTTTGGACGATCTGAATAAGGAACAAAGAATCGCTCTCGTCAACGGTTTGAGGAGGGAGAATAAAGATCAGCAGGGCGTCGCCCTCGTGCTGGGCAGCAAAAAGCAATACTACGCCTTCGGAGAAGGCAGCGACGTCAAGGTGACCATGCCTTCCGACTTAACGGAATCGTCCCTTCACTACGAGAACCGGCTGATCGATTCGCAGGACCATGAGTTGATCGCGCCGATTTTTTCCACCCTTAACCACGAACTTGGACATGCCGCGCATATGCAGGAGGGGGCGGTCACGTCCAAAGCGAAATCCATGATGGAATTGGTCGACGATCGGGATAGCCTGGGCGGCTGGTCCAATATGGAGGAATACATCAACATTAAAGGGACGGAAAACGCGCTTCGCAAGGAGTACGGCCTCGGGGAACGAAAAGGGCATATCAATATGCCTTTGGTGTTGAAGGATCAATTGAGAGACCGTATTTACGCGCTGGAAGACGAGTATAACGATAAAAAAGAGTTGAAGCAGGCTTATCGGAAGCCATTAACGCAAGCGATCGAGGATCTGATCACCTTCGTATCCCAGAACTGGGCGGACGAGCGCAAGTTCAAGGAAGCCAAGACGAGGGTGAAGCAGCTGCCGGAAACCATGAAGCTCTTGTACGAGGAAGCGTTGGCCAAACAGGAGGAAGACGAGCGAAGCAGGCGCGAGCCCAAGGACGACGAGGGTACGGAGACCGGGGGCGCGAGCGAACGCGCCGATTCGTCCAACCAAAGCTGGCTGCAATATTTTCGTCAAAAGCTGGGATTATGAAATCGCGTCCGTTTGAAATTCGAACCTCGTTGCGTTTAAAATAAAACGGAACACTAATCTTGGGAGGCAAACGCATGTACCGTACAGCGCAAGACTTTGTAGAAGAGTGGGCGGCATCGGCGGCCGGCACGTTATCCGTCATGAAGGCGATCACGGACGACAAGCTCGGCTTCGCGATCGTGGAAGGCCATAACTCTCTGGGCTGGTTGGCTTGGCACCTGGCGAGCACGGCCGGAGCGTTCGGCCGGATCGCCGGGCTGAACACGCCGGTTATCGAGCGGGGGGCGCAAGTGCCGAGCCGCGCGGGCGAGATCGCGGAGAAATACGAAGCGATCGTCGAAGCTTATCGAAGCGAAGCGAGCAAGCTGACGGACGAAATGATGACGGAAGAGATCGACGCCTTCGGCGGCAAAATGATCCGGGGCAAGTTTCTGCGGATGCTCGTCGATCACCAGACGCACCACCGCGGTCAAATGACGGTCTTGCTCCGCCAGGCCGGCCTTCCGGTTCCCGGGGTTATGGGACCGACGAAAGAGATGGCGAAAAGCTAAGCCAAAGCGTCGCTTGAGCATGCGAGCCTTTCCGGACGGAAGGGCTCTTTTTTTGGCGAAATAGAGATGGCGGCGGTGCCGAGTTCGCGATAGGATGACAAAAAAAGGATACCGTTCCCGACAGGGGCAGGGGGATGCGCATGAACGCGACGAAGGAATACGTCCGGGAGATCGAGCAAGTATTTGCGGAAGCGGCGGCGGAAGCGTCGCGGTTTCCGGGCGGGCTAAGGGAGAAGGCGCGGGCGTTCATCTCCCGCTGCAATCCCTTGGAGTCCGGCGGCGGCAGCAACGCGATCGGCTTCCTGCTCCCCTATTGGCTGAGGGAGTGGGCGGGGGGCTCCGAGCGGACGTGCCGGGATATGGCCGTCGGCAACGCGTTCGCGATGCTTCATTATTTCCTGTTAGACGACGCGATGGACGAAAGCGGGCGCAAGGAGGGAACGGACGCGGACGGGGACGAGCCGTCCATTCGAGAGCGGCTGGCTCTGGGGCAGCTCTTCTACGCGCGGTTTCGCGACCGCTACGGCCGACATTTCCCCGCGGACTCCGCCGTATGGGAACGATATCGCGCTTATCTCGAAGAATGGGCCGAAGCCGTCACGGAAGAAGGCAAGAGGCCGGCGGATCCGCGCGACTTCAGGCGGCTGGCGGGCAAGTCGGCGCCGGTGAAGCTGTGCGCGGCGGGCACGCTGCTGGCGGCCGGCAGAGAAGGCGAGCTCGGCCGGATCGAGGAAGCGGTCGACCTTGCGCTGGCCGTCCTGCAGCTGTCGGACGACTGGGCGGATTGGAGAGAGGATCTGGAGGAGGCGTCGGAGCGCTGCAACGCGTTCCTGACCTTGGCGCGAGAGGCGGCGGGCTGGCCGGAGGAAGAGCCGCTCGCCGAACGGGGCGTCAGACGGGCCGTGTACCGGGCGGGGGCGCTGGACAAGCTGGCCGATATCGTGCAAGCCTACGGCGAAAGGCTTAAAGCGATCCCGGATGTCCCCGCTAAGCTCGTCTCTTTTGCCTGCGAGATCCATGCCGGTTTGTCGGAAGACGCTCGCCGGGCCGAACGAACGACAATCGAACTAGCTTCCGGCGGAGGTTTATCCTATTATTTGTCGAATAACACAAAAAAATGAGGAATTCGTCCTACCTACATGTTATGATTAAGGCGGTTAAATCATCCACAATATGGAAGGGTTGTGTCCGCATGTCCGTGGAATCGTTGAAGGTGCAGCTGATCAAGAAGGCTTGGGGGGACGAGGCGTTTAAGGCGAAGCTCGTAAGCGACCCGAAGAGCGCGATCAAAGAAGCTTTCGGAATCGAAGTTCCGGCGGGTATTGAAGTGAAGGTGGTCGAAGAAACTCCCTCGCTGTACTACCTGACGATTCCGCCGAAGCCGGAAGACGTGGCGGACGGCGGTTCAAGCGTGCAATTCGTTTGGTAAACTCGAAAGCGCGGCGAGCGGGAACCGAATGACGACTTCGGTTCCTTTCGCTTTGACGCTATGAAAGACGATCGTCCCCCTCATCGCTTCGATGATCCGGAACGTGACCATCAGCCCGAGCCCCGTTCCCTTGGTCTTCGTCGAGAAGAAGGGAATGCCCAGCTTGGCCACCTCCTCTTCCTCCATTCCTTCGCCGTTGTCCGCGATCCGGATGACCGCGTCCCCGTCCTCGGTCTCCGCGGAGATTTTGATCCAACCTTCCGGTCCTAGAGCTTCGATGCTGTTTTTAATAATATTGATTAACGCTTGTTTGAGCTTGGAAGAGTTGCCTTGGACTTCGAGCTCTCCCTTCGAATGGAACGTCAGCACCGCGCCGTGCATGGCGGCCAGAGGCGTCATCATCGCTTCGATTTTTTTTAGCTCCGCGGACAGGTCCAGACGAACGATTTGCTCCAGATCCGGCTTGGCGAAGGTGAGAAAATCGGTAATGATGTCGGCCGCCCGGTCCAGCTCGTTCGTGGCCAGGTCGAAGTAGGGCCTGCTCCTGTCGTCGCTTCTGGCGGACAACAGCTGCAGGAATCCGCGCGTGACCTGGAGCGGGTTGCGTACCTCATGGGCGACGGAGGCCGCCAGGTCGCTTATGATTTTCATTTTCTCCGTACGCTGCAGGCTGTGGTTGTAGAGCTCCAGCTCCTTGGAATAGCTTAGAAGCTTGCCGTAATCCGCGGAGATGCGTCTGGCCAGGATGATTAAGAGTGACAGAATGAGCACGACGACGCCGATCTTCCATAAGAAAAGCACGTAGGTCTTGCGGCTGACGTAGTAGAAGATCAGATCCGCCGTCGCGGACGCCGCGAAGATGACGACGCCGACGGACAAGAGAACGGCGTTCCGGTTGCCTCCGATCGCTTTGCGGACGGAGAGGACGATGATCAGAACAAGCTGCAGCAGAATCAACGCGCTCAGGATCACGTTCAGGAAGACGTAATAAACTTCGTAATGCTTGTCCGTGATCGTATACGCGAACAGCGCGATCAGGCAGAAAGCCGAATAACCGGTTTGAAAGCGGCGGTATCTCGTGAAGAACTTGTACTGCTCCTCGAATACCTGATCGATAAAGAAATTAAAAGAAGGGATCAAGAGGAACAGCGCCACGTCGAAGAGCAGGAGCAAGAGGCTCCCGTATTCCTCGAAGTAAATATAAGTCAGCGGCGAGTACGTAAGGATGAGCATCCCTATCGACAGGGCGACCAAGCATAGGGAGAACCAGGAGCCTCGCTGCCTCGAATGCAGGTAACCGGAGCAGACGAGCATGATCAACGACAGCAGGGCGACCGAGGCGCCGAGCAGCAAATCCGGCAGGTCCTGCCGGACGAACCGCTTGGACAGCGCTTCGAGCCCGTCGACGCGGACGCCGCTGACGAGTCCGGCTCGCTCGCTGGTCGTGAGGATGCGGATGAAGTAGTCGGTCGTCTTCTCGCTTCGTTCGATCTGCACGATCAATTTGTTGAGATCGAACGTAAAATCGCGTTCGGATCGGATCAGGAGCCGATCTTCCCGAAATACGGCGAGATCGAGCCCGTACAGCCGGTCCACGAGCAGTCCCGGCTGCTGCCAGAGAGCCGTGGGAGGAACCCGAAGATGAACCCACATGCCGCGGGAGCCTTCCGGGAGCTTCGACGGGGGATCGGCCGCGCCGGCCGGCGTCCAAGTCCCGTCCAGCTGCGGAATCCGCTCCGCGCTGTCCTGAGAACCGATCCACTTGATCTGCCAATCTTGGATAAGAACGGGTTGATCCTTCGCGTTCGCCCGCAAAGGGGAGCAAGCGAGCAGCAGCGCAACCAGAGCGAGAATCCGCCATATCGTGACCCCGCGAATCGAATTCATGAAGCACCTCGCAAGTCAGTAACGGGAGAGAGTAAGATGAAAGATAAAATTCTACATAAAATGACAAAATCCTGTATTTTCTCATCCTTTTGGCATCATTTTATGGGGACTTCCGAATAACCGCCGTTTTTTTTATAAAGGTAAAATAAATCGCGTACGAGATCAAAATACCGTCAAAACGGGACGGTATTTTTTTTTATAATGAAGGCAAGTTCCCCGAACTCCCAACGATCGAGGTGTTAATCATGAATGACCCCACATCCGCTCCGTCTCCCTCGGCCGAGCCGGTCAAGCTCGCGGGCCGCAGGACGCTGTCCCTGGGCGCCGGCGAGACGATCGCCGGTCTTCTGTTCGTCGGCCCGATGCTGATCGGCGTAACCGTGCTCGTTCTCTTGCCGATCGCGGCTACGCTCGCGCTTAGCCTGGCGGACTGGAATTTCGTGCAGGGCTGGGACGGCATCGCCTGGATCGGCCTCGATAATTTCAAGAAGCTGTGGGACGATCCCGCGTTCGTCCGATCGGTTCGCAACAACCTGGTGTTCCTGCTCGCCGTTCCCGTCTACATGCTGATCTCGATGGTGCTGGCCGTGTTGATCGACCGTTACGTCTACTGGAAGGGCTTTTTCAAAGTCGCCTATTTCATGCCCTACATCTCCAGTATCGTAGCGGTTGCGGTCGTGTGGCAGGTGCTGTTCCATCCATCTTACGGTCCGATCAACGAGATGCTCAGGGCGATCGGAATGTCCGACCCGCCGAAGTGGATCGCCGATCCCAGGTTCGCGCTGTATTCCATCATGATGATCACGATATGGATATCTATCGGCTTTAACCTGATCATCTATATCGCCGGTCTTCAATCGATTCCGCGAGACTTGTACGAAGCGGCGGACATCGACGGAGCGAGCGTCTGGACGAAGTTCGCGAGAATCACGTTCCCGCTGCTGTCTCCGACGTCCTTTTTCCTGCTGGTCACCGGCATTATCTCTTCGTTCAAAGTGTTCGATATTATCGCGGTCATGACCCAGGGCGGACCGATCGGCTCGACCAGCCTGATGGTCTGGTATCTATACGATCAAGCCTTCAACAATCTGAAGATCGGTTACGCCTCGTCCGTGTCCGTCATCTTGCTCCTGTTCGTCATGCTTATTACGGCCGGACAATGGGTCGCGCAGAAAAGATGGGTCAACTATTAAACGGAAGGAGGGGCCGGAATGGAGGCTCTGCAGAAGCTGGATTGGCGCAAAGGCGCATTGACCGTCGTTATGTTCGCCGTGAGCCTGCTTTTTCTGCTGCCGTTCTTCTGGATGCTGACGACCTCCTTCAAGCTCGAGAAGGACGTGTTCGTCTATCCGGTGGAGTGGATTCCGAGGCAGTGGAACGCGATCGCGAACTACAAGGAAGTATGGTTCGGCCGGTATCCTTTTTACGTCTATTATTGGAATTCGATCAAGGTGAGCGTCATTACGGTGTTGATCTCCTGCGCGACTTCCAGTCTTGCGGCGTACGGGTTCTCCAAGATTCGCTTCAAAGCCGGCAACTGGCTGTTCCTGATCGTGCTGGCCACCTACATGATTCCGAGCCAGGCGATTCTCGTTCCCCAGTTTATTCTGTACCGGAACATCGGGCTGTTCGACAGCCACTTCGGTCTGATCGTTCTCAGCAGCTTCAGCGTTCTCGGCACCTTTATGCTTCGGCAATTTTTCATGGGGGTCAATCAGGAGTTCATCGAATCGGCGAAGATCGACGGCGCCGGGCATCCGCGGATCTTCTGGTCGATCGCGCTGCCCCTCGTAAAGCCGGCCGTGGCCACTTACGCCATTCTGCGTTTTATCTGGACTTGGAACGATTATCAGAACGCGCTGATCTTCCTGCGAACGGACGGCTTGTATACGATCCCGCTCGCGATACAGAAGTTCACGTCCATGAGCGGCGAATTCTACTCTCTGATCATGGCCGGAGCGGTGTCGGCGATCGTCCCGCTGCTTATCGTATTTATCGTCGGCCAGAAGAGCGTCATCGAAGGGATCGCGCTGGGCGGGGTCAAAGGCTGAAGAGATCAAAAATCTATCATTATAGGTAAATATAGTTACATATGGACCAAAACGGAAGACATTATAATTTGGGTTGTCAGCACCAGATTACGAATCCATTAGGAGGGTGTCAGGATCATGGGGAAAAAGTGGCTGTACGGATTGGCGTCCGGAACGTTGCTCGTCGGTTTGCTGGCGGGCTGCGGGGGCAATAACGGGAACAACGATACGGCTTCCGGTCCGAGCGCGAGTCCGAGCCCAAGCTCGAGCGCTCCGTCCGCTTCGGCATCGGCGCCGGCGTCCGAACCGGCGAAGGAAGCGCATCTGCGGCTGTACACGTTCGGGCCGGAGGCGACCTACAATTGGTCGCAGACGCTGAAGGCTTACGAGGAAGCCCATCCGGGCGTTACGGTCGAGGCTGTCGTGCTCAGCGACAAGGGCGACACGCAGGAAGCGATGAAGAAGCTGGATCTCGCGTTCGCCTCCAAGGAAAGCATCGATATTCTAATGTTCAGCGATCCGGCGGGGTACGCGCAGCGCGTGTCGCTGGGCATGGCGGAGCCGCTCGACGAATACATCGCCAAGGACGGCGGCTACAAGGTGTCCGAGGAGTATAAAGTCGACACGACGCTGAACGGCAAAGTGTACGCGCTTCCGGGCAAATTCAATCCTTGGTACGTGCTCTTGAACAAAGACCATCTGGACGAAGCCGGCTTGGCGGTTCCGACGGATTGGACCTGGGACGAATACGCGGCCTACGCGAAGCAATTGACGAAGGGCGAAGGCACCTCCAAGCGTTACGGCACGTACTTCCACGGCCCGCAAGGCGGCGGCTGGATGGAATTCCTGAAGCTGAAGATGATGAACCAGCCGACGAATTCCGATTTCCTGAAGGCCGACGGCTCGTCCAATCTGGACAGTCCGAACTTCAAGAGCACGCTGGAGCTTCGCGTGAAGATGGAGAAGGAGGATCAATCCTCCGTCCCTTACACGGACATCATTTCCCAGAAGCTGGCTTACCGGAATCAATTCTTTAATCAATCCGCCAGCATGCTAACGATCGGAAGCTGGATGAATACGGAGATCGGCGGCACCGAGCAGCTGCCTTTAACGTTCCATGTCGCCGTCGCGCCGTTCCCGAAGAACGACGCCGGAGATCCGATCGGCTACGCGCCGGTGACGACGGATTACACGGCGGTGTCGTCCACCTCCAAGAACAAGGAGGAAGCCTACAAGTTCGTGCGCTGGTACACGACGGAGGGTCAGCTGGTGCAAGGGAAGAACGTGCCGTCCTGGAGCAAGGTGTCCAACGATCAGCTGACGCCGCTTATCGATACGATTCTGGCGGGGACGGCGAATCCGGAGCTGGTGGACAAAAACTCCCTGATCCAGACGCTGCTGGTCTCCAAAGCCTCTGAGATGGTGCCGGCCGCCTCTTATCAAGCCGAAGTCTACAAAGCCATTAACGAGGAATACGAAAAGCTGATTCTCGGCCAGCAGGACATCGACGAGATGGTCAAGAACAGCCGGGAGCGCGCGCAACAAATCATCGAAGCGAACAAAAAATAAGTGCTATACTGGGTTTGCGGGGACAGCCATCGCTGTCTCCCTTTTCTTCGCTTGGAGGCCCCGCCTCGCGGGGCTATCGGATAGAAGGGAAGATGCCCATGCCGCGAACGAATCGATGGTTCGGATGGCGATCCATCAGACATAAGCTGATGGTCGCTGCAATCGCTTGCATCTTGATTCCCGCGGCTTTAACGCAGTTTATCTATACGTCCCTCACTCAGGACGCGGTTCGGCGCCAAGCGATCTCCAACGCCCAGGATTCCTTGCTGCTCGTGGAGAGCTCCGTCGCGAATCTGCTGGGAAGCATGCTGAACATGGCGAACTATATCCAGTCGAACGCGGACATGACCAGCTACTTCAAGCTCGTCGTATCCGGCAACCTCCAAACCCGCGACCCCTACTTGAATTTTACCGACCGGAAAAGAATCCTCGAGCAGCTGGACAGCTTGACGGTCAGCGACAAGAGCTACGTCACGATCGTGCTGACGGACGGAACGGCGTTCACGAATTACTCCACGAGCGACTATAATCCGCTGCTGTTGCTGGAAGAGCCTTGGTTCGAGAGGTTGGATAGCCTGAGATGGCCCAGCTCGCACTGGATCGGTTCGAGTCCGGCGATGTTCGACTATCTGGAGGAAGAGAGCCCCTACCAGCTGTCGCTCGCCCGGACGCTCCGGCGCGACGATTCGAGAATCTACGGGTACGTCGTCGTTACCGTGATGGAGAATCAAGTCAGCCGACTGTTCGAACGGCTCTCCTCCGATCAGGAGGTCATGCTGCTCGACGAGAGCAATCGGATCATCTCCAGCGGCGACGTGGCGCAGATCGGGCGAACGTTCTCGGAGATCGGCCCGACGACGGGGCGGCTAAACACCTCGATCATCGTCGCGGGCGACCAAAAATATTTGATCACGGAAAAGCCGTTCGCGTTCAACGATTGGAGGCTCGTGTCCAAGCAGCGTTACCGCGAAGCGATCGTCGACATCAGCTCCATCTTCAATCGGGTGTTTATCGTGCAGATCACTTCTTTCGTCGTGTTCCTGCTGCTTCTGCTCGCCCTGCTGCGCGCCTTCACGAAGCCGCTCGTGCAGCTCGGAAGAACGACCGCGACCGTGCAACGGGGGAATCTGAGCGTCAGATCGGGGATCGGAGGGAAGGACGAGATCGGCCGGCTGGGATTCATGTTCGACCAGATGCTGGACCGGGTTCAGGAGATGATCGCGGAAATCTCCGATACGCAAGCGCGCAAGCGCAAGGCCGAGCTGAAAATGNTGCAAGCGCAGATTCACCCGCACTTCCTGTTTAACGTNCTGAATTCGATCCGCATGAAGGTGATGAGNCACGGCGATTCGGAGAGCGCGAAGATGATCGGCTCCTTGTCGANGCTGCTGCGCATGACGATCGACAGCGAGGAGGACGAGATCGGGCTGCACGAAGAGCTGGAACTGCTTGCCCACTACGTGGAGCTCATGAACCTGCGCCAGAAGGAGAAGGTCGTCCTGTCCCTGGATATCGCCTCGGAAGCGATGCTCGTGCGCGTCCCGCGCTTTTTCCTGCAGCCGATCGTGGAGAACGCGCTCATCCACGGGTTTAACCAGAAGGCCGGACGCATACGGATTCGCGCGGAGATGCAGGAACGGGTGCTTCGCTTGACGGTGGAGGACGACGGAGTCGGCATGGATGCCGCGTCCGTCGAGGCGCTCAACCGCAAGCTGCTCCGCGCGATCGGCGAACGGGAGGCGAAGCCGGACGCGGGAACGGCGGGAACGGCGGGAACCGGCTCCGGCGCGGCTTTCTCGGGAATGGGGCTGGCGAACGTGGTCGAGAGAATGAGATTGCTGCGCGGGGAAAGGTTTTCTATCGAAGTGGAAAGCCGCGAGGGAGAAGGCACGCTAGTCCGGTTGACGATCGCGTACGAGAGGACGGATGGCCATGTATAACGTCATGCTGGTAGACGACGATTACCCTGTACTGGAGCTGCTGTCGGAGTCGATCGATTGGGAGGACAAAGGGTTCCGCCTGCTCGGCACGTTCGAGAACGGGGCGATGGCCTGGGAGCACGCCCAGAACGCGATGCCGGACATTCTGATTACCGACATCGGGATGCCGAAGATGAACGGGCTGGAATTGTGCGCGAAGATCAAGGAGCGGAAGCCGGATACCCGGATCGTCATTCTGTCGTGCCATAACGAGTTCTCGTACGCGCAGCAGGCGATGAGGCTGAACGTGCAGGAGTATTTGCTGAAGGAATCGCTGCAGCCGGACGATCTCGCCCGTCTGCTGGACCGTTTCAAGACGGGGTTGGACGAGGAGCGGCAGATCAGCGGCGAGCGGCTTCGGCTTCATGCGCTCGTGAACGATTCGAAGGAGCTGCGCAAGGAACAGCAGCTCAAAAACTTCATTCACCAGCCTCTGCTGTCGGAGGAACGGTGGATGACGGAGGCGAACGGATTCGGTCTATTCGTCGGGGAAGAAATTTGTTTGCCGGCGATCGCTTGCGTCGACGATTACCCGCGGGTGAAACGCCGGTTCGCTTCGGAGCAGACGCTTAGATTCGCGATGGCCAACGTGATGCAGGAGGTGTTGGGCGAACTGGACGAACGCGTGCTCCACGCCGCTTACGACGAACGGAAGCATATGCTGCTGTTTCCATACAAGCCGAGCTTAAAGACCAATATCTACGACGGGGCGACGAACCGATGCCGGACGATTCAAGCGGCGATGTGGAACGTGCTCAAGATTCGCCTGTCGTTCTTGCTCGGGGCCGAATGCGCGTCTCCGCAAGCTCTCAAGCGCAATCTGAAGGAACTGGTTACGGACGAGGACCGGAGATTCTATCTCGATGCCGGAGCCATAGCGAAGTTCAGGGCGGAACCGGTCTCCGAGGAGGACTTGTTCGTTCACTACGACGCCGCGAATTCGGAGCTGAGAGAGGCGCTGATCGACAAGAGAAGCGAGGAGGCCGGCCGGCTCGCCGAAGCGTGGATCGAGCGCATCGTCCGGATGAGATATCCTCCCGCCGCGGTGAAGGATTGGGTGCTGAAGCTGCTGCTGGATCTGAAGCTGAAGCTTCGCACGCTGCAGTACGTCCGTTCGGGCTATTCCGCGGATACGCTGCATAAGGAAATCTCCGAGATCGATTCGGTCCGCGTGCTTCGGGATTGGCTGATCGAACAGCTGGCGGCTTCGGCGGAAGGGGAGCAGGCGGCGTCGTTGAACAAGCGTCCCGAGATCAAGGAAGCTTGCAAATACGTCTCCCTGAACCTCCATCGGAGAATCGGCCTGGAGGAGGTGGCCGACGTCCTTCATCTGAACGCGAGCTATTTCAGCCGGATGTTCAAGAAGGTGACCGGCGAAACCTTCATCGAATACGTCACCCGCATGAAGATGGAGCGGGCCAAGGAGCTGTTGGACCAGACGACGAACACCGTAGGGGAAATCTCCGAATCTCTCGGGTACGACAATCAGAGCTATTTTATCAAAACGTTCAAGGCGCACGCGGGAGTAACCCCGTTGGAATATCGCAAATAAGGAGGCGATCGGGATGGCGTTCCAAGCCGCGGAGCTGACCGTGCCGGCGACGGAGAAGCTCTACTACCGGGACGGGGAAGGCGCGAACGGCTTCTGGGCGCGCGCGGCGAAGGATCCGGCGTACGCCCGGCTTGCCGCGGAGGTTCGCTTGGAGGGAGAGCGGCTGGCACGGGAGCCGGTGCCGGCGCTGACGGAGGAGCTGTTCGCGATTTTCGGGCGGACCGGGTCCCGGCTGGAGTACGAGCGGGTATATTTCGAGCGGAGACGGAGATTGAACGCCTTCGCGCTGCTGACGCTGTTGGAGCCGGAGGAGGAACGGTTTCCCGGGAAGCTGATCGAGATGCTGCGGGCGATCCTGGACGAGCCGACGTGGTGCTTGCCCGCGCACGTGAAGGGAGCCGACGCCGCGAAGACGATCGACCTGTTTTCCGCGGAGACGGGCTTTACGCTGAGCGAGCTCGCTTGCTTGCTCGGAAACCGGCTTCCGTCGCCGGTTCTGGCGGACATCGACCGCGCGGTATCGGAGCGGCTGATTCGCGTGCTTCTGACGGAGGGCCCGCATCCCTGGGAGACGGCTCGCCACAATTGGGCGGCCGTATGCGCGGGGTCTATCGGCGCGGCGGCTTTGCTGAGGGTCGACGATGCCGGCATGCTCGGAGCCGCGATCGAGAAGGTTCTGGCCAGCCTGGAGCATTACCTGGACGGGTTCGGCGAAGACGGAGCCTGCCTCGAGGGGCTGGGGTACTGGAATTACGGCTTCGGCTATTACGTCTATTTCGCCGATCTGTTAAAGAAGCGGACGGGGGGGAGGGCGGATCTGTTCGCGAATCCCAAGGTCCGGCGCATTGCTCTGTTCCAACAAGCGGCCTATCTTTGCGAAGATTACGTCGCTTGTTTCTCCGATTCCTCGCAACGAATTCCTTACCGCGCCGGTCTTACGCACTATTTAGCCGCGCTCTATCCGGAGGCGGAGATACCGCCGCCGCGATATGAAGCGGGCTTCGCTTCGGACCATTGCTTTCGCTGGGCGCCCGTCTTTCGCGATTGGATATGGAGAGATCCCGGGGCAAGCGGCGAGGAATGGGGACCGTCCTCGCGCTATTTGCCCGACGCGCAATGGCTGCTTTCCCGGAACGCGACGCCGACCGGCCGCCGATTCGGCTTCGCGGCCAAGGGCGGGCATAACGGCGAGCCGCACAACCATAACGACCTGGGGCAGTTCATTCTGATCGCCGACGGCACGACCTTCGCGGCGGATCTGGGCAGCGGGGAATATACGGCCGCCTATTTCGGCGAAGGCCGGTACGAGTACGATTGCAACGGTTCGCAGGGGCATTCCGTTCCGATCGTGGCCGGGCGAGGGCAAGAGGCGGGCATCGAACGCGCGGCGGTCGTCATGGAAGCGTCGGCGGGGGAGCGGGAGGATCTGCTGCGGCTGGAGCTGTCCAAGGCGTATCCGGTGCCGGAGTTGAAGTCGTTCATGCGCGAGCTGAGATGGAGCAAGACGGACCATCCCGTGCTGACGTTGACGGACGAGTTCGTCTTCGAAGGAGAGCCGGCCGGCGTCGTCGAAAGGGTCGTCTCGTTTATCCCGCCCTTATTGGAAGAAGAGGGGATCGTCCGGCTGGACGGTGGCACGCCGGGGCTGTCGGCCGTCATTCGGTACGACGTCTTGCGGTTGTCCGCTTCGGCGGAACGGCGTACCTATTCCGATCATTTCGGAGCGGTCCGGGAGTGGTACGCGATCGATTGGGCTTTGAGGCATCCGGCCTTGTCGAACCGGATCGAGCTGAAGTTCGAATGGGAATAGAAGAGGCCATGGGGATTTTTTCTTCGCGGAAGGCTTGGCGCGGCTGCGGGGGACCGGCACGAAACTTTCGGGAATAAGGGAGGGATAAACGATGCTTTCGCTTCGAGACGCTCCGCTGCGCACGAAAGACGAGATGAGGGAGGCGCTGCGGGAATTGCTGGCTCCCTTGCTTCCGTATTACAGCGAAGGCGGAGCGAGGCTCCGTCTGGGCGACAGCGGAACGGGTTATCCGGCCGCCGTGGCCGAGATGGAAGGCTTCTCGCGGGTGCTCTGGGGCTTGACGCCGTTGTTGGCGG
>Ga0065721_10050700_pt1 | contig 18421 bp, 20 predicted proteins | sample Mesricmetagenome_FD_59108 | JGI IMG/M metagenome (GOLD analysis project Ga0065721, IMG submission 59108) | Mesophilic microbial community from rice straw/compost enrichment Sample: eDNA_1 v2 (version 2) | ecosystem: Engineered > Solid waste > Grass > Composting > Bioreactor | place: USA: Davis... | reverse complement strand
CTGGCTCTCGCCTGTTCGTGGAATCGTTCCGCCAATTCCCGGGACAATCGGTCTCCCCGGTCAAGCAACGCGTAATTCAATCCTTGGCCGCCCCTTCCGATAAATCCCTGCTGCTCGACATCCGCCGGTAGGCGGTTCGTTTGATACGATCATAAACAATAATGGACCCGAATTCAATGTTTGCTTCAGGGCCGGGGACCGGTCCGGAGCATGCCGGCGAGCCGCCTTGCGCCGATCCAGGCCATACCGAACAATACGAGCGAAAGGATCAGGCAGAGGGACAGCAGAGGAAGCGCCAGAAGGTACGTCGCCCAATCCGGAGCGAAGCCGCCGCCCGCGTCGGGTCCCCAAGCGGCCAGCCCCGCGCGAGCCCAAGCCGGATCCGTCGCTCCTTGGCCGACCGGACCTATCCAAGGCCATAAAAAGTAAATCAGGACCATCGCCAGCAGGCCGTGGACCAATCTCGCGCGGGCGAAAGGCCAGTACCGCCAGGGCGTCCCGCTCATGAGACCGGCGACTTGCGCGTGCACCGACAGTCCCGCCCAGGACAGGACGAACGCGGCGACCGCCGCGCGATCGATGAGCGGGACGCTCCCGTCCGCCGCGGCCGCCTTCGCGCCGAGCGTGACCTCGAAAGCTCCGTTCATGAAGGCCTGCGCAAGATCGGGAGCGAGCCCGAACAGAGACAGCAGCGTGGAAAACAGCCCGCTCAGGGGAGCGAGAAGGCCGCTTCCCGACAGCAGATCGAGCGCGGCGGAGAAAAAGACGACGAGACCGCCGACGATGATCATCAAGGAGAGGGAGGATTGCAGCGATTGCTGCAGAAGGACGCCCAGCGGACGTCCGTCGGCCAATCTCGCCCGGTGCATGGCGGCGAGAGCGGCCCGCAAGCGGTTTCCTTCCCTGGACGGGGCGGCTTCCTCTTGGTCCGAAGGTGAAGCGCCGGCGCTCCTCCTTCCGAAGCGCGAAGCGAAGCCGATCAGCAGCGCGCTTCCGTAATGGGCGACGGCCAGAACGGGAGCGAGCCCCGGACTGCCGAAAAAACCGATGCAGACGGCGCCGATCAGGAAGATCGGATCGGAAGTCGTCGTCATCGCGATAAGCCGCTCTCCCTGATCTCTCGTGACGAGCTTCTGCTCCATCAGCCTGGAGGTCAGCCGGGCGCCGACCGGGTAACCGGAGACGGAGCCCATGGAGACGATGAAGGCGCCGACGCCGGGAAGCCGGAACAGCGGGCGCATGAACGGATCGAGCAGCTTGCCCGCGAAGTGGACGATGCCGAAGCCGAGCAGAAGCTCGGAAAGCACGAAAAAAGGAAAGAGCGCCGGAAACAGAACCTCCCACCATACCGAGACGCCCCTCAGCGAGGCGTTCAAGGCGCCGCGCAGATCTCCAAGGGCCAAACCGCCCAAGAGCAAAGCCGTTCCGCCGAGCGCGGCCGCGCCCGCAATCGCGAGCCGGCGGGACGAACGATCGGGAACCGTGCGAGACGCATTCACTTGGTTTTCCTCCATTCCGTCAAGAACCCATGTCCCAATATATGATCGGGAGAGGACAATCTTGCCGAACGGCGTGCGGCAGGCGCAATTTTACTGTAACCGTTTACAAAAAACGCGTGTTTTCCCGGCCCGCCTGTGCTAAAATGGAACCAAGAAGTCGGGGGTTCGACCCGCGAGTCCATTTTGGCGCAGCCGGAGGGATGAGAATGGCCGGTATCGTGACGGGATTGATTGTATGCGCTTTCGTGTATGTCATTCGCGAATCCTTGGCGCAGCCGGAAGAAGAAAGATAAGGAGTCTACAGCGTCATGGCCGATGCCCCACTTCGTGGGGTATTTTATTTACGATACAGAATTTATAAGTTTCACGCTTATTATTACCCTGTATCGTCTCCGCAAAGCTTCTTCCCGCTTCCAAGGACGCCGAAGGCGTTTTTGCTTGGAGGCTAAAGCTAGATCCGGCGTTGTGGTATAATAGGTTGAAACGCTTCGGGCCGTCTTTCGGGACTTTCAGCCCGCATTCTCATATTTCATGGGCGGAAAGTCGCCCGTGTCTGATAACAGGAGGCACGCCTTGTCCAGCTACTCGACGATTTACGAAGCCATCGGAGGGGCCGAGGCCGTTCGGGACATCGTTTCCCGATTTTATCCGAAGGTACAGGCGCATCCGCTGCTCGCTCCATTGTTTCCGGAAGATATCCGGCCCGTTATGGAAAAACAGTACCTCTTTTTGAGCCAATTCCTGGGCGGTCCGCCGCTTTATTCCGACGAATACGGCCATCCGATGATGAGGGCCCGGCATCTGCCGTTTCCGATCACCCCCGAGCGGGCGAACGCCTGGCTTTCCTGCATGGCCGAAGCATTGGCGGAGACGTCCATTCCGGAGCCGATCCGGAAGCTGACGCTCGAGAGATTGTCCGGCCCGGCGCACCATTTCGTGAATACCCCATCCGACTCGATAGACGACTAAGGAGGCATCGGCGTGGAGCCGCTCTTTCAGATCAAGGTGAACTGCATTTGCTGCGAACAGGAATTCAAGACGTCCAGAGTCAGGCCGAGCCTGAAAAAAGCCGTCAAAACCGACACCGATTTCTGCTCGTATTTCAAAACCGTGAATCCCGACTTTTACGTCGTAAGGGTTTGCCCGTATTGCGGGTTCGCGTCGACGGAGAACTTCTCGGAAAGGCTGAACGAAAGGCAGAAATCGGCGTATTACGACAAGCTGGGCAACCAATGGAAGCACCGGGATTACGGCGGCGAGCGATCGGGCTCCGATGCGATGGAATGCTACAAGTTAAGCCTGCTGTCGGCGCAGACGATCGGGGAGAAGGAGCGCGTGATCGCGGCGCTGCTGCATCATATCGCCTGGCTGTACCGTTACGAAGGCAAGAAGGAGCAGGAAAACCGTTTCCTTCAATTCGCGTTGGAATCCTACATAAAGGTGTACGAAACGGAGAGCACGGCCGGCAACGCCCGCCTCATGTATTTGATCGGCGAGCTGAACAAGCGGCTGGGCGACTTCCACGAAGCGGTCCGCTGGTTCGGGAGAGTCATTCACGACAAGAAGATCGTCGACGCCGCCATGATTCGCGCCTCGCGCGAGCAGTGGCAGAGCATCCGGGAGGAAATGACGGGAAGAGGCATGGATTTGCCGGAAGAAATGCAATTGAACGAAGCCTGAGTCCGAACCCGGGCTCAGCGAACCGCTCGGCTCGCGAGCAAATAATCGGCGTCGGCGTCGACGATCCGCAATGTCCCGCAGCAGCATGGGAAGACGAGCGTTATTTTCTTCGCGCCCCCGTACAAGTCCTTGACCTCTTCGGGAGAGAGCGGCAGACGGACGTGAGAGGCGCGGCAGAACGGGCACTCCTGAACGACGACGTCTTTCATGAGCACGTCGTAGGGCAAGGTATTGCGTATAGGTATCATGGCGTAATCCCCCTGGTTTATGGATTCGGTATGACGGTCGATAACCGGCCGCGCTTGGTTTTACAATACAGGAGGAGCTCGTCCAAAGCAATGAGATCGGGGGTTGGATCATGGAAACGAAATATCCTTTGACCTGGAATTTGGAAGCTTTGTTCAAGGGAGGCTCGGGTTCGGCCGATTTTACGGCTTTCGTCGCCGGGGCCGAAGCGGAATGCGAAGCGCTGCTTCAAGAGCTTCGGGAATACGGCGAATCGGCGGCGCCGGCGGACCGGTTGACGGATTGGACCCGCAAGCTGCAGAGCGTATTGGCCCGTCTCAGGGAAGCCGATTCGTTCGTGGCGTGCTTGACCTCCCAAAACATGGCCGACAAACGCGCGGTCGGTTGGACCGAACGCGTACAGACGGCGTTCGCCCGGTTCAAGCAAGCGTCGGATCTGTACGAAGCGAAGCTTGCGGCCGTTCCGGACGCGGAGTGGCGGGAATGGACCTCGAAGCCGGATACGGCGGAAATCCGCTTTCCTTTGAACGAGAAGCGCGATAGCGCCAAGAACAAGCTGCCGCCGGCTCTGGAAGCGGTCGCTAGCGAGCTTTCGGTCGACGGCTATCACGGATGGGGAGAGCATTACAATACGATCGTCGGCCGAATGTCGATCCCTTGGGAGAAGGACGGGAAGACCGAGCATCTTTCCGCCGGTCAAGCCAAAAACAAGCTGAGCGATCCTTCCCCGTCCGTCCGCGAAGACATGTTCGCCAAGTGGGAGGAAGCTTGGGCCGGCCAAGCCGAGCTGGGAGCGGACGCGTTGAACCGGATCGCGGGCTTTCGCTTGAAGCTGTACGGGCTTCGCGGCCGGAGGGATCCGCTGAAGGAGCCTCTGGAGCTCAACCGGATGAGCCGCCGGACGCTGGACGCGATGTGGGCCGCGGTCGAAGGAAGCATCGCGCCGCTGAAGAGATATTTGGATTTGAAAGCCCGGCTTCTGGGCAAGGAAAAGACGGGATGGCAAGACTTGTCCGCCCCGATCTTCTCGAGCCAAGAAAAGATCCCGTACGGCGAAGCTTCCGAGCTGATCATCGGCGCGTTCGAGCGCTTCTCCCCCGGCATGGCGAAGCTGGCCCGCAACGCGCTCGAGAACGGCTGGATCGAAGCGGAGGATCGTCCCGGCAAACGTCCCGGAGGCTTCTGCACGAGCTTTCCGATCGGCAAGACGAGCCGGATTTTCATGACATACTCGGGCACCCCGGATAACGTGTCCACGCTTGCCCACGAGCTGGGCCACGCCTACCACGCCGAGCTTGTTCAGCATTTGCCCCCGCTCGCGCAGGAGTACGCGATGAACGTCGCGGAGACCGCTTCGACGTTCGCGGAAGGGCTGGTTAGCGACGTCTTGCTGCGGCGCGCGGGAAGCGACGAGGAGAAGCTCGCCATTCTGGACGAACGGCTGAACAGCGCCGTCTCGTTCTGCATGGACATCCGGGCGCGTTTCCTGTTCGAGACGCGGTTCTACGAACGCCGGGCCGCCGGCATGCTGGACGCTGCCGAGCTGTGCGACCTGATGGTCGAAGCCCAGAAGCAGGCTTTCGGCGACGCCCTCGGCAGCTGGCACCCTCATTTCTGGGTGTCCAAGATGCATTTTTACTTAACGGACGTTCCGTTCTACAATTTTCCCTACACGTTCGGCTATTTGTTCAGCACGGGGCTTGCGGCCGACGCGGAACAGGAAGGCGTTTCGTTCGCGGAGCGATACGACGGCCTGCTGCGCGATACGGGCGTGATGACCGTCGAGCAATTGGCGGAGCGCCATCTGGGCGCGAACCTGGAGGAACCGGATTTCTGGAACGACGCGGTTGCCCGCGCGGTCGCGGACGTCGAAGAATTCGCCTCCTTAAGCGCGTTATTTTCGAAATGAAGCAAGAGAGCCTCGGCCACGGCGAGGCTTTTTTTCGACGATACAGAATTTATAAGTTTCACGCTAATTATTACCTGTATCGTCTCCGCAAAGCTTCTTCCGGCGTCCAAGGACGCCGAAGGCGTTTTTGCTTGACGATACAGAATTTATAAGTTTCACGCTTATTATTACCTGTATCGTCTCCGCAAAGCTTCTCCGGCGTCCAAGGACGCCGAAGGCGTTTTTGCTTGAACGGAGGTAAAAAGTGCGATTTTAACAAAATTCCGCATCATTTGACAAAATGGTTGAAATTTTCCGACAATTTCGATATACTGAGTCCGAAGTCCCAATTGGGAATACCTAGGAAATTTAGGTCGAGAACGCCAAACGCGCAAAGGAGGAAATTCATGACGGCAAGCCACATTCCATTAGCCCGACAAGTCGACGTAGCTTTAGAAAAGCTGGGGGGAGAGTTGAAAGGCATGACGGCGGGCACGATCGTGATGCAAATCCGAGACGATTCGGTCGGTCGGTTCGGCGTTCGCCATTTGCCGGTCGATTGCCTCGACGAAAGAAGCTCCGGGGGATTGACCCCGGCCCAGATCGTTACGCTGAGGAAACTGGCGGTCGATGCCTTGAAGCACAAGAGCGGGTGGACGCACGGCGAGATTTCTTACGATTTCGTCTTGAAGCAGGGACGCGTCGTGGTCAGCGTTCAATTCGAATCGAATTATAACATGGCGAACGTCTTGTTCCGGTACAAACCGAAAAACCGCGGAAGACTGGAAGCGTCCAACGATTGACCCGATGTCCGATACATAACGGAAATAAATCAAGCAGGGGCTACATCCGGCGCGATCCGGACGGTAGCCCCTTATACTAGGGGGCTATTCGTTTGCCGGAAAAGCTTCCAGATCTTCTTCCCCTGGCGAAGAGATCGTCTCGAGACCGAAATCGAAGTCCGGGCTTACGTACGGATTTTCGGGCGGCGTGATATTCGCGATCCGCTCCGCTTCGATGAGGATGATTTCTATGCCGTTGTACTCGGTCGTGCTTAGTTTTCCCCGTACCGTTATCCATTGGTCCGTGGCCAGCGATCCGGCGTCCTTGTAAACGGCCATGACGCCGTACGGGGTGGCGTCAGCCGAACAGCAATTGACGGCGAAACGGCTGACGCCGAAATGATCCGCGGGCATCCCGCTTTCGCGATAGACGAAGCCGCTGATCTCGATCGTTTTGCCGAGGAAGGCTTTGCGATACAGGTCGAGCGTCGTCAGCGTTTCGATAAACCGTTTGTCCGTCACCTGAATGACTTCGCGACGAACGAGCTTTTTGCCGAAGGCGGCGTAGCTTTCGGTGAACGATTCGGCAGGGAACAGCTCCTCCTCGATGGATGCGCCATCCGTATCGGCCGTGCTCTCCGCAGCGTCCGCGCCGTCCTCCGCATCGTCGGAGCTCCGCATCTCCTCGGCTTGGACGTCCGGTACCGATGGGAGGGAAGGAGACGGAGAGGCGGCGGACTGTTCGGGGCCGGCGGTTCCGGTAGAAAGCACGGTCGTTTGGGGAGCGAATTGCACGCCTTTGGCCTCGGCCATGCTGCTGCCCAGCATCCCGTCCGGCAACGCGTATCCGATGACCAGGGGGATCGCGAACCACCCGTACAGCAGCAAGCTTTTGCTCCATGTCGCGGGCATCTCGTGCAGGCAATCGCAATCATCCTCCTTCCGGCCGGACCCGATGAAGGCGCCGACCGCCAGGTAGAACTGGTGGGCGGCAACCGCGTACAGCCCAAGGGCGGACAATTTAACGATGAATTGCATCCGTTCGGCGATATACAGGTTCAGGTTGCCGGTGCGGACGAGGTGGACGACGAGAAAGGCGAAGCCGGCCAGGAGCAGGGCTCTGGCGAGATAGTGGCTTCCTAGGGCGAATGAACGATTGGACAAGACGGACCCTCCTTGATCGAGTGTATCAGACGAATCCCAGGCGATCGAACGCAAGCGAGCCCGCCAGGACGAGAACCGCGATAAGCAGACTGAATTTCAGGACGAACGATTTGCGGAAAACGGCGAGCATCATGAGCGTGTTCTTCAAATCGAGCATCGGCCCTAGAACGAGGAAGGACAGGAGCGCCGCCGGCGGAAACATGCCGTTGAACGAAGCCGCAACGAACGCGTCGGAGGTCGAACAGAGCGACAGCGCGTAGGCAAAGCCCATCATGAACAGGTGGGAGAGCAGATCGTGGTCGGCAATGGCGGCGAACGAAGCCCGCGTGACGAACGTCTGCAGCAATCCCGTCAGAAGAGAGCCGAGAATCAAGTACTTCCCCATCTCGAAAAATTCTTCGGCGATATGTCCGGGCGTGCCGGCAAGCTTGGCGAAAAATTTTCCTTTCCCGCTGGGCGATGCATGAGCGTGCCCGTGACTGTGAACGTGCCCATGACCATGTCCATGTTCATGTTCATGTTCGTGTCCGCGGCTGTGCCCGTGCGAATGTTCGTGAAGATGCCCCTGCAGGGGGGCAGGAGAAGAAGCCGCGCTTCCGTACGGGCGATTTTCGGACTTTAGCGGGCTCGTTTTCATCCGATCGTACAAAATGAAGCCCAGCGCGACGGAAACGAAGAACGCCAAGTAAAACCGGGAATAGGCCAGGTTTTCGTTCGCTCGGAAAGCCTGGAAGGTTGCGCCGAATACGACCGGGTTCAGGATCGGACCGGCGACGATGTAGATCATGCCTATGTAGGCGGGCATGCCCTTGCGGATCAAACGCCGTACGATCGGGATCATCCCGCATTCGCAAAGCGGAAGCACGATTCCGAGGAGGCTTCCGAACAGGACTCCGGCGACCGGGTGCTTGGGAGTAAGCTTGCGCACGAGCTCGTCCGATACGAAAGCCTGCAAAATCGCGGAGATGACGACGCCGATCAACAGGAAGGGCATGGCCTCGAGTATGATGCTGATAAAGACGATCTTGAAATTCTGAAGCTTGACGGTGTCAAGCGACCATTCAGACAGTTCCCGTCCGAAAAAAATGCCGACCAAGAGCGCCGCGCAGGCGACCGAAGCCGCAAGAGTGGCAAGGCGCATCCAGAAGTTAGGCATGCGTTCGCTCCCTTCGCTAATAGTAAGGATTACAATTATTATAGCGTATGCCTGGACGATTGAACATCAGAACCGACGGAGTTTTCGCGAGATTCGCCGGCGGGACACGGTTGACAAAGCCCGCAAGCGGGGTATAATGAGTAACAACTCAAATATATTCGGCGATGAAGAGAACAAGTACGCTTGGATGTGGCGCTCACAGAGAGCCGGCGATTGCTGGAAGCCGGTACGCCCGCCTGGCCGAATGGATCTCGGAGCCGGGAGCGAAACGGCAAGCTGCCCGCGTCGGCGGCGCGGAAGCTGGCCCCATTCTCCCCGTCCGTTCCGCGTTACGGAATCATAAGGTATCGCGTCGTCCGCGCTTTTGCGCGCCGTTCGTGCGATACGAATAAGGGTGGTACCACGGCTTTCCTCGTCCCTTGCGGAGGAAGGCCTTTTTTTAGTGGTTCAGAATTTATAAGTATCACGATATGCATTTCTGAATCACCTCCGACATAAACGTTTCGCCGCCATTCCTAAGGACGGCGGCAGCCGTTTATGCTTGACGATACAGAATTTATAAGTTTCACGCTTATCATTACCTGTATCGTCTCCGCAAAGCTTCTTCCGGCGTCCAAGGACGCCGAAGGCGTTTATGCTTGTTTTCCAAGAAACCAAAAGGAGCGATTTCCGATGACTAAGCTACGCGTTTTGTCCGGCATTCAGCCGAGCGGCCGACTGACTTTGGGCAACTACATCGGCGCGATGAAAAATTTCGTCGCCCTGCAGCACGAATACGACTGTTTCTTCATGATTCCCGACCTGCACGCGATTACGGTCCACCAGGAGCCCGCGGCGTTGCGCGAGCAAAGCGAAGCGGTAGCGGCCCTATACGTGGCCGCGGGTTTGGAGGCGTCGCAGGCGGCGATTTTCATGCAATCCCACGTGCCGGAGCATGCCGAGCTCGGCTGGATGCTGACGACGATCTCTTATATGGGCGAACTGGAGCGGATGACGCAATTCAAGGATAAGTCGGAGGGCAAGGAAGCGGTCGGCGCGGGCTTGTTCGTCTACCCGTCGCTCATGGCGGCGGACATCCTGCTGTACAACGCGAATCTCGTCCCTGTGGGCGACGACCAGAAGCAGCATTTGGAATTGACGCGGGATTTGGCGGGGCGTTTCAACCAACGTTACGGGGAAACGTTCGTCATTCCGGAGCCTTTCATACCGAAGGTCGGGGCAAGAGTGATGTCCTTGGAGGACGGCACGAAGAAGATGAGCAAGAGCAGCCCCAGCTCGGGAAGCTATATTTCCCTGCTCGACGCGCCGGACGATATCCGCAAAAAAATAGCCCGAGCTAAAACGGACATGGGCCGGGAAGTCGTATTCGATCCGGAGAACAAGCCGGAAGTCAGCAATCTGATGACGATTTTCGCGCAATGCACGGATCGGACCATCGAGCAGATTCAGAAGGCGTACGAAGGACAAGGCTACGGCGCCTTCAAGAAGGACCTGGCGGAGGCGGTCGTGCAGAAGCTCGAGCCGATCCAGCGCAAGTACGCGGATATCCGGGCTTCCGGAGAGATCGGGCGCATTCTGCGGGACGGCTCGGATAGAGCGGGCGCCGTGGCGGAACGGACGATCGGCGCGGCGAAAGACGCGATGGGCTTCTTGCCGAAAGCGCGCTAATCGCGATCGGCATATTTCCCGCTACCGGTCAGGATGACGACGATTTTTTTCTCAGCTTCGCCTTGACGACGAACCCTAACCCGATCATGAAGATCGACAAAACGCCCAAAGCCAGCGCCAGCCAGCCGTTGTAGCTGATCGAAAAGGCGGTCGCGAGCAGCATGGCGGTCGCTAAAAGGGAGAACAAGAGTGACAATGTTTTACTCATGATTTCACCTCGCATATTTTCTTTCGTATCTAGCATACTAAGTTGGCAAGCTTGCAAACCAATCATCAAAGGCGAAGGGAGAATTTAAAGATGCCATCCAACAACCAACTGGTCGTACCGCAAGCCAAAGCGGCATTGCAGAGCATGAAGATGGAAGCTGCTCAATCCCTGGGCGTGCAAATTCCGGCTGACGGATATTACGGCAACGTAACGTCCCGCGATGCAGGATCCCTTGGCGGTTATATCACCAAGAAGCTTGTCCAAATGGCCGAGCAACAACTTTCCGGTCGTTAAGGACAAACGGTCCGGACCGAAAGCCCGAGGAAACCCTCGGGCTTTTCCTATTGTGCCTTTTGACGCGTACAAACGTCAAGCGGGAAAACTGTCCGGGCAAGTTTTCCCGCTTGACGGAAACGGTGCCGCGAAGGCGCGGCGGATCAATAGGTGTTCATGCGCAGCCTTTTTTCGAGCCGGTCGTCGCTGAGCCAGCCGACGTAGGACGTCAGCGGCCGATAGGACTGATCCATCATCACGACGGCGACGAACGGATATTGTTTGCGATAACGGTAGCGGACGTCGACCCAACGGACTTCGTAACCCCAAGTTTTCGGTTTGACGTGGCCGCACGGGAACGGAGTAACGCTGAGAAACGCCTTGACGTCCTGATGTCGCTTGGAAGCGTCGATGGCCGGATGCTCGTCGCATTTCAGCACGTCGATCCATTTCAATTTTCCGTGATCCCATTCGCCGATGCCGTACGTCCCGTCTTCGGACACCCGGACGACGTTCCATCGGTACAGCGATACGGTGGGCAGCATCGTGTATTTATCGCCGGGGCGGCCGTAGGGATCCAAGCGGGGAATTTTATCGGCCAGGTTGCGCCTGACGAGCGTTCGCCAGCCGTAATAAACGATCAGCAAAACGTATAGGACGGGGAACACGACCTGCGGAGCCGCGGCTCCGGATATCCAGAGCAGAATGGCGAGCAAATGCGCGGAGAAAATGATCGGGTCGAAAATGTGAATGATGTTCCAAGCGACCCATTGCTTGCTGACCGGACGAAGTGCTTGCGTGCCGTAGGAATTGAACAGATCGGAGACGACGTGAACGACGACGGCAAGCAGCACCCAGAACGCGACGTGCCACCAGGGAACGGATCGGAAAGCCAGGGAGACCGCCGCCGTGATGACGGCGGACCAGCCGAGAATGGCCGGAAAAGAATGGGACAGGCCGCGATGGTTTCTGATATAATCGGCATTGCTCTTGAACCTTAGCAAGCCGTCCAGATCGGGGGCGTTGGATCCCGCTACCGTGCCGATCAGAATAGCCAGGGGACCGTAAGGGGCGGAGGCGATGACGGGATCGATCATGGCCAGTCCGCCCAAACCCAAACCAAACACGAAGTGCGTTCCGGTGTCCATGGCGAAACCCCCTTTTCGCTACAGTATGGACGATATGACCTTAAAATATGAAGGGAGGGGTTCGGGTGATCGTGTTTTGCGAGTACGTCGTCCCCGCCTCGAACCGGGAGAGCTTTCTCGAATGGGCGAGAGCCGAACCGCGGCTTCGAAGCGAAGCCGAGTTCGCGGAGAATACCGCTCAGCCAGGGGTTTTCGTCGAAATCCGGCGAGCGAAGGACGAAGACGAAGCCGCGGCAATCGAAAAGGAACGCCGCGAAGGGCGTTCCTGGGAGAAGATGGAGAAGTGGGTGAAGGGCGGCAAGGACGGACTTCGGATCTGGACGTTCCGGCCGCTGTTCGATCAGCGGGATTGACCGAACGGAAGCGTATAGTTGAGGGGTTCGTCGAACGTGATGTAATCCAGGTTCAACGTCAGAAGCAGATAGCGTCTGCCCGTAACCGGATCGCTGATGATGATGTGATCGCGCCCGGCCGCTTCGAGGACGCCCTTGAAAATCTTCGCGTTCCATTCCGAATTGTTCTCGTATGTCATGTACAGGGTGGCGACCTTGCCCAGGTTCATGCGCAGGATGTTTTCGACATAGGATTCTTCCTGGAATCCCGCCCCGGGCATCACCGTGCCTCCGGGCGTAATCGGCATGCCCGACGGAACGGGCGGCGCAGTGGTCGAGGCGCCTTGAACCATGGAATTGGGGGCCATCGGGGCCATCTGGGGCATCTGGGCCATGGGCATCATGGCGCTTCCGGGCATGCTCATCGGCGAGATGTTCGCTTGGCTAGGAGTAAAGCCGGACCAGGGCATTTTCGTGTTCATCAATTCTTTTCCTCCTCGATGTTAATAAACCGTAGGACAATCCTCGAAACTCGGAGCGAAAAAGCAACGGACTTTGAAACGGCCGGTGTTCGCCTGATCGTACCAAGTGGCTTCGGATTCATGTCGCCCGCCGCGCCGGCCGTTCGTGCTGGGCGATTGTCGCTATACAGTGTATTTAGGCGCACCGAAAAACGTGACTGCCTCGCGGGCCGATTTTCCGGGCAGTTTCCGTTCGCGAGGGACGGAGGTGGCGATTTGATGAACTCGGCTAGGCGAAGATTGTCAATCCTTGAACATTTGCGGTATCATTGAACAATCATCAGGTCATTCCGCTTCGCTGCCCAAAGGAGGAAATATGTGCTTAAAGATCTTGTGGCTCTAACCAAGCCGCGCATCATCCGTTTGAACTTAATCGCGGCATTCGGCGGTTATTGGGTCGCATCCAAATGGGACCTGGATATAAAGCTTCTGATCTGGATGCTTGTCGGGACGACGCTGACGATGGCATCCTCGTGCGTTTTCAATAACTACTTGGACCGCGAGCTCGATATGAAAATGGAACGAACCCGCAACCGCGCCCTCCCGCAAAACCGGATGTCTCCAGGCTTCGTTCTCGGGTACGGAATCGCGCTCGGCATCGCCGGATTGGCCGTCCTGTTTCTGCTCGTGAATCCGCTGACGGGCTGGCTCGGGTTATTGGGCATGTTCGTCTATATCGTGATTTATACCCTGTGGCTGAAGAGAAGCTCGACTTGGAGCACGTCGGTCGGCGGAATCTCCGGCGCGATGCCCCCGGTGATCGGCTATTGCGCGGTGACGAACGAGGTCGACGCGGGAGCGTGGATTTTGTTCGCCCTACTGTTTCTTTGGCAGCCGGCCCACTTCTGGTCGCTCGCCATCCGGCGCAAGGAGGAATACAGGGCGGCGGGGTTTCCGCTGCTGCCCGTCGTCAAAGGCGTCACGCGCACCAAATGGCAGATGCTGCCGTATATTTTGCTGCTCATACCGGCTTCGATCCTGATGTATACGTATGATTACGCGGGGATTTATTTTTTGGTTTTGTCCGTCGGAATCGCGGCGGTCTGGTTCGCTCACGCGGTATCGGGACTCGCGGCCAAAGACGACGAGAAATGGGCCAGAAGGGATTTCATGATCTCGATCAACTACTTAATGGTCATGTTTTTCGCGATGATATTAAATACGACGGGAGTGTAACCGAGAGATATGGATCAATCCAAAGAAGACAAAGCGCAAGCCGAGGTTAACGGGCAAAATCAGAATCCGGACGTGGAAGTCGCGCCGGTCAAGACGGAGAAGCCGTGGCTGCGGCGGTACGGATTTTCGCTGGTCGTGCTTTGCTTGTGCCTCGTCATGGGCTACTTCATTTTCCAGCAGCAGAATAAGGAAGACGAACTTCCCGTACAGGGGCAGGGCACGGAATTTTCCTACGCCGACATGAACGGAGAGACGGTGTCGCTGAGCGGCACGAACGGCAAAGCGCGTCTTCTGTACTTTTTCTTCGCGAATTGCCCGGACGTCTGCCCGCCGACGACGTTCATCATGTCCCAGGTGCAGGACGAACTGAAGGAAGACGGCCTGTTCGGGAAGGACGTCCAATTCCTGTCCGTCACGATCGATCCGGAACGGGATACTCCGGAGGTATTGCAGGAATACGCGGACCGGTTCGACGCCGATCCCGAGGGCTGGAAGTTCCTGCGCGGGGACGAGCAGGAGACGGCGAAGCTGGCCGAGAAATACCAGATTCTGGTTACGAAAGACAAAGAGGGCAACTTCGGCCACATGAACCTGATCGTTCTGCTGGACAGGGACGGCAACATCCGCGATTGGATCTCGGCGAACGATTATATCGACATGGGCGACGGCGAAGAAAAGCTGAAGCCGAGCGAAATGGCGAAAAAAATCAAAAGCGTGCTGTAGCGGCGGTTGGCGCGAGGCAGTCGCATTAAGCGCGAAGGCGTTCTTCCGGAGTTTCGGAAGGGCGCCTTTTTTGCGGCTGTTATTCGGCTTATCTCTCTTCGGAAAAAGGCCTTGTGTCCAGAGAAAAGCGGCTTTAAGCCGATTTTCTATTTGTCGATGATTGGTGACTGTTTGATGCAATAGGATGGAGGGACGTAGCCCAAGCGAAGGCGCGGGAGTTTTCATTTAAGCTTGATTTTTCTTGTCGCTACCTGAAGATTTCAGACAATCAATAGCATGATGAATCAAAAGGAAGCTAAAGTACCGATTTAAGCGGGGAGGAAGTTACACCGATATAGTGTGGATTATTTCGATTATGTGGAGGGTGAAGAAGGAACTGGGGGTCGTGCAGGAGATCCGCCGTTTCGATACGGCAGAACACCGCGACTCAAATACGGAAGGAATTGGCCACTCCAGCACGAGAGGATGTCACTGCTCGAGAACGGAAGGGCGTCGAAACTAAGCACGAAAGGATGTTATTACTCAAGGGAAGGACGTCGCAACTAAGCACGAAAGGATGGTCGCTACTCAAGCACAAACCGTATCTCGCCCCTAGATCCGAAACCGGTCAACCGGTTCCAGTATAACTTACCACCTATTCTAGACCGCCTGGCTCGGGATACAAGATGTACTCCTCTAGACCGGCTTTCTCCAGTTGCTGGATTAAGTAATCTTCCGGCGTGCCTTCCACGCCTTTATATCCTTTGCGGGTATAGATGTGTTCGGCGTCTGGAAACACGTCGCGAAGCACCCCCCTAATGCGCCGGCCCGACGCATCGTTATCGGTGAATAAGATGACTTGAGAGTCTCCGACCGCTTTGCGAAGGGCTTCGATCCGGTCGGTATTTAGCGTTCCGAATGTGCAATGGACGGAAATCTCGGGCGAAAGGACGCGGGAAAGGCGGCTTTTGTCGTTTTTACCTTCGACGATAATAACGATATCCAATGCGAAATCCTCCGGTTGAAATAAGGATGGGGATCGTGATCGAGCGTGAATCGAAACCGAACCCAAACGGTGCCTGTTTCGTCTATTTATTGTACCATTATTACGGTAAAATTGGCGGCTCGATGTAACGCTCGCTATTCGTGGCAGCGAAATGAGAAACACAAAATCGGGTAAACGCATCACTTCCCATCGCAGCTTCATTCTGCCGAAAAAATCGGCTTAGCCGGCCCGAAACTGCGGAAAACGGTCGCGCAAGCCGAAAAAAACGGCTTAGCCGGCCCGAAACTGCGGAAAACGGCCGCGCAAGCGGAAAAAAACGGCTTAGCAGAGCCGAAGCCGCCGGAAAGACGGCTCCGGGCGCCGGTAGCCGGGAGCCGAAACGTCTGGGTCAATGGGCGCGAAGCACGAGAACGAGCAAGATGAACAACACGAGAACGATGGTCGTCGTGGCGCCGTTGCCGCCGGCGTATTGGGACAATTCCGTCACCCCGTTCCGCTTGAGTTCGCCAAGGCTCGGGGCACACTTTTTCGAACCGAGTCTAGCCGTTTTCCATCGTATGCTTCCGCTCCTGCGGAGAACTGTGCGAATACCCAGACGGACGAATCGCCGACGAATCGCCGACGAATCGCCGACGTATCGCCTAACGAATCGCCGACGTATCGCCAACGTATCCGCCTAACGAATCCTAGGCCGCCGGACGACGGTTAATGCAAATGGGGAGGAGCCGAGCCCGGATTCCAGTTGGCTTTGAACGACGGACGGGGGAACAGGAAGGCCAAGGCGATCATCAGCGCGACGAAGGACAGGAAGTACGGGGAAAAGTGCTCGCGAGCCGCCCCGGCGGCGACCGGTCCGAGGAATGAGCCGATGGACAGCGAGATCGACAGAATCGAGAACGTTCTCCCGTACCTGGAGGGTCCGCTAAGCTGGAGCAAGAAGGAGGTCATGGCCGGGAAGATGACCCCTTTGGCCATGCCGATAACGAACAGCAGCCCCAGCAGAGGAACCGGCCAGCCCGAAGCCAGCCCGTAATAACAGATCGCAAGGAGCATCACGCCGGCCACCGTTCGAAAATAGGGCAAATACCGGTTCAGAAACAACAAGGCGAGCGTCACGAGAGAGCCCAGGCTGATGACGGAGAACAGGATGCCGGTGTCCATGATCGTCGCGGAATCCGTTCCTCTGAGCGGGAGTTCGAAAGCCAGGATGCCCTGTGCGCAAGCCATGCCGATCGGCAGCAGGAATACGACCCATGGGAAGCTGCTGGCCGGCAAAGCGCCGTTCTTCTCGCTCTCGGACGGAAGCGCCGTTTCCGGCGGTTTCGCGGCGTTAACGGCTGACCCGGCACCGGATCCGTTGCCGGAATCCGGATCGGCAGCGGGCTCCTTCACGAACCAGAACGACAGGATTCCCGTCGCCAGCAGCACCCAGCCCAGCATGGCGAAGGAGCTGGTAAACCCGATCGTGGCCGCCAGGTACGCGCCAGCGGCAGGGGAGATGACGGAGGCGATCGTATGCACGAGCCCGTTGCCGGCCATTAATTTTCCTTGGTGAAAATGATCCTTGGCCAGCCTGGCGAGCAGAGACATGCAGGCAGGGGACAGGAAGGCCAGCACGAAACCGCTGAAGGAGCGGATGTACAGAAGCTCCCACGGATCCGTCACGCGGGCTTGCAGGAGGAGCAGCAGCCCTGCCCCGATCAGGCTGAAGGCGATAAAAAGCCGGCTCCCGTACCGGTCGACGGCCGCTCCGGCGATCAGGTTGCCGGGCAGGTGAGTCAACGAGTACATGCCCATGACGAGGCCGATAAACGAAGGTGCGGCCCCAAGCGAGACGGCGAACGGGGTCAGCATCGGATATTGGGCGTGCAGGTCGAAGAAGGCGACGAACAGGAATAAATAAAGCCAGACGGCGGTTTTCATGGATAGCGACCTCCTAGCGATCATAGGCCGTCCCCTTGTCCGCGCGGACGGCATATCCTACATTTACGTCCAAGCCTCCGCGGATATGACCGTCGTTTACTGGGCATGCATCGTTAGGTATAATAAAGGTTACGCATAAACGCATAAGAGAGTATGAATATCGGACGGGGGATCGACATGAATTGGGACACGGATGCCTGGCTCACGTTTCTGCAGGACAATTGGATCGTGATCGTCATCGCGATCGCGGCGATTCTGATCGTCATGAAGGTCGTCAAGACCGTGCTAAAATGGGTGCTTGTGGCGGCGATCGTAATCGGAATCGCCACCTATAGCGGTTATTCGATCGAAGATATCAAGGAAGCCGGAGCCAAAGTGACGGACGAGGCCAAAGATCAAGCGATCAAGGCGATGGCCGGGGAAGCGGGCGAGGCGACCTACGCGGAAAACGCCGACGGCTCTTATACGATCAAGACCAAAAATTTGGAATTAAACGGCGTTCCGAATTCCGGCGAAGTCAGCGTGAAATTCCGCGGCATCTCGCTGGGAACTTGGGATTTGCAGGGCGAGGTTCGCGATTTCGTCGTGAAGGCTCGGGCTGCCGCGAAGTAAGCGATGAGGGGGGCGGTAACGGTCGTCGACGCCAATCTGCTGACTTGGCTGCTGCTGGCGATCGTGGCGTTTTCCTTCTTTCAAGGCATCCGCAGAGGCGCCCCGGGGTCGGCCAGACAGCTCGCCTCTTTTCTGACGGGCTCCGCGCTGACGCTCGCGTCCGTCGTCGTCGCGGCGATAGCCGCAGCGGCAGCCTCCCCTCGGGCCCAGAGCTGGCTTGCCGAACGAAGCATAACCCGGCCGGAAGCGGACGCGTCCTTCCTCGCCCAGTTCGGGTATACGGTGCTGGCCGGACTTCGCGACCTTCCGTTGTTTCGCTTCGCGGCGATCTTCTTGGCGCTGTACGCGCTGATCCGGCTGGCGGCCGGACTCGTCGTTCGCGGCCTGGCCGTCGCCGTACGGCTGCCCGCGCCCGATCCAGCCGCTTCGGCCGGGGG
>Ga0065721_10009157_pt1 | contig 18421 bp, 15 predicted proteins | sample Mesricmetagenome_FD_59108 | JGI IMG/M metagenome (GOLD analysis project Ga0065721, IMG submission 59108) | Mesophilic microbial community from rice straw/compost enrichment Sample: eDNA_1 v2 (version 2) | ecosystem: Engineered > Solid waste > Grass > Composting > Bioreactor | place: USA: Davis... | reverse complement strand
GGCCGGACAATGCCTTCGCAGCACCGGTGGCGGGTGTGAATAACCTGCTGGTGGGATGGCCCACCAAGTTGACCCTGGCACCCAATCTCGCCAATGAAACCCTGGCACTGCTGCAGCGCGCCGGTGTCACGCCTGCCGGGGCGCAGCAGGCGAATCCTCTGAGCCACTACCTCACCCATCCGCCAATTGCCCGGACACCCTGGGATATTGCCTTCCCACCCCCGCCGGATGCCGACCCGACCGAGGAGGAAGATTCTCATGCTGACACCTGAAAGACTCGGACAGACCGACCTCGCCATCAGCCCCATCGGTCTGGGGACCGTCAAGCTGGGGCGCAATCAACAGGTCAAATACCCCACAGAATTTACCCTGCCCACGGATGCGCAGGCCCTGCAGCTGCTGGATGAAGCCCGCGCCCTGGGCATAAACCTGCTGGACACCGCACCGGCTTACGGCACCAGCGAGGAGCGCCTGGGCCAACTGCTGGGATCCGCCCGCCATGACTGGGTGATCAGCACCAAGGTTGGCGAAGAGTTTGTCGACGGTGTCTCCCGTTTTGACTTCACCCCGGCCCATGTGCGGAAGAGTGTTGAACGCAGTTTGCGTCGCTTGCGCCGTGACTATATCGATATGGTGCTGGTACACTCTGACGGCAATGACAGCGCGATCATTGAACGTTATGAGGTCTTCGCCGTACTGGATGAGCTCAAGCGGGCCGGCTGGCTGAGAGCCTTTGGCATGTCCACCAAGACCCTTGAGGGCGGCCTGCTCACCGCGCAGCACGCGGACCTTGTCATGGTGACCTATAACCTGGATCACCGCGCTGAAGAGGCCGTGCTTGATGAGTGCCGGCGGCTGAACAAAGGCGTGTTGATTAAAAAAGCTCTGGCCAGCGGCCATCTGTGCATCGGTACAACAGAAGAAGATCCGGTGCAGGCGAGTATGAACTTCGTGTTTTCTCACCCGGGTGTCAGCAGCGCAATCATCGGCACCATCAATCCGCAACATTTAGGTGATAATGTGCGCAAGGCATTACGTGCCCTCCGCCAGGAATAAATGGTTTTATGACAGACACTACTGAAAGCTGGCTCGACAGCGTGAAATGGGACGATAACGGGCTGGTTCCCGCCATTGCCCAGGATGCCCGCAGCGGCCGCATTTTGATGATGGCATGGATGAATCGTGAGGCACTGCAGCGCAGCGCTGAGCTGAATCAGGCAGTCTACTGGTCCCGTTCGCGCAACCGGCTGTGGCATAAAGGCGAAACCTCCGGCCACGTGCAGCACCTGAGCGAAATCCGGCTCGATTGCGATGCCGATGTTATCGTCCTTCAGGTTGAGCAAGTCGGCGGCATAGCCTGTCATACAGGACGGGAGTCCTGTTTTTACCGCGTGCTCAACAACGGTGAATGGCAGACCGTTGATGCGGTACTTAAAGATCCAAAAGATATTTATCAGCAATAACGCGCGGCCTATTTATGAATGCTTACAACATCCTCGAACAACTGACGCAGATTCTGGAAGCGCGCAAGAATAATGCCGATGCAGAGAGTTCTTATGTAGCCAGTCTGCATAAAAAAGGATTGAACAAGATACTGGAAAAAGTGGGGGAAGAATGTACCGAAACCCTGCTCGCTGCCAAGGATGCGCAAGCCAGTGGCGACACCAGCGATTTGATTTACGAAACGGCCGATCTGTGGTTTCACACTCTCGTGATGCTGTCGCACCTGGGTGAAAACGCCGAAGCGGTCCTGAACGAACTGGCGCGACGTTTTGACGTATCCGGCCATGTAGAAAAGGCCTCGCGCAAGCAATAATCCTTATTGAACAAACAGAGGAAACATCATGGGTATCAGCGGTATCAGTATCTGGCAATTGTTGATCATCCTGGCCATTGTGGTCATGCTGTTCGGCACCAAACGTCTGCGCACCCTCGGCTCCGACCTGGGCAGCGCCATCAAAGGTTTCAAGAAGTCCATCAGCGATGAGGAAGAGACGAAGAACGAAACCCGCAGCGTTGAAGACAAAACCGCTCAAGATAACGTCGCCAGCGCGCAGAAAGAAAAAGCTGACCAGAAGTAATCGTCAATCTACCCGAGCGGCCATACCTTTCCGTGGAGCTATGGCCGTGATTCGATCAACCGTGACAGGTATCTTGTGTGTTTGATGTCAGTTTTTTTGAATTGCTCATCTGCGGCATTGTGGCCCTCCTGGTTATCGGACCGGAGCGCCTGCCGGAGACTGTTCGTGCCGTAGGCCTGTGGATCGGCCGACTCAAACGCAGCCTGCGTGAAACCCGCAGCGAGCTGGAGCGGCAGTTCGGTGCTGATGACATTCGTCGCCAGCTGTATAACGAAGAAATTATGCAGAGCCTCGAAAAAACCCAGCGCGAGATTGAAAAAGCCATCAAGGATGGCGAACAGGCCGAGCCACAGACAGGTGCGTATCAGGAGCACGTAGAGCTGCCCGATCACGCCCATATGGGTGAAAAGCCAGAAGCGGCTGCTGAAGGCACGCCCTCGCCCACTGTTCCTGAAACTCCCTCTGTCCCTGAAAAAAGCGGCCAATAACAGCCATGAGTGATAAAGAGCTTCCACTGGTACAACATCTGATTGAGCTGCGCACACGGTTGCTGCACACCGTGATCTTTGTGCTGGTGGTTTTCTGTTGTCTGTTCTATTTCGCCAACGATATCTACTACATCATCTCGGCACCTTTGCAGAACCTGCTGCCCGACAATACCAGCATGATTGCCACCGATGTNGTTTCGCCGTTCCTGACGCCGCTCAAACTGACGTTCTTCGCTTCGGTNTTACTGTCTATTCCCTACATTCTTTATCAGATCTGGGCTTTTATCGCGCCCGGNCTGTATAAGCATGAAAAGAGTCTTGCTGCACCCTTGCTTATCTCCAGCGTACTGNTGTTTTACATTGGAATGGCCTTCGCTTACTTCGTGGTATTTCCGCTGCTGTTCGGGTTTATCACCGGCATCGGACTGGAGGGCGTTGCCACCATGACCGACATTGCCAAATATCTGGATTTTGTACTGCAACTGTTTTTTGCGTTCGGCTTTGCTTTTGAAATCCCTATTGCTGTGATCCTCATGATTCACGCCGGGGTGATCACGCCGGACAGCCTGACAGCCAAGCGGCCCTACATCATCGTTGGCTGCTTTGTTATCGGCATGTTGCTTACTCCGCCGGATGTTTTTTCGCAGATTCTGCTCGCGGTCCCCATGTGGATGCTGTTCGAGGCGGGGGTATTTGTTGGCCGCATGGTGCATAAGAATAAAGAGATACGCGAGATCGAAGAAGCAAAGCAGGATTGAACTCCCTACTCGTTTCGGTTCTAACCAAAGAGCTAAATATTCTTTCTCTAAGGTTAGGTTTCTACCTAAGATAGGCCCCACTTGTTCTGAAGGAGAATGCTATGACTTTACGATTAGGCGATACCGCACCGGATTTTGAACAGGAGTCCACCGCTGGCGTTATCAAATTTCACGAGTGGCTGGGTGATAGCTGGGGCGTACTCTTTTCGCATCCGGCAGATTTTACGCCCGTCTGTACCACCGAACTCGGCCTTACCGCGAATTTGAAAGAAGAATTCGACAAGCGCAATGTAAAAGCCATTGCGTTGAGTGTTGACCCGGTAGATTCCCACCATTCGTGGATTGAAGATATCAACGAGACACAGAAAGCCTGTGTGAATTTCCCGATCATCGCCGATGCGGACCGCAAGGTCTCAACGCTGTATGACATGATCCACCCCAATGCCAACGCTACCCTGACGGTACGTTCGCTGTTCATCATCGACCCGGCGAAGAAAGTGCGTTTGATCATCACCTATCCGGCCAGTACCGGACGCAACTTTGATGAGATTCTGCGCGTGATCGATTCGTTGCAGTTGACTGAGCATCATAAGGTGGCCACTCCGGGCAACTGGAAGCCGGGCGAGGACGTAGTTATTGTCCCGTCTCTGCAGGATCCGGAAGAAATCAAACAACGCTTTCCTAAAGGTTACAAGGCGGTCAAACCTTATCTGCGACTGACTCCGGACCCCCGCGAGTCATGATCAACCCGGCCTTCATTTCCGGTGAAGGCCTTTCAGAAACAATAAAACCGGAGTGGTGAATCACCACTCCGGTTTTCCCCGTTACCCATCCTGTGGATTCTTTTGCTGAGGCAGCCTTCACTTCACGGAAAGCTGCCGAAGCTAAACTGTTTCTGCAAAAAACTGCTGGAGCGTCTGTTTGTGGTCTTCGAATTTCTTCCAGCCTAATTCGTGGAAATAGAAGGCTACGGTATTAATGGCAGGCTCCACCATTGCCACAGCNCTACCGACCAACACATCGCCAGTCAGCGCGTAGGCGACTGANAAAGCGACTGAGAAGTGAACTGTTGCGAATGTCATTGTCTTGGCCATGATGCCTGCTCCTTTGGATTAGCTGTTGAATCCAGATTACGCTCGGCACCACAAAAGTTAAAGACAATTGACCTTATGGATTAGATAAATATTACCTATTGAGAGACATCAACCCACGGGAGGGAAAGTCTGCCCCTCGACATTGAGCATGTTTTCAACTACCGCCGCATTGTAGAAGCCTTCCACCTTGCGGATTTTGTCGCCGTCCACGATACACCAGATAGCAATCCGCACATCGCCAATGGGTTCAAAGTAGGTTTTATAGTCCAGTACGCCAAAGACTGAATTACCTTCTGCCGCCACTTCGCGCACGACGATATCCTTCTGGATGCCGGCCATGCCGAAGAGATAGGCGAGCATGTCTTCCGGGTCGGTAAAGTACATGTTCGGGCCCACGTACTCGAAACCCTCCACATGTAACAACTGCTTGGCCTGATCAAACTGCTGGGCTTTGATCCCCTGGATAAACTGGGTGACGATTTCTTTGGGTTGCATGATTTCACTCTGAATGACACTGCCGGGTCCGGATGGGAGGATACTGCAGAGGAACCCGTTGAACAGTAGACGGTAAAGGTGCCTTTCTAATGTTCCACTTCCCTTGAGTCAAGCAGAAAGTGCCCTGATCTGCAAGTCTGCGCAAAGTTTAGGTATTTTTTGCACAATTCCCTGCTCGTAGCCGGTCTGTTACCGACGTCAGAGCAGGGAGTCATTCAGCAGCCAGGGCTGTAACAGATGTAAATCAATCCAGTAATTTGAAGCGGATGGCTGCCCCGCCACTGGTGGCGAGCGGCAGCTTCAGCGCATCACTGTGGGTGAGGACTTTCTTTTCAATCACCATCGCGTAGGGGTTGGTTTTCCAGTCTGCATCCGCTGCATCACGGTAAATCTGCGCCTCGTATTTTTTACCCGGCGCGAGGAAATCCAGTGAAACGCTGAGCGTGCGCGCTTCTTCATCCGTCAGAGCCCCGAGATACCAGTCTTCACCACCACGTTCTTTACGGGCGAAGACCACGTAATCGCCCACTTCACCAGCCAGCGCACGGCTCTCTTCCCAGTCGGTGGGCACATCGCGGATAAACTGAAAGGCTTCGGGGTGTTTAGCGTAGTTCTCCAGCAGATCGGCGACCATCTGAATCGGGCTGTAGATCACGACGTACAGAGACAATTCCTTGGCCAGGGTTGAGCGCACCCGGTTTTCTGCATCCAAACCATAGGGTGCAAGATCGAAGATACCCGGCGTGTAATCCATCGGGCCTGACAACATCCGGGTGAACGGCAGGATGGCGGTATGTTCGGCTGAGTTAGGCGGAGAACCCCAGGCGTTGTATTCCTGGCCTCGCGCGCCTTCCCGTGCAATCCAGTTGGGATAGGTGCGGCGCAGCCCCGTGTCCTTGATCGGCTCGTGGGTGTTGATGCTGATCCCACGCTTCGCCGCTTCTGTCACTGAACGCAGATATTCATTCACCATAAACTGGCCGTCGTGCCATTCGTAACGCACCACGCCCTGTTCATCAATGCGTTTGATCCTGCCACCATCGGCCACATAGCCGGTTTTGACCTGGGCAACACCGTGCTGCTGATACAGGTCGAACGCCTCCGCCATCTGGTTTCGGTAATTGATCACCGCGCCGGCAGTTTCATGATGGCCGATCAGCCTGACGCCTTTGGATTTTCCGTAGGCGGTAATCTCCGGCAGGTTGAAATCCGGATAGGCTTTGGTGAAGCTGAAGATGTCACCGTTTGAGTACCAGTCTCCGTCCCATCCGATATTCCAGCCTTCCACGAGCACACCGTAAAAGCCATGCTCGGCCGCAAAATCCATGTGGCGTTTGGTCTCAGCAGTGGTTGCGCCGTGCTTTTCACCGGAACCCCAGGTGGCGGTGCCGACGTGCATGCCCCACCAGATGCCCACGTATTTGCCCGGTTCCACCCAGGACACATCGCCCAGTTTATTCGGTTCATTTAAATTCAGGATCAGATCGGAATTGAGCAGGCCGGTCGCGTCTGCGGCGATCTGAATGGTGCGCCAGGGTGTGTTGAACGGCAGCTTCGTCTTTACCCGGATACCGTCAGACCAGGGCGTCAGGTCCGCTTTCAGCGTACCATTGCGCTGCGAATCCAGCGTCATGGAGGCGTAATCCACCAGCGCGGCTTCATGGATGCTCAGGTGAACGCCGGTGGGCGATCTGAAGGTGACCGGGGTATGCACGCGATCCACCACATCCAGCTGGGTGGTGTTGTAAAGGTATTCGTAGCGATTCCAGCCGCGGGAAGGAATCCACCAGGTGGTGGTTTGCTCGGGCGCGGGCAAGGTGAAGGTGGTTTTCTCGTCGATGATATCGATCCGGCCCTGGCGGTTATCCGCCAGTTTTTTCTGTTGTGGTACTTCATAGCGAAATCCCACACCATCGTTAAACACACGCACGCGCAGAATAAAATGATGGGCGGATTTTTCTTTGCGNCCGAAGGTGACTGCCAGTTCGTTATGCTGGTCGCGCACCAGNCGACGCTCACCCCAGGGCTGCTCCCAGGTGGAATCCTGCTGCGCATTGTNATGATCGATAATCTTCAGATCNCGCACAAAACCTTCCACACCGCGAAACTCCAGTCCGAGCGCCGACGGGGCGATGACTTCCTTACCCTGGAACTCAACGCGATAACCGGGCATGCCATCTTGATCGTTGACATAAAAAACAATCTTGCCATCGGGTGATGAGACTTTACGTGTTTGTACAGAATCGTCCGCAGCCAGCTCCAGACTCACCAGCGCGGTGATCAGCAGGATGCAACGTAACAGCAGTGACAGTTTCATGATTATTGTTTCTCCATCGAACTAAAATTTTCCTGAGGCGTTTGTAAAAAAGCCCTGTCAGCTGCCACTGACAGGGCCAACTTTACTGACTCGCAATCTGTCCCGTCAGAATTTGTAGTTGAAACCTAACAGGTAGTTAGCACCGAAGTGCTGGTACTTGGTCACCTGACGCGCATCGCCTTCGTTTGACGTAATGGTGTCTTCGTCGGTCAGGTTCTGCGCCTGCAGGGTGATGGTCAGACCTTCGAGACCACGGATACCGCTCTCACTGAAGTTGTAACCGATCTGGGCGTCCCACAACTCAGCGCCCTGGTCAATGGTCGGCGTCAACGCGAGGCTGGTGCCGTAAACTTCGGAAAGATATTCGTCACGCTTGCGACCGGCGATACGGAATTCAAAGCCGCCTCTTTCGTAGTACACAGTCAACTGATAGGACTCTTTCGATAATCCGGGAATCAGCTGCTTTTCACCATCCACATCAAGTTTGCCATCGAGGAAGGTAGCGCTGGCAATCAGGCCCAGACCATCAAGTGCATCGGAGAAAATATGGAACGGCAAGCTCAGTTGAAGCTCACTACCTGCAACATAGCCAGAACCGGCTTCGACAATGGCAGAGACCGGCCCAAGGCGTGAGACAAGACCATCCGCATCGTGATAGCCCGGCACGATATAGTCACTGAAATCGGCCACTGTTGGCTGGGTAACATGCCAGTTCTGCAGATCCTTGTGGAAGTAAGTCACCGAGAACATACCGTCGTTTGCAAAGTAATACTCGTAGGAGAGATCGGCCTGAATCGCTTCCAGCGGCTTCAGTCTGGCGTTACCGGTTGAGCCACTCCACGCACTGAAGTCCGGGTCATCGCTCATCCGCCGCGCTTCATCAAAATTAAAGCCGATGGTGTTATTAGGCTTCATGCTGTCCATGCGCGGACGCGACACAGTTTTTGAAGCCGCAAAACGAATGACCTGATCATCAGCAATCTGGAAATTCATATTCAGGCTGGGCAGTACCTTGGTGTACTTGTCGCCATCGGAAACTGGCGTGGCAACCACTGTTCCCGCCGAACCAGTCTGGGTGTCGAAACCGGTCGCCTGCTGATCGGAGGACACGACCTGCAGACCGATGTTACCGGTGAGAATACCGGCTTCGAATTTCGCCATACCGTAAGCGGTAGTGACTTCCTCATTCACGACATAGGTGTCACCCAGNCGCGCGGTCTCGTATTGCGTTGCATCGATTTCNGTGTAGACACCGTCGTTAAACAGNCGGATGCCATCGTATGCCAACATTGAGCCGAGCCCCAGGAAGCTGAGATCGGTGGTGCCGACAATGTACTCAGAAGGCACGGCAATATCACCGGAAGCTGTTGCGGCATCGTAACCGGGCGCTACCAGAAACGCGCCGTAGTTAACTTTGGATTTCGTGCGGTCAGAATAGTTGATGCCGAACTCCACACCGGTCACGATAGAAAACTCAACGTCACCTTGGGCTGAGAGACGAATGGTGTCCAGTTCTTCCTCAAAATAAGGATTGTTAACAAATCCGTCCTGCGCGTTGCTGTTGCCGTTAAACAACGGAGAAATTGCACCGCCCCATGCCTGTGGACCGGCGAGGCGGATGTTTGCCGGGTCGGAATAATCCGGTGTGGTGAGTGTAGAGTGCGGNCCATAGATCGCACCATTCGAGGTGAGGACNTAGGAACGCGCCGATGGAGCGCCCTGGGTGGCGGTACCTGCCCGGCCAACACCCGAGTAACTTTCTACGTTAAGAATTTCTTTAGACGACTCGCCCGTCGCCACATCCAGTGTTAAGGACCAGTTGTCGTTGAGCTGGTATTGCGCATTAAAGCCAAAGGTCTTCAGTTCGCCATCTTTCACTTCGCCGTCGTTACGGATAACGCTGTGGAATCCGCTGGTTTCACCCGCCATGACCAGACCGTTTTCAATCACACTGTTGGTGTAGCTGACTGCACCGCCACCCCAGATGGGACCACCTTCTTCCAGACCGCGAAATACTTTGGATTCAGTGAAGTCAATGTACAACGCATCCAGGGTAAAGCTCCACTGATCGTTCGGCTGGAATTGCACCACAGCAGAATAGGTGTCGCGCTCCATGAGTGAAGAGCGCACGTAGGAATCGTGACCGCCCAGCACAAATGTACCGTCCGCCTCTTCCGCGTAACCCCAGCCGCGGAATTGTTCTTCCTGGCTGGGAGACTCCAGCGAAGCGACCGTCACTGCAACGCCTAAAGTATCGTCAAGGAATTTATCAGAAAAGGTTAATGCCAGCCGATAACCATCGTCATCGTAGTCCGGGTTGGACGAGCCCAGTTCATTTTTCTCGTAGCTGCCGTTGATACCGATGATACGATCGTTATCCAGTGGGCGGATAGTTTTCAGATCTACGATACCACCCAGGCCCTGATTAACCAGCGTGGCATCCGGGGTTTTGTATACCACGGCACCGGCAATAATTTCCGATGGATAAAGGTCGTATTCAACACCGCGGTTATCACCGATGCCGAGTATTTCGCGACCGTTGAGCGTGGTGGCTACATAGTTTTCATTAAAACCGCGCACCGAGATCCCGGTGGTACGACCATCGACCCGGCTACCCGCAAGACCCGGCAGGCGAGCCAGGGATTCGGCAATACTGGTGTCCGGTAATTTACCGATATCTTCTGAATAAATTGCATCAACAATTGACGTCGCCTGTTGCTTGGCAGAGATAGAACTCTGCAGACTGGCGCGGAATCCGGTTACGACAACCTCTTCTACCGGTGCGACGTTTTCGGTTTGGGCGTATACATTAATGGAGCCTGAAACCCATGCCATGGTAGACATTAAAGCCAGTGCGTGATTGAACGTGCGCTTTTTCATGATGTGACTCTCCGTGGAGGTTTTTACTATTATTTTTAACGAAACAGTGTCAACAAGGATTTTTTTTATTCCCGGTTTTTATTAAGTCTGCAGTGTGAAGCGAGCTTTAACAGTGTTATTAAAAAACTTTCAGCCCCGTGCCAAGATAGTATGCCGTGGCACCTATGCTCACAATAGAATGCATACGTATTCAACGAAGGAATACGCATGCATTCCAGCTTTTATACCAGCGACAGCGTTTCAGATTCTTCATGCAGTGAAACACTGACATTGGCAAAGAAGACTCCATACCCATCGAGATAAAGTGTTTCTTCGGCCACCTCGGCTGCGTCAAATCCATGACCATCCAGAAATTCCTCTACAACAATATTTTTCAATGACAGTTTTTTTGGCGCTGCAGACAGATTAAATGCTGCCAGCAACTGCTCACCCTGATACTCGCGGATAAAGACCAGCACGTCCTCGGGTCCGTCAATAAAACGAATGCTCCCAAGGCGCAGTGCAGGCTGATGCTTGCGCCATTGCATGAAGCGCCGGTAATGGTTCAATACCGAATTGGTATCTTTATCCTGCAGAGCGACCGCGCGTTCCCGATGTTCTGCGGGAATCGGCAACCAGGTGGGTGCCGTTGAGAAGCCGCAGTGAGTACTGTGCTCGTCCCAAGGCATCGGTGTGCGACAGCCATCGCGACCTTTAAACATTGGCCAGAAGGTAATGCCGTAAGGGTCCTGCAACTGATGCTGCTGAATGTCCGCTTCCGTAAGCCCCAGCTCTTCGCCCTGATATACACACACGCTGCCGCGTAATGACAGCAACATTGCGTTGAGCATGCGGGCGAGATTGTCCGTTGGATTCTTTCCGCCCCAGCGGGTCATTACGCGCACGACATCGTGGTTGCCGATGGACCAGCAGGGCCAGCCTTCTTTTAATTCCGTTTCAAGGGTCTCTACCGTCTGACGGATGTAGGCTGCGGACATCTTGTCCACCAGCAGCTCAAAACTGTAGGCCATGTGCAGGCGGGATTTGCCGCTGGTGTATTCCGCCATGGTTTTCAATGAATCTTCGGCAGAAATTTCACCGAGAGTCACCGAGCCGGGATAACGATCCATCAATTCCCGCAGCGATTGCAGAAAGGCCAGATTTTCTGGTCGGGTGTTGTCATAGATGTGCCGCTGAAATGCGTAAGGGTTGTCTTCCTTAAAACCACGCCCTTTCCGTTCGTGAATAGGTTTGGGTGGGTTATTACGCAGTTGCTGATCATGGAAACAGAAATTAATTGCATCCAGCCGCAGGCCGTCGACGCCGCGTTTTAACCAGAACTCCACCTCGTCAAGAATTTCCTGACGCACCTCGGCACAGTGGAAGTTAAGGTCCGGCTGACTCTTTAAAAAGTTGTGCAGGTAATATTGTCCACGGCGGGGTTCCCACTCCCAGGCGCAGCCACCGAAGATGGACAGCCAATTGTTGGGCGGTGTGCCATCATCGGCTGGATCGACCCAGACATACCAGTCTGCCTTGGGGTTGTCTCTGGAAGAACGACTTTCCTCAAACCACGCATGCTGATCCGAGGTATGACTCAGTACCTGATCGATAATCACTTTAATGCCGAGCTTATGTGCCTGGTCGATCAACTGATCAAAATCATTCAGAGTGCCAAAGATGGGATCAATAGAGCGATAGTCACTGATGTCGTACCCAAAGTCCTTCATCGGTGATTTAAAAAATGGTGAAACCCAGATGGCATCCACACCAAGGCTGGCGATGTAATCCAGTTTTTGAATGATGCCGGGAATATCACCGATACCATCCCCATTGCTGTCCATCAAACTGCGTGGATAAATCTGGTAAATCACAGCGCCACGCCACCAGGGAGTCTGATTCATAACAATCTCCCTACGCTGCAGGCAAACGGATTTAAGAACATGATTGAAAAAACTGCGCGGCACATAATTTTATCTTCCTGACGCGTTGAGTAAAGGCTGCACTCCCGACGCACATCCAGATTTACAAAAAGTATGGCCGGGAGCTTGAGAAAAGACCAATTCAAAATACGTCAGGCGCTTCGTAATGTGCAATAGCTTACATACGTATGCATAGATGAGCGCCAGCGTCACATGACTTCACTGCAGAGCTGCCAGGAAGAAAAGGACACGATAAATCGGCCTCTCGACGCATTGCATACGTATGCAATGCCTCGACTCTTTAGCGAAGCGTGAATACGTATGTAAAATCTTGTATTCCGCGGCGCCTGCCTCTAACGTAGAGGCAGCCAGAATTCCTGGATAAATAACGATGAAAAATTTATTCTGATCAGCTCAACGAACACGCATTTTTACGCCCGCCAAGCCCGTACAACACAAGAAAAATGAGCAGGATAAGACTTATGATGTTTTCAAAAAAATTTCCCGAGAAACGTTTCTCTACCGCACGCCGCGCATTGTTACTCGCTAGCTGCGTTACCGTACTGACCGCCTGTCATCCATCGTCAAACAACACCACTGCGCCCGGCGCGCCGGGTGCGGAATCCCGCTGGGCCTACTCCGGCAAGACCGGTATCGGAACCTCCTACGAAAGTTATCTGAACGGGCATTATGCCGACAACGCTTCCACTGGCTTTGTATCCAAGGTCTGGTTTTCACTCGCGCAGGGCATCGTTACCGAAACCATGTTCGGCCTGATTCACGAAGCACAACTGCGCGAGATGCAGTTCTTCGTTGTCGGTGATGGGTTTGTGGATGAAGAGAAAAAAGACACGGTGAGCCATATCGAATATCTGCACACGGACGATGCAGGTCGCCCCTTGTCGCTTGCTTACAAGGTGATCAACAAAGACAAAGAGGGGCTCTACGAGATTGAAAAACACATCTTCACCGACCCGGACCGCAACAGTCTGGTAATGAAAGTGTTCTTCCGGGCGATGGCCGCCAACATCAAACCTTATCTGTATCTCGATCCGCACATCGCGAATACCGGCAGCGGCGACCGCGCCTGGATCAGCGACAACACCTGGTATGCGCAGGACGGCAACACAGCTATGGCTTTGAAGACAGATGCCGAGGTTGTGAACAGTACGGTAGGTTTTGTCGAGACATCTGACGGGCTTGAACAGGTAAAAAGTCACTCGGACTTTACCGCCTACCAGACCACCGGTGACACCACCGGCAACGTCGCAATGCTGCTGCAGTTGCCGACTTTGAACCACACTAATGCTGAGTGGCAGTTTGTACTCGGCTTTGGTCAGACACCCGAGCAAAGTCAGGCCAGCGCCGAACAGACGTTGCAGGCCGGTTATGCTCAGGTGCTCGCCAATTACAACGGTGAAGGCACTGTTGTCGGATGGGAAGATTATCTGCAGTCGCTGCCGGAACTCGCGCAACTCTCCTCCACCGCCACCGATAACGGCAAGTTGTTGTATGCCAGCGCGTTGGTTTTAAAAGCGCAGGAAGATAAAACCCATGCCGGTGCGCTGATTGCCTCGCTGTCGAATCCCTGGGGTGAAACCAAATCTGCCGAAGAATCCAAAACAGGTTATAAAGCTGTCTGGCCGCGGGATTTTTATCAGGTAGCCATGGCCATGCTCGCACTGGGCGACAGAGAAACACCCAAGGTTGCGTTTGAGTATCTGCGTAAGGTGCAGGTGACTCAGGATACCCCCGGCTTCTCCGGCACACCCGGTTGGTTTTTGCAGAAGACACAGGTTGACGGTCAACTGGAATGGATCGCTGTGCAGCTGGATCAAACCGGTATGCCGATCATGCTCGGCTGGCGTCTCTGGCAGGAAGGGCTGCTGAGCGACGACGAAGCCNTGCAGTGGTATCACCGCATGCTGAAGCCCGCCGCTGATTTTCTGGCGAACGGCGGCAAAATTAAANTGGACTGGAGTGATATCGAATTAATTCCGCCCTACACGCAGCAGGAGCGCTGGGAAGAACAGGCCGGTTACTCACCCTCCACCACTGCTGCAATTATTGCGGGTCTCGTTTCCGCCGCCGATCTCGCGCGTCTGGCCGAGGATGCAGAGAGTGCAGCACATTATCTCGCCACCGCTGACAGATATTCCGCCATGCTGGAAAGCGCTATGTTTACCACCGAGGGTGCGCTGCAGGATGCGCCCAGCGATGGCCGTTATTATCTGCGCATCACGCAGAATACCGATCCCAATGATCGCGCGCCCCTGGGCACAGCGAATGGCCAGCCCATGCCGGATGAATCAGAGGTGATCGATGGTGGCTTTCTTGAACTGGTGCGTTACGGCGTGCGCGCGGCGGATGATCCCTACGTGCTGGAAACGCTNCCCGAGATCGACAATATGNATCTGCCGGACAGATTGCGCGTGAANTATGAATTTACCTTTCCCGGTGTGGAAGGTGTATTCCCCGGCTGGCGCCGCTACGGTATTGACGGCTATGGTGAAGACATCATGACCGGCATGGGCTATGGTGCGGTCAATGACCAGATGAGTGATAACCAGCGCGGTCGTGTCTGGCCCTTCTTCACGGGTGAGCGCGGACATTACGAGCTGGCGCGCGCGCAGACTGCCGGAGACCTATCCACAGCTACGCTCGACAAGCTGCGCAACACTTATGTCAAAGCCATGGAATTATTTGCCAATGAAGGATTGATGCTGCCGGAACAGGTATGGGATGGCGTAGGTAACAATGGGGTGTATCAGTACGGTTTCGGCGAAGGAACCAACTCCGCCACACCATTAGCATGGACCCATGCGGAATATATTAAACTGCTCCGCTCACTCCATGATCAGAAAGTGTGGGATCGCTATCCTCTGGTAGAAGAACGCTACACCAAAGCCCAGGATTAACCTTAACTCAATGTAGGTCGGATTAGCGCAGCGTAATCCGACAACGCAGCTCACCAAAAGGAGATCCTGGACGGATTAAATCGCCCCCATCAATAAACGCGATGCAAGGAGCTTATTGGTTCTTTGGATGATGGAACATTTATCGGGTTAAGGGTTGATCTTTTGGGGTTGAGCTTTGGATGGAAATGTCGGATTACGCTTTGCTAATCCGACCTACGCTTGGGTCTTTTGGGATTGAGCATTGAGGGTGGTTTGTCGGATTACGCTGCGCTAATCCGACCTACTCCTGTTCTGGCCTGCAGATAAGAATAAGTGTGATGATAATGACAGAAAAACCTCAGCTCAGCTTCTGGCAAATCTGGAATATGTGTTTCGGATTTATCGGGATTCAATTTGGTTTTGCGTTGCAGAACGCTAACGTCAGCCGGATCTTTCAAACGCTGGGTGCGTCCATTGATGATATTCCCATCCTGTGGATCGCTGCTCCAGTCACCGGGCTGGTGGTGCAGCCCATCATCGGTTATCTGAGTGATAACACCTGGAATCGTCTCGGACGGCGGCGGCCTTATTTTCTGTACGGCGCGCTGGCTGCGAGCTTTGCTTTACTTTTTATGCCGCATTCGCCGGTGTTGTGGATTGCAGCGGGCATGCTGTGGGTGATGGATGCATCGATCAACGTTGCCATGGAGCCCTTCCGGGCCTTCGTGGGCGATATGCTGCCGGACAATCAGCGCACCACCGGTTTCGCCATGCAGAGTTTTTTTATCGGAGTCGGAGCGGTGGTTGCTTCGGCTCTGCCCTGGATGATGACCAACTGGTTTGATGTGAGCAACACAGCCGCTGCCGGCGTGATTCCGGATGCGGTTGTCTACTCATTCTACTGGGGTGCCGCCGTGCTGCTGCTGGCCGTTCTGTGGACGGTAATCTCTACGCGGGAATACTCGCCGGAACAACTTGAAGCCTTCAGTCGTTATCAGCAAAGCCTGCAAAACTCCACGTCATATTCCCCGCCGAGCAAAACTCCATACTATCTGCCACTGGGACTGATCGCGCTGGTGCTTGGCGTTGCAGGCGTTCTGATCCTTGCACAAATGCAGATTGATCAGCAGCTGTATATCCTCGCTGTCGGCGTCGCACTGTTTGGCCTGCTCTTATTGATTGCTCATCAACTGCAGAAGTCCGGTCGCACCGATAACGGATTTGCACACATCATCCGTGATCTATTTGCCATGCCCAACACCATGAAGCAGCTGGCAGTGGTGCAGTTTTTTTCCTGGTTTGCTCTCTTCTCGATGTGGATTTACGCCACCAGCGCCGTCACCAGTTTTCATTATGAAACGCAGGACACCACCTCGGCTGCCTACAACGCTGGTGCAGACTGGGTAGGCGTTCTGTTTGCCGCTTACAACGGCTTTGCGGCGCTGGCGGCATTTTTCATCCCGGTATTAGCAAGGTATACCAATCGTCGTGTTGCTCATGCAATCAATCTCTGTCTCGGTGGCCTTGGCCTGATGTCATTTTTAGTTATTGATGATCCACGCTGGCTGTTGCTGTCGATGGTCGGCGTCGGTTTCGCCTGGGCATCTATTCTGTCTATGCCCTACGCCATACTTTCCTGTTCACTGCCCGCGCATAAAATGGGTGTTTATATGGGCATCTTTAATTTCTTTATTGTGATACCGCAGATATTGGCAGCGAGCTTGTTGGGATTGATTGTGCGGGAGTTGTTTGCGGGCGAAACCATTTACGCCCTGGTGTGTGGTGGGGTCCTGATGTTTATCGCTGCCCTGACGACACTGTGGGTCGAGGATGAAGGCTAGTCAATCGTTGCCGCGCGAGCCGCGCAAAAATCACGAAGATTTTCTGGCCGTTTTTTTCGCACCACAGGAACCTCGCACGACCAGTTCCGCCGGTAACAGCAGGGATTCTACCGGCTCGCCGTTCACCAGCTTGAGCAGATTTTCCACGAGAAGTTCGCCCGCGAGGTGTGTGTTCTGTTGAACCGTGGTTAACGGCGGATGAGTGTAAGAAGCCATGGGAATATCATCAAATCCGACCACAGCTACATCATCAGGGATAACCTGCCCTGCCTCTTCCAGCGCTTTGATCGCGCCTATGGCAATCAGGTCGCTTGCACCAAATACGGCGTCGAATTTTACGCGGCGCTGCTGCAGTTTCAGCGTGGCCTTGTAGCCTTCTTCTTCAGACGTTTCCGCATTAACCTGCAACTGTGGGTCCACCGGCAGGCCAGCGTCCCTCAGCGCCTTGGCATAACCATCGTAACGCGCTTTGAACTCGGGGCTGTGTTCGGAGATATCACCTAGAAACGCAATATTTTTCCGGCCAAGTTGGATCAGATGCTGCGTCGCTTTATGCGCGCTGTTGAAGTTATCGCACCCGATAGAAAATCCCGGCTGACCTTCCAGAACCGGACCCCAGGTAATAAAGTGCGCACCCACCTGCGTCAGGTACGTCAGCTTCTGCACATAGGTGACATAGTCACCATAGCCGAGAAAGATAATGCCGTCAGCGCGGTTGGCATACTCGTAATCCGCGTGCCAATCCTCACTGTACTGTTGAAATGAAATCAACAGATCATAGCCACGCGTCGCTGACGCGCGGGTAATACTGCCCAGCATGGAAAGAAAAAAAGGATTGATGAGCGAATTACCACTGCCGTGATCTTCGCAGAGCAGCAACGCAATAGTGCGGGTCTGCTGGGAGCGCAGATTGCGCGCATTTTTGTCGACCTTGTAATTTAATTCTTTGGCAATGGCCTGCACCCGGAGGCGGGTTTCTTCATTGACGAGGGGACTGTTACGCAGTGCGCGCGAGACGGTGGATTGTGACACTCCCGCGAGATAGGCAATATCAAACGAAGTCGGCTTAACATCTTTCATGGACTTGCTATCTCCAGCTCACGCGCCCGCTCTCAGAGACTAACGCTGTCATTCTTATAAATATGAGCCGGAAGATACTACACCACGACCAGCGGCGGCAAGCGCCGCTCATCGCGGGCCAGACGACTTAACCTGGAATCTCTGGCTCCACCAGTCGGGCAAGTTGCTCCAGTGATTCCTGCCATCCCAGATAGCACATTTCTTCCGGAATAACAGCGGGAATGCCTTCCTGAACAATGCTGATCTCTGTTCCGCAGGACACGGCCTTGAAGTCAATGGTCACCATCATCTCACCGGGGAGGTTTTCATCGTCAAACCGATCCTTGTGGCGAATACGTTCCTCCGCAACCAGCTCAATATATTCCACTGAGAATGAATGGCTGCTGCCGGTTCCAAAGTTGGTAAAGGACATGCGATAACCGCCGCCCACCCGGACATCAATCTCATGTACTACCCCGGTGAAGCCGAAAGGAGGCAGCCAGCGTTCCAGTGCCTGTTTATCGGTAAACGCTTTATATACACGTGCCGCTGGCGCACGCAGTACGCGATGCAATCGGACTGTACCTGTTTCATTCGCCATAAGTGCCTC
>Ga0065721_10050699_pt1 | contig 18423 bp, 18 predicted proteins | sample Mesricmetagenome_FD_59108 | JGI IMG/M metagenome (GOLD analysis project Ga0065721, IMG submission 59108) | Mesophilic microbial community from rice straw/compost enrichment Sample: eDNA_1 v2 (version 2) | ecosystem: Engineered > Solid waste > Grass > Composting > Bioreactor | place: USA: Davis... | reverse complement strand
AGCGAGAGCGTCCCGGTATCCGCTGATTACAAGGTCAACCCGTTCGGCGGATGGGGGTTCCAGCCTTGGGGATATGGCAGCGGGAAAGAAATGAACAACCAACCTACCATTGATGCCGAGTTGAACGTCGAAGTCGTTGACCGCGACGGCACTTCGACAGGCGTTACCTTTACCGAGCCGGTGAAAGGTTGGACAGAAGACAGCAAACGTTATTTGTGGGATATTGCGAAGAACGCGGAGGAACAAGTGATCCGAGGCAGTATGTCGGTCGAGCACGAAGGAAAAACCTACGATCTGGTTCCCGACACCAAAGCCCGCTTCTCGTTAATCGACAAGAAAGATAACGAGAACATCAACAAATCTGAGATGACCAAACGCGCAAAGGGTAAAGACGGAACCGTATCCATTCCGGTGTCCGCCGAGTCTAGCAGTTGGGAGATCGAATTGGGTTGGGACAGTCCTGCGCCTGACAAACTGCATTTCTATCTAGGCGGTGATGGTGACCCGTTAACTTCAACGGAGAACAAATATAAAGGCGTCAAGGAAAACGGCAAACCTGTTTATTCCAATGCGAAGTTGACGCTGTTCGTTAAAGCGGTCGAGGATAGTCCCGAACCTATCGTATCGGGGTTCGAGGTTCCGCAATGGCGACTTTCTCAATATTGGGGAAATATCGCGGACAAAGGCGTGAACACGGCGAGATTCGCTCTCTCCATGCCGATTCAGACGTTTAACAGTCCTAGCCTATCGCCTTCTGGCAGCACCATGTTCCGACTGATCGATCCCGACTTGAGCAACGTGAAATGGGCCATGAGCAAGGCGAAACTGGTGAATGATACTCCGATCAGATCGGTAACACCATATTCGTCCTCGGCTTCCTTCAATTTGGCTGGCGACCTGCTGGCGATCCGGGACAACAGTTCGGTGGCGAACATCAAGCTGGCGTCTTGGGTCAACAACTTCAACTTGTTCGATGGTCGAATTACTGCCGCAAGCATAGGCGCGGCGGAGGAATGGACGACCATGTATAAGCAGTCTTTGTTCCAGTATGGCATCAAAAGTCCAGCAGACCGCTATACGTACAGCGAAACGCGTTACTCCTGTAATTTGCTTGGCTGTACGCCATATCGCTGGTCAGGGGCAGCAACTCCGTCGTATCGTACTGCTGATTATCGCACTAAAGTGATGTTCAGGCGTTACGTGCCGAAGGACGATAGCGCACTCCCTACATTCAACGCTCAATCGCAAGCGCAGAACGGTTTGTTCTGGCAAACGAAACAGAGCGAGAAAACCTTCAAGGTTGATCCAGAAGTGTTATACGCCTACTCCGATACTTCGGGCAATACCAGCGTTGCCTTTGCAGCCGGAGACAAGTTGCGAGAGATCAAGCCGGTCAGTTTCAGTATGGTGCAGTTCGATAACGTCAAAGTAAGTCCCGAGGTCACCGGGGTATCGACCGCGACAGAAGCTGGCGCGAAGCAACTGGCGGCATCGCTAGGCGCGAACGGCAAACAGGTCATCTATAAGGACTCGGCGGTAACGGTTAGCGGCAAAACCGATGGCGACTTGAAGATCAGGAACTTCGCGCTGGATATCAGCAGTTCTGCCTTGAATAAGGCTTGGAATCCATCCGGCACGTATAACCCGGATGAGATCAATCAGGGGTTCCTGAGCCAGTACGGTACGAAGGGCGACGACGGCAAATGGTCGATACCTCTTATGGTGGTTGGCAGACTGAAAATCGGTGGCAAGGAATTCGATGGGGTTACTTCCAATGTATCGGCTACAGAAGCGTCCACATCCCAGGTCGTCCATACGCTCGAAATTCGCGGAGGTAAGCTCGTCGGGGTTGATGGTAACAGATCGGTTAAAAACATTGATGCCGATTTAAAGACCGCTCTGGTCAACATGAAAATCCTCAGCGACGATAACGTATTTGCGAACTTCGAGAAAAATGTTGGTGCAGCATTAAGCGAGTCGTTGGTCGCCACACTGGGGAATGCGGTGCGGGGTACGAACGATCTTCAGGTCGGACAAGGCTGGTATTCAGAGGACACTACACAGCTTGTTGTTCGCGAGTACATCACGACGTTTGCTTTGCCGCTGGTGACGTATGCGGACAAAGTGCCGCTCGAGATCGAGGGTCTGCAAGTCCCGTCCGATAAGTCTCAATTCTTCAGCGTTGGTAAGCAGGGGTTCGTCACAATGGACTTCAAGCTGGCTAATCGTAATGAGGCGCATATGAAGGCCGATTCGTCGACTGGGGAGTTTGCCGAAAAAGGCGTGAACTTCATCGTCTCCAACGTGAGTGTATTGGATTCCTTCGGAACGGTGTGGTAAGAAGGCTTGAGCGTCGGTCACCGAATCAGCAACCGACGCTCATTGCAAAAAGAATGTTCAAACCAACTCAGTGGTTTTATATGGTTCTGTTGTTTGACTATGCGCCATCCTGTATGGCGCTTTTTTTATGGTTTAGATTGGCGGTTGTTTGGACAATCGGTATGCATATGTTCTGTCTCCGCGTTTGCTTTTTATGATATCTGCTTCTGGAGTCAGAACTCCGATTACAAGATATTGGAAGTGAGTCTATGTTGGATATTTGAGAAGGCTAAAAAATTTTTCGAGGAGGGCTAAAAAGGGCCGATTTTGGCCTTTTTTATTTTTTATTTCTGTAAAAATGAACTGATCGTTTGCAATTTTCTCGCAAGTTAAAAAGTTGCGAGAGGAGAAACAAAAATGGCAAATGGATTTGGTAAACATGAGCAGGCTGTTGTAGAGGAAGATTGGGACGTTAAACTTTTGCGCGTGAATCATCCGGATTATGGTGAAGCGTTCGTGGCGAAACTCACCAGCAAATGGGGAGGAACAGATCCAATTTTTTGTTTACCGTCTGACTTTCATGACTCTAAGAGAAGCAAACAGTTAACGAACGAACTGATGAACAAAGGGCGTTATAGTCCTTACTTTGATCAGTTGTTTATCGCTTATATTGACAACCTTAAGCGTCAAGGTAATTATGTTACATCTGATCCTGATTATGACCGTTTTGTCGCTTCCAATACACATCGCAAGGTAAGAGAGGACGAAGCAGACGTGTTTTACCGTGCAATTATTGAGCATGTAAGTAGTAACCCGACAGTTTTCCCTTCTAGAATAACAAACGACTTTGATGATGAAAACAGTCATGGCGTTACGCTAGATGATGAGAAGTCCATTAAAAAGTTTGGACGCAAAACTGTGGCTTTTGTCCCCAGCTATTTGCGTGATCTGCTTGGAATCAGTAATACGAAAAAGCTAAACGGGGTTTTCGAGGTCTTGCAAGAGCGAGGTGTATTTTATAGCGGTTCTTTCGAGTCAAGACAGACTGTAACGTTCAAAGAAGGTAAAGCTGGTCATGCTTACGTATTTTACGTTGACGAATCGGAGGTTAAATATTGATGCTTAGTTCAAAACCACTCAAGAAATTACCGACGATTGGCGGTAAAAGCCGCCTTCTCCCTTTTTTCATTTCATTTCTCAGGTACATTATCCGTCGAGACAATATTACAGGGTTTTTAGACTTATTTGGTGGTGGCAACATTTTTATTCCTCAACTACGATATTTCCCTCCGCTATCGAAGTTTATCTACAACGACGTTGATATTGGTATTGTGAATCTGATGACGAGTTTTACGGAAATGACAACAGCAAAAGCGACTCTGGATATGGCTTTCTGGTTACAAAGTGAAATACAAACCGAAGAGACTTTTCATCAAGCTAGAGAACGAAGACTTAGCAATGTCACTCCAACGGTTGAGTCAGCAGCACTCACAATTCTGATAGCCGAATTTAGCAGGGCTGCAGATCGTCAAACGTTTTGCAAAGAAAATGCCAGGCAAGGAATCTCTTATCGAAGTCTGATGCGCTACTTGGAGTTCGTACCCTTCTTGCAAGGTATCACCATCAAGTGTGGCAGCTATGATTTTTTCATTAGAAAATTTGGTCATCGGAGTGATTTTCTAACGCTGCTCGACCCTCCTTATGTCGGTGCAGACTGCTATGAAAGTCCCTTTCCTGACTCCGAACAGGAAAAAATGCTTCAACTGATTAACGAAGTAGATATGAAAATAGTGCTTTGTGGCACAGATAATGATATTTACGACTATTTAATGGAACCACGTTGGCACAAGACTCCTTTAGGCCCGATCCCCAAAAGTAGTTCATCATCGAAAGGAGAAGTTCAAGTGGAGTATATTTGGACAAACTTTATTGTACCTGACTTCTTGCTTCATAGTCGTTGGAGGTACATCCATATGCCTTAGTATGTTATTAACCCGCTCTACCCAGTCTACCCAGTTACGGAAATCGTAAAGTAACAACCGCCCCGAATCGGTTTATTTCAGCCGATTTGGGGTTCTTTGCTTTGAAATTGGCTTGAAGTTTAATGATCACACAAAACCCGAAGTACGCGTAATTCAGTCAGGGATACATGCACACAAGAACACTCATCTAACTTTAAACCGGCCTTACTGACAGTATGTTGTCAAAATCCTTCGGTAAAAGCACACATTTGCTTTGATTTCGTTTGAATCCTCGAAGCAATTTGTCGAACAGTGTCGTGGCGCAGCATCATGACATTTCCTAAAAGCACACATCCACAAAAATCATGAGTTTTGCGAATCTTGAAGATATTCGAGCGGGGTTCGCTTCCCTTAGCTCGGATTTTTATTATTCCATGCCATTTCCAACTGAACCCAATTTACTCTGGCTTCTCCCTTCCAATCCCCTCTATCGTCACGCCCTCTACGTTTGCCCAAACGGGCGTTCTCTCCCCTGGGCTGGTGTTCAACCCTTACCCTCCCCGGTGTGTCGTCTGCCAGGCGGGCTTCCGGCTGTCACGTTGTCGGTCGTTTTTGGTGGTTGGATGGCGGTCGGGTTTCTTGTGAAAATAACCCTGCGTGTTTTCTGAAAACTACTTGCGTTTTCTCTGAAAGGAAGCTATTATGTCACCAACCTTTTAGGGTTATATGGTTAAAAAGTAAATAAAAGGTTCTTCTAAAGAGAAAAAATGGAGGAGATGGTCGTAATGCTGTATCTTTTTCTGTTTGCCGGTATTCTGTTCAGCTTTGTTAGCGGCATCACTTGTTTAGAAATCGCAACTAATGAATCTGCTCCACTTGTTGTTCGGCAGGTCAGCAAATCGATTGCCGTTGCGATGGGAATCGTGCTTGCAGTCTGTGTAATCGGTTCTGCTATTTAAGAGAGGAGGTATACGTTCTACATGGGCTATCCAATGAGATATGACGTTGGGCAAGATCGTTGGGTCGTTGACTTAGACGACGGCTCCGAGTATCCGCTTCACTGCGGAGATGGGGTCAGCATTTATTTTTCAAACTCATTTTTCCGTTGCAGGATTGAGTTTGGGAGGGAATGGTACATCTGCATTGGTAATGTGAAGTTCAACCTTCGTAAGCAGGAGAAGTATCGGGTAATGATATAAGTCTCGGAAGGGGTTATTGGTTATGGCGCGATTGGGGTACATTCGGTGTCGGCGCAAGCAAGACATCGAGGAGTTTAAGGTTGTTTCTCATGCGGAAAAGTTGTTCATTGATCTGGTTAACGAGATCGGTGAAACGGGGGGTAAAGAGTTTGAGGAAGTGATGAACACTCTTTCTCCCTCGGATACGCTCGTTCTTCGCTCCCTGAGTGAGGTTGCCGACGACGTCTCCGATTTACGTTTGTTTTTAAGCATAATCCGGAATCTCAATGTAGAACTGGTGTTGCTCGATTCCAGAAACAAGAGATTTTTAACAGACGATAGCTTCGAGACACTCTCGTTCATTAATGATTTCGTTGAAGAAAAGCAACGCGTGGAGGAAATACGTCTTAGGAAGATTGGACGCAAGTTGTTGCCGTACCCAGACGACTTTTTGAAGATATACGGTGAATATAAAGCCGGAGTTTATAATTCCAATGACGCCGCTAAACTACTGGGGATAAATGCTCACCGCTTCAGGGAGTTGGTTCGTACCTTCGAAGTGTAAATAATAGACAGAGAACAAATCAAGAGAAAAGTGAGGAGGAGTTTAATATGTCGAATGCGTATGAAGATAGCGTAGTGGCCGGAGTCAATGATCAGGTTCCTCTGAACAATATGATTTTTATCAGCAAAGATTTTACGCCCAAACAAAAGTCAATGGCTGAAATAAACAATATCAAAACGGTTCTTTTTCCTGAAGTCAACGTTATTCGCTCGATTTATGCGAATTATGTTCTTTACTTTGATCTTGCTTACGGAGAAATGTACTGGTTTAACGCGAATCGATATTTTGAAGTTATAGACAATGTGAAGAGAAGTATCACTTTGGTGAGTCATAAAAGCTCGTGGAATCGTCAGGTTGTTTACGAAAACGGTATTTTTCACCCGACAAAACGCAAGTTTCTTTTGCAGGGGTATTCGAAGTCAGGCGGTCGCTACAGTATCAAATTCAAAAACAAAGATGGAAGTCACTTTATTCCAAGAGTTCACCAGTTAATCGGTATGCTTCTTTATGGTGAGATTGCTTTATACACACTTGGAGAAGGCACGGAACTTGTATTTAACCATAAGGATGGAAACCAGTTTAATAATCGGCCGGAAAACCTTGAAATTGTTACTCAGTTGGGCAATCGCATGCATTTTGAGTTGGTTACCCGTCCAAAACTTAGAGGGGATTTGTCGTATGAAGAGTTGATTCGTATTAAGATGGTCGGAGGCTGAATGATCATGAAGACATTCAGTCTTAACAAGACGTTTGCCGACATCGAAATCATGCAGGAGATATACCCGGTCATAGTACGACCGCTTACAAGTGCAAAAGCTCGAGAATGGCTTACAGACTTCTGCCTTCGACCAATCGACGGCAAGTCGAATGAAGGTAAGGCGAACGATATTGAGGCTTTTGCCGCGGTTTGTGAATTGTTCACGTTTACCAGGAAAATCAGCAGAGAAACGGCGATGTTGAACGACGATGAAGCAAAACGGCACCCGAGTCGCTTATACGGCATTCCGCTCCGTTTGTTATGGAGTTCGGATTCTTCCAGCCCGTCAGAATCCTCGAAATTTCTAGAGGATTTTGATGTCATTTGTGAAGTATTCCGACTCGTTTCTTATCATATTGCAGATGATCTGAATATTTCGCTTCCTTCGGTATTAGGCAGTGCTTTAAAGGGAACACCTTGGGGCTGGGGCATCAAAAAGCTTACAAATCTGATTGAACGTTTCAACGACTTTGAAGAGTTCTCCACAGTAAAATATTTGTACAAAGGTGGGAGAATGTCGTCTTTGAGTCAGCGAGTATCCGCTTGGATGCAAGAGAACGACTTCAAAACGCTTTTACTCATTATTATTGAGAATGATGAGTTGCTGGAGCGATTGAACTTATCCGAATACATATCACCTATTCGGCGGGTGTACTGATATGGAGTATCCTCACCTTTTCAAGATGTCTCAAGTAACAGGGTTAAAACAGGTTCATTTATCCCCACAATCGCCTTGCCATCTATAGTTCTGCATCTTTTGGGCGCAGGCATAGAGCGGCGAGGCATTTTCTCTTTATACCGTCGTTCGATTTATGTTGTTTTATGCCCTTTTGGTTGATACGTAATGCAAACCGGCCTTCTATCCCATCATCCATTCCTTTTCCTTTCTCCGATACTGCCTTATAAATCTGGCCGAGACCGTTATAACTGGTGGTTAGCGTTTTATAAAAGTTGGTTAGTCTTTTATAAATGAAGGCCAGCGTCTTGTAAAAGTTGGACAGTATTTTATAAAAAGAGATCAGTCGCTTAGAACAGTTCTTCATTCTTTTAGCAAACGCGATAATGCTGTATTCATATGCAGACGATAATTCCAGGCTATGGAACGGTTGGAGGCATCGAAAAATCACGGTATCCCAGTTAATGCTTATTACGATGGTGCGAGTCACGAAGTCGGCTAGCCGAGAGGTTTCTCTGCGCGTCATCCGGGGTAACAATCCTTTCTATTTATGTCGATTCAATCGGACTTCCGTCTTTTCTGCCCCAAACAGGAGGTATTTATCAGATAAAGTTTCTTCTTTAACAGTGCTGTTCGTATCTCGCCTTTATCGGGGTGCGGACAGCACTTTTTTATGAACTTCTGGAGCAGGAACAATAAATGCTCGACCCCGATCTACTCTAACTTGAATGCACGACTGAGAAAAAGAGGTCGTCTACGTTTTAATTCTTCATTTCTTCTGGCGTCGAAGGGCTGTCAACTCTGGGTTTTTGGAGAGGGGGAAATCAAAAGTAAAATCCATTTTTCAGTTTCACTGATTGGATTTTCTAAGTAAATGAACGAATTCTCGTTCAGGTTGTTTTCTTGTGACTTTGGTCGTTACCTATGCAGCTTATTATTCTCGGAGGTGAATCAGTAAATGGCAAAAATTATCTTCAAACAGCTTCATGAAGCAGTTTATGCCGCCAGAAAGAGATTGCAGTCGAACCCACTTGTTGATGGAGAAGCGAAACGGTTGGAGGAAAGTCGATACGCTGCTTTGATGGAAATCGCTGAGTACACGCGCAATCAGGATTTCCTTACTCACCAGTCTGTCAAGAACAAGATCCGCTTCTTTTTCAACAATAACTACAACTACAAGCTGACTGCCAAGCATTTTAATTGTCCGTTGAACAACATCGAATCCACAGTCTCCTATGCAGGAAAATGTTTGGAAAAACGTATTGGCAGGGACACAATTCGCCTGATCGAACAAGCGCAAACCCAGGATGCTTTGGACGCCGCCATGTTGCAGTTTCGCCTTGGAATCAATCCGACTGGCACCCAGAGCCTGTTTGTAGGCGATTTGAGTAAATGGCTCCCGGAGCCTAGTGATATGGGGTTTCGGGATTTAAGCGAATTCCGAATGGAAATGCGGTTGCTGCGCTTTTTCTCTATTGGTTATTTCAAGGAGTGCTTCGCACAAGTTGATCAGGAGCGTTTGGCTCATCTTCTCTATATTTTGCAACCTAAAGATAACGCGCATGTGATGGAGCGACAGGTTTTATACCGACTTCTTCAAGGAGAGTATCAGGATTTCGTGGAAGCTTGGGAAGCTTGGACATCTCTTGAAGAAAAGAGTCCCTTTGCAAAAGAAGAGAACACAACCGCAATTTCGCAATAGAACAAGCTGAAAATATTTTCAGTTTGAAACCGGAGGTGCAGTCATTTGGTTAATCCGACGATTCGTAAATTCATTTTTTACGGCGTGATGTCCAGTTCCTTGGTTCTATTGGGGCATTTCTCCTACGCCTTAGCATCATGGCATTCGGATGCAAACGAAACTAACCAAATCCTTGAGGCAGTTCAGCAGTATGCCGTATCACCAATGCCGGTATCCGCACAATCGTTAAATATCGTCCCTACCGGGGGTTCAAATACTCAACCCTTTCTACCGGTTAACTTCGACAAGTTGTTGAAACAAAATGAGGAAGTCGTTGGGTGGCTTAGAATCGGTTCAGTTGGCATTGATATGCCGATTGTGCAGACAACGGATAACGAGTTTTATCTTAACCACGATTTTGACAAGAGGGCAAGTTCATTGGGATGGGTATTTGCTTCCGCATCAAGCAACATGAGAAATTTCGGTACGAATACTGTTCTGTACGGCCACAACCTTAGTAACAAAAGAATGTTCGGCAGTTTGAAGGGGTTGCTTACCATTCTTAAAGAGAAGCCGGACTCGGGAGTTATTCAGTTAACGACGCCTTCCCAGCAGATGGTGTTCAAAGTCGTATCGGTCTATGTCACGGATGAAGACGACATGCTTTACGTCGGGAACGGTACTCAATTGCCTTGGCGAGAATCCTTCGTGAAGCACATCCGCGAGAAGAATCAAGTCAAATCTATTGACAACCATCTGATCACGCCGCTGGATCAATATCTGACGTTGTCGACCTGTTACGGGCCAACCGGGACGGCGAAACGGCTTGCCGTTCATGCTCAATTAGTGGCGGTAAAAGATACTTCAGCCGCCGCTGTTTAAACGAACAGAAAACTTGCCGTAAATGCTAGTTCGGGTTCGGTTTCCTTCAGACATTTTTTATCGGACGCATGTAAAAACAGAAATGATTTACTACCTGTTGGAAGTGCAAGGGGTTCCTAACCCGCTTGTACGACCATCCCTCCTTTCTTTTCTCTTTTGTCCGTATGCGGCTCAAACGTCGCATACGGAACCTTTTTAGAGATGAGATGGAATGGGAGTATCAGGCTTAAGTTTGGAAAGGAGGACGCTTTCTTGAGCGAGAATGAGCGAAACCGTCAAAAGAACAGTCGTAATCGGAACCGCTGGATCGGGGTCGGGGCAATATTGATGATTGCCGTCCTATTCATACTTCTTCGCAGTTGCCACCATGACAGCGATCCAGAGGATAAGAAGAAGCCCGTTTCCCTGCCCGGAGGAGGTGAAGTGCTGGACGGAGACCTGCCGCACATGTCCGATGAATCTATCAGAGATTATCTGAAGCAAAAGCAGGATGCTTCGATGTTTACGGTGACGGTCAACTCGGAGGCATCCATTCAAAAAGGCAGCAAGACACTTCAGTTGATGGTGGCCAACCCGGAGCGAAATTCATTGGAGTGTTATGTCGAGGTGATTCATGACGGTGAAACATTGTATACCTCGCCGCTGATGAAGCCTAAGCAGTACATCCAGAAGGCAGAGTTATCGAAGCCGCTGGAGGGTGACAAGAACAAGCTGATTGTCCGTTACAACATCGTCCACCAAGGCGAAATTGTCGGGGTTCAGGAAACCGAAATTATGGCAGTAACCAAATCGTGAGGAGGAAACGGTCAATGAGAACAAGCTTTTTTAAGAGAGTCATTTCTGCAGCATTGTTGATGTCGCTTGTATTCGGTTCGGCAGTCGCTTCTGCTGATCAGCCAATTGATCCGAACAATGGCTCGACAGTTGATGTCGAAGGTACGGCCAGTGCCACTACCATCGTCGTCACCATGCCAACGGTTTTGTCGTTCGCAATTAATCCGAATAACGTGAAACCCTTCACTTCCGTTCCGGCAACCGTAGTCAATAGCACCTATGCGCCAGTTGATCTGCAAATCCTCGGGATCACATCGGCTAACGGCACCAATACCAAAGTGGTTGATGCAGCTTCTCATACCGATCAAGAATGGTCGGCGTTGGGAAGAGCAGCGACCACTTCGCAAATTTCACTTGGATTAGAATCGGTTAGTGGGACGCCAATTACGGTCTGGTCGCCCGCAGAAATCGAGGGGGTAACGCCATCTGTAGCGGCTGGTACTTTTCCTCTCCAACCCGACAGTTCAGAGGAAATTCAAGTCGTCGCCAAGCACGGTAATGCTTGGGACGTTGCCAAGACGCTGAACTACAAGCTGTATGTACGCGTAGCGTTGACAGAAGGATGATCGAAAAAATGCAGTTAGCCGCCGTTACCGGGATAATTCGGTGGGGTTGGTGTCCAAAGGCGTATATTTTAGATATGCTTTGTCGAGTCAATCTTACTTTTATCTCTTAAAGATTGGTTGTTTTTCGTTCAGTATCAATTTAATGGGAGCAGGATTATGACACCTGCTCTCTACTTCCAATAAGGATGGTGCGATCATGAAGGCATTCTCGAAGATCATGCTTATGTCACTATTAAGCGCCTTGTTGCTGGCAGTCCTCTCTCCCCTTTCATCCTTCGCGGCTCAGGCCACACCGCTCGGTTCCGGTACCGAAGCTGATCCGTACTTAATCAGTACGGTTTCTCATCTGGAATGGGTATCGAATCAAGAGACCTCGTTTCAAGGAAAGTTCCTAAAGTTAGCCAATGATATTGATGTTGCTAGCTGGACATCTGATTATCCGTATTTTATTGCCGCCTTTAACGGAACATTCGACGGAGACGGGCATAAGCTGATAAATTTAACCAAGAATAACCTCTTTAACAACATGGACACCGGGTTATTTGGATATATCGGCAGCACCGGAGTCGTAAAAAATCTCGGATTAGAGAATGTAAATTTCAATACAGTTGGTGATAGGGTTGGAGCAATAGCCGCAACGAACGAAGGCACCATCTTCAACGTCTACGCTACAGGTTCTATTAGAGCAACTGACGGTACACAATGGTATGGTGTTGGTGGCCTGGTCGGGAGTAATTTGGGGTCGAGTGTTACGAATATTAAGGGAACGATTAGTGCTTCGTATGCTGATGTAGATGTCCAAGGCAATCAAAGAGTCGGTGGGTTAGTCGGGTTTAATAGTGGCGTCCTTTCAAATGTGTTTGCAAAAGGAGATGTTAGCGGTGTTTATTATGTCGGCGGCCTTGTCGGTCAAAGCTCAGGGCCGAGTTCCATCGTAAACTCGTATTCGACGGGGAATTTATTCGATAACTCTCCTGTTGGCAGTTGGTCAGGAGATCATTACTTTGGAGGATTAGTTGGCGGAACTGAAGGCGGTTCGTCGGAACTCGATGCATCATATACTTACTGGAATACGGATACGTCTATTGTCGTCGAAGGGGTTCAGCAAAATCCAAAGTTAGCATTTGGGAGTGGAGATTCAGCGGGCATAACAGGGAAAACAACAAGCGAGATGACCTCTCCAGCATTTGCTCAATTATTAAATGCAAATCGAAGTCTCTCAAGCGTGGAATGGGTTTCTAATGGCGGTGTAAATGAAGGCTATCCACTCCTTACTCTTGCAAGTACGGGCGATCCAAGCGGTGATCCGGTCGGCAGTGAAGGCACGGGAGGTTCCGGCGAAGATACTGGCGGCGGCACCGGGGATACTGGGGGCTCAGGTGACACTGAGGGTTCTGAAGGTTCCGGGGGAGGCACAATTAGCGATGGTGTAACCCAAGATTTCGATATCGTTGGAACGGTGGACGCAACATGGATAATCGTAACTGTACCGACAGCGGTTAACTTTGCAATATTACCTGACTCGGCGGATAAATCGTTTGTCAGCGCTCCATTTCAGATTATGAACCAGTCAAACGCGCCGATTGATGTGAAGTTTCTCGGCATGCATTCGGCAGGTCAGACATCGACAAAGGTTGTAAATGCGGATAAGTACTCCGATCAAGGATGGTTAAAGCTTCCCGCGACTAAATCATCGAGTGAAATCGCGCTTGGTATTAACATAGACGGGAAAACGATCTGGTCACCGGCAGAAACCCAATATCAAATACCGGATACTGAGGTGGGATTGATCAAACTTGATCGGCTGGGAACGAAAGAATTGAGTTTGGATGGCAAGCATGGTCGAGCGTTTAACGAATCTAAGGTAATGAGTTACCAAATGTATCTGCGTGTCGGGCTTGCAAGTTAGTCCCGAAAGACCTTCTTATCTCCCCTCAATACGAGGGGTTTTTTATTGCCCAAATGGTTCTTTCCACTTGCGATGATGACAATTACTTTCTTTACAAAACACAGCGACATGGATGGGGGTGATCATGAAAATCAGAAATAGCCGTCTTGCTAATGTTCACAACAAATTTTTCACAGAAATTTTTCAAAATACTGTGAGAAAGCCTTCACTTTCTTTCAGCGGCTGTACAACCAACGTGGGGAAATTTGCGTTGGTTGGGAGGCTCAGAAGGGGTTGGTCGAGTGCAAAGAACTTAAATTTGGTATCGAAATCGAGTTTACGAGAATCAATCGAGCGACGGCAGCGAATGTGATCGCAAGGCATTTCGGAACATCGGCTACACAGGTTGGTGGTTGGGGTTTCGACAGTTACGAGGTTAAAGATCAACAGAATCGAATCTGGAGAGTCGTGCGAGATGGCTCTGTCACAGCACATCGCTTAGAAAATAATCGGGTACAAATTGCGACGGACGATTACAAATGCGAGTTGGTTTCGCCCAGGCTAGACTATGAAGACATCCCCACACTGCAAAAAGTAGTTCGTGAGCTTCGCCGCTCCGGGGCAGGAACAAACAGCAGCACAGGCATCCATGTCCATGTCGGAGCCGAACGCTTTACTCCGCAAAGTCTGCGGGTATTATGCAATATCGTGTATGCCAAACAGCACTTATTGTACAAAGCCGTACTGTGTCACTCGAGTCGTCAGAATCGGTTTTGTCAGCCGCTTTCTGATGGTTTCATCCGGCAGCTAAACAAGAAGAAGCCAAAAACTCTCGATGAATTCAGTAATTTATGGTATGCGTCTGTAAACTCGGAATCGCCAATTGATCATCGGTATCACGATAGTCGTTATTGCATCTTAAACCTCCATAATTTTTTGTCAAGACGCTTCGAAACTGTGGAGTTCCGCCTTTTCAACGGTTCTCTCCATGCGGGAGAAGTCAAAAGCTATGTTCAACTCAGTTTGCTGATCGTCGCCCAGGCATTAAGCCAACAACGGGCAACCAAACGAGTCACCGCCGCGCATAACGGAAATGACAAATATGCCTTTCGCGTTTGGCTATTGAGGATGGGCGCGATCTCCGATGAATTCAAAACCATGCGCCATCATCTACTAAAGTCCCTAGAAGGGAACTCAGCTTGGAGAGATCCAGCAGCTCAGACGCTGGCAGAAACAGCGGACTGAGAGTAAGCACTTGAGTGAGTATCGATTCTAATATGAAGGGTGAACGATATGCAAAAGTCAAAATTGTACGCCGCTTACGGAAGCAATATGAATCTGATAGGGATGTCGGTTCGTTGTCCCGAAAGTCAAGTAGTGGGTCACGGCTATATTGATGACTTTGCTTTGGAGTTCCGCTATTACGCCAACATCGAGGAATCTCCCGGACAACGCGTGCCGGTTGTACTCTGGCGAATCTCGGAAGCTGATGAAGTCCGGTTGGATCGTTACGAAGGGGTACATATCGGTCTTTACCGTAAAGAAATTCTGACCGCCCGGATTGAATCACTGTACGATGACAATGACCAGATTGGCAAATTGAAGGAATCGGATGAGGTTCGAGTCATGGTCTACATCATGATTCCCGACACAAGACCGATAGAGCCGCCCTCTCTTTCCTATTACAACACAATCCGCGAAGGGTATGAGCAAAACGGGATTAGTAAGCGGCCATTGGCAATCGCGGCAATCAAAGTTGGAGCCACGTTCCCCGAACTTGATGTCGAAGCTGACAGTGAACCTGAGGGTACAAGTGCGCCGCGGCGGTACAAGCAAAAGGGCGTGAGATTCTAGAAATTCGCACGTTGTATTTATGTCAAAATACTTGGATTACGCAAATGTGCGGCGCATAATTGCGTTTGTGGAGGCAAGTAATCATGCCGTTAATGAAGGTTATGACCGTTGGGATGAAAGGAATCGGCTGTTCCGACTGGGAATTAGCCGTCTCGATCATTAATAGGTTATTTGAAGATAACGAGTATTTTATTGTCTTTCAGATAGTAGATGGAAAGACCAAAATAACGGACGGCAACGACAATCATCTGGTGACGGTGGACAAGCCGCTCTTCTCTGAAACAGTATGGGCGGTTTACGGTGATGATGGCAAAGTTCAGTATTACACGTTCATGCTTCCCGACGAGTATTAAACAAATCGATGTTATCCCACGTGGGGGCCGAATATTTTTGCAGTTTGGACGTCCTTCCCCCATCTCACTTTGACCGGCTCAGGGTTAGCTGTAAAATTTGCATCGTTGATCAAGAGGTGTCGTGCAATAGACGGCACCTTCTTTTCTTCTGTTTAAGCCCACCAAGAAATTTTTCGTACTGATTGAAAATACTATCGCTGCAATGCATGTTAAAAACTACGTCTGGAGTTGAACAAAGAGTTGGAATACACAAAGTACAGAAACAAGGCTAAGACAAACCAGATCGCAAACCACAAAGTCGACAACGTTGAGTGGATCGGTTAGTCCAGAACACAGAGGCGTTTCCGGTCTGAATAGAGAGGCCATGTTTGTTATAATTTAACCACTCAGCCCACTTTACCCGCAACGCCACCTCTGACCGCTTTACCCAGTCTTCCCGCTCTACCCGCAACGTCCTATTTGAACAAGTTCCCCAAGTTCAACCTCTTTCCGTAATAGCCAGAACCGGCCCTTTTTTCTTCAGCACAAAATATTCGTCCATAGTTGTTCCATCATCAAATGAACACAAAATGAGGAGAAACGTAAAGGCTAATCAATCAGAGTCTCAATCGCAAAGGAACAAAGCCGTAAGCGTCATGAAGGAATTCAATGCACTTCCGGCGAATTTTAGAGTGTTGTCGTATTTTGTAAAGTTTACCTATTGGCTCTCAAGGGCTTTATGATATTGAAGAGGTGTGTCTTGTGCTAGAAAATCAGGATGAGATAAAAAGAATGGTTTCAACGATGATCAGGCTATTTCAAGATCAAGGTGATCATGAGATCTCGAAAATACTTAGGGCAGCAGACTGCTTTACGGATATCGTCCACTATGACAACTGGAATGGCGGAACAGAGTACTTCTCATTAAATCTGGATATTGATACCTCGCTGTTTGCATTTTACGAAGGCAGGTTATCTGAATTTGAAGCCAGAATCAAAGAAAAAATGGATATCTTTATGCGGGGTATTGAAAGAGAGGTTCTATCTACAGTTATCATCCGACCTGCAGTTAAGCATTATGTTGATTGGAGTGCAGTAAGCGATCTTACTACCAAAGATGATTTTGTTGAGCGCATAGATAAAATGAAGTCCATTCTTATTTCGGTTTCGACTGGTGGCCCTAAAATAGAAACTGTAAATGGCGAGTACATGAAGCTCTACGACCAGTTGAATGAGATATTCGACAAGCTTAAAATTGAGAACCCGAATAAATTCAAAAGTTTGTGGGATTGGTATGGACGTTGGAGTTCCGGCGATTTACCATCGTATCGTTCGCGTAGGCAGTTTGTGAATGAATTATACAAGGACGTATTCGAACTGGTACAAAAGTCAAGCGACGTTGTAGCTGTCGATCAGCCCTATGAACTTACTGGTTGGATGAGGGTTGATAGAGGTGTCGCAGAGATCAGGAAACGGATAAATGAAGCGTCTACAGAGGAACAGTATCAAGCGGTGGGGTTAATTTCTCGAGAAACGATTATCTCATTAGCTCAGGCTGTTTACGATCCAGAAGTACATCAATCCCTAGATGGGGTTGCTCCGAGTGGCACAGATGCCAAGCGCATGCTAGAAGCATTCATTGCCTACGAATTAAGGGGTTCTTCGGAAGAAGCCTACAGAAAATATGCAAAGGCAGCTTTGACTTTGGCAAACGACCTAACCCATCGACGAAGCGCAAGCATTCATGAGGCATCTATTTGTGTTATAGCAGTCATATCGCTTGTAAATATCATCAAGGTAATAACGAACAAATCTAATATCAGGTTTTAGTAGAAGACGATCATGTGCTGTCATAATTCAAGAAAAATGGTATAGGTATAGCAAACATGGTAAAATGATTATTACTCTGAGTGTGGGGTGAATTAATTGAGGAATAAGGCATCCGAGTTAATGAGTACAATCAGTGAGCATATTGCTTTTCTTACAAGAAATGATAAAAACTTTCGAGAAGCCATTGCCAACGAAGAAGGTATGGAATGCAAAAGATTATCGTATAGTCACTCTCTTTACGAAGGAGTATTAAAAAGCGCTTCTCAAATTGTAAATTCGTTTCTGCAGGATGAGCCAGACTTTTATTCGATAAGAAGGTATTATCTTAAACCCTTCCTCGAAGATTTCATCAATCTTTACAACATTGGAAAGTACGGCAAGGATTACGTTCGTGCAATGCATGTTCATTTTATGTCAGAAGACTTTGATATTGATGCCAGATATCGAGATGATTATTATAGCTTGGGAGTCAGGTTTAACAAGGATGAAGAAATAAGTAAAGAGCATACAACCGATAAATTGTATCAGCACTATGGAAAAATCAAAATAGATATTCGTGACAAGATGAATGTTGATACCGAGAAAAACAGGTATAGCTTATCTCTGGGTGTTCGTATATCATTTGCCAATATATCAGATACTTCTGGAGTATCGCTGAGAGCACTTTACGATTATGCGAACATTCACCATCACTATGATCTTCGTTTCAAATGGTTAATGGAAGAAAATAATGAGAAGTTTAGCAGTTTGCTATTAACAAAACTGGACAAGTATATTGAGGAAAGTATTAAAATCATTCATGATGTCTTTAAGATCAAGTTAGGCTCCCCCACCTGAGTTTTTTGATAACCTTCTATTATTAAGCGGCAAATCGTACTTGAGTTTGAGTGCGAATTTGCCGCTTTTTTGTGGAGGAAATTGGCCTGCGAAGGCGATCCTAAGTCGATCAATGAACCGCTAGTCTCTTACCATTCGAAGAACTCGCTTTCTCTTGATCATGATAAGATTCTTCTAGGTACTCTTCACCTAACCTCGACTACTCATGTCATAGGTGCGATATCGTAGCCCTACAAGGAATCTCGCAACGGGGTTCCCGATCC
>Ga0065721_10050698_pt1 | contig 18426 bp, 14 predicted proteins | sample Mesricmetagenome_FD_59108 | JGI IMG/M metagenome (GOLD analysis project Ga0065721, IMG submission 59108) | Mesophilic microbial community from rice straw/compost enrichment Sample: eDNA_1 v2 (version 2) | ecosystem: Engineered > Solid waste > Grass > Composting > Bioreactor | place: USA: Davis... | reverse complement strand
GTCTGCGCGGTGATGATAGGCGAGGGCGAGGAAGTGATCGTCGTCGCAGTCCTTGCAGCGAGGGAAGCCCGCCGGCATTCCGAGATTCTCCAGCGTGACACCGGCGGGTAACGAAACGATCCGAGCTCGCGATTCATAGCACTCCAACAAAGCTGCTTGCTCGGCGTCGGCTAGTTTGAACTGCGGATACGTCAGCACCCGCCGCAACTCCTCCAGCGCCGGCATGTGAGTCACGAGCTCCAGCCGCTGCTCATCCCAGGCGCGCTGCAGCTCGGACATGCGAGCGTCCTCGAACAGGAGCCAGTCGAGCACGATGTTGGTGTCGAGCACTAGTTTCATGTGATCGGTTGAGCACGCGTGGCCGAAAGGGCATGGCTCCTCGGGTGCGTCTTACGGACGATTCGCCTCGCGCGGCGGCTAACGATACTTCCCCGCGTCCTCATCGCCCCCACCGTTCGTGCCTCAAAGGAGATTGCAGATGGCTCGTTTTTCCAGGCCACTCGCGCTGGCGTTGGTCCTCTTGCCGGCGCTGGCCGCCGCAGGCGAGCCGGCGGAAAGCGTAGCAGACATTTCCGCCCACGACTCCGCCGGACTGGAGTTCTTCCGCGGACCGCTCGATTTCCTCAAGGCGCGCCAGTTGTTCGAGCGTGAGACCTTCGGCGGTAATGGCCGTACCTGTCTCACCTGTCACAGCCGCGAGACAGGCACGGTGTCGCCGGCCGACGCACGCAAACGCTACTCGAAAAACAGAAAGGATCCACTGTTCCTGGCGGACGGCAGTGATGACGGCGCGGGCCATGGAACGACGCGCATGCTGAAGGACGCAACCTTCCTCGTGCGAATCCCGCTGCCGGACAATGTCCGTCTGGCGAACGATCCCAAGGCACGCAGCGTCGTGGTGAGGCGCGGTGCTCCATCGACGTTGAATACGCCGGCGCTCGATCCCGTGCTGATGCACGATGGCCGGCAGCCGGATCTGGTAGCTCAGGCTCGCGGCGCGATCTTCGATCATGCGCAGGTGCGTCGCGAGCCGAAGCAGCGCGACCTGCAGCTGATCGCAGCCTATCAGCACACGCCGCAGTTCTTCAGCTCGCCGACCACTTTCAAGTATGCCTACTTCGGTATCACTCCGAAGCTGCCCACCGCACGCACGCCGACGGAGATCCGCGGCCGCCGCTTCTTCCTCGACGTGCCGCTGCAAGGCGATTTCAAGTCGGGCCTGTGCGCCAGCTGTCACAGCGGACCGATGCTCAACGAGACCAACGAATTCGCTCCATTCCCGCCGTTCGCGCGAGGCGGTCGGTTCCAGACGGTCGGCGTGTCTGAAATGAATGTCGCGGGCAATCCTGTCTACGACTTCGTATTCACCCAGCCCGACGGCAGCACCACGACCGTATCGAGCCCCGACCCGGGCCGCGCCTTGATCACCGGCTCCACCGATTTCGAAAGCCTCAACGCCTTCAAGATTCCATCGCTGTGGGGCGTGGCGCAGACCGCTCCCTATTTCCATGACAACTCGGCGAAGACGCTCGCAGAGGTGATGCAACAGTACGCCCGCTTCTTCGCGGTGCTGGGCCTGACGTTCACCGAGCAGGATCAGCAGGATGTGCTGGCTTATATGAAGCTGATGCAATAGGCGCATCGGGCTGGAACAAAAGCCGGCAGCGGGCCGTCCAGTCGAATCGGCCTTTCCGCTCGGGGTGCGCCATGAAGATCACGGTCTGTGAGCTGCCGGACGCGCGCAAGTCGTTCGACTCGGCCTGGGGAGATCTCGTCGAGCACGTGCGCGGCGCGCACGGCGATCTGGTGGTGTTGCCGGACATGCCTTTCAGCAGCTGGTTCGCGAGCTCCGATCGTTTCGATCGAGAGGTGTGGGCGGCGGCGGTGCGGGCGCACGACGAAGGGGAGCATCGGCTGCGGGAACTGAGCCCGGCGATAGTGATCGCGTCACGGCCGGTCGATTTTGGCAACGAGCGCTATGACGAGGGCTTTCTTTGGGAAGAGCCGCTCGGTGTGCTCTCGCTGCACGCCAAGTCCTTCCTGCCGGATACCAAAGGCGCGCGCGAAGGATCGTGGTACGACAGCGCGACGGCCGAGTTCACGCCGGTGGAAGTGCGAGGGCTGCGCATCGCGATGCTGATGGGCGCCGAGATCTGGGCGCCGAGAGCCTATGAAGCGGAGACCGTCGATATCCTGGCGATGCCGCGGGCCGGTGACGGATCGAAGAACGAGGAGTATCTGGAGCGCGCGTGTTCCCTCGCCAGGCAAGCGCATGCTTACGCGGTCTCGTCGAACCGCTCGGGAGCTTTCGGTGGCCAGGGATGGATCGTTTCGCCGGAAGGCCGCGTGCTGGGCAAGACCAGTGCCGACCAGCCGTTTGTTTCGATGGAGGTGGCCTTACATCCGACCGGCCGGGAGGAGCGTTACTTCGACGTGTTCGCTCAGTGAGCCCGGTCACATGCCGAAAGGATAAGTTTCCGGCATGCCTGTGCCGTGCCCCGGAGCCAGCGGCTTGACCGGCGTGGTTTGTTCGAACCACACCCAGGCATCGAACTGATCGCCGAGCATGGATTCGAAGTAATGGCTCTGCAGCTCGGTCTCCGGACGATAGATCACGCCGATGGCGCGCTCCAGCAGCGAATGTGACAACTGCTCGGCGAGCGCGCGATCCGCATCGGCTCGCCAGTCTGTCAAAGAGCGGGGCAGGCCGGCTTCACGGAATGCGTGTTCATAACTGTCGTCGCGGGCCGGCAGCACGGTTTTGACTTCCATCGGCTCGCCCCAATCGCTGGCGGCGGCAACGGTGCCGCGATCGGTGCCAAAGCCGATCAACGTGCAGCCGTTGCCGTACGCCTTGCGACACAGCTCGCCGATGTTGAACTCTCCCGCCCAGCCCATGGACGTTGCGGCGGCATTGCCGACATGAGAGTTGTGCGCCCAGACAACTGCTCGTGCGACGCCATTGGAGCGCACACGCGCGGTGTTGGCAGCACCCGCGAGCAGGGCCTGCAAGGTATCGAACATGTGACGATCGCGAAGATTCCAGGATTCTGCGGAATTGCGATACATCAGCCGGTAGTACTGTTCAGCGCTGCGGATCACCCGAGCGTTCTGAGCGGCGTCGAAGAACGACTCGCCATCTTCGTTCAGGTATTGGAGTCGGCGTAGCAACAGCGTGCGCAGCTGTTCAACAGCTTCGTCCTCGCACGTGTTCCCTCCGGACAGCACCTCGTGACCGTACAACGCAGGTTCGTTTTGCCACGGAGTCAGGCAGGAGTAGCGTTGGCGGGCTGCGGCGGCCTGCGCGGGATCGCGCCGATCCAGAAATTCCAGGACGGCGGCGATGGACGACTGCAAGCTGTAGATGTCGAGCCCATGCAACGCGACGCGTGCCGTTGGGTCGAGGTCACGGTTGTAGGTGCGCAGCCAGTCGATGAAGGCGGCGAATTCTTCGTTGCGCCACAACCATTGCGGAAAGCGGGCAAACGCCTGCTCTCGATTCGGCCTGGGCGCCAGATGACGCACGTAGCCGTCGAGCTGTGCGACATCGGGCCAGTCGCCTTCGATGGCCACGAACGAGAAGCCATGATTCTCGATCAGCCGGCGTGTAACCGCGGCACGCGTGCGATAGAACTCGGACGTACCGTGGGTGGACTCGCCGAGCAGCACCAGTCTGGAAGTGCCGAAGCGATCGAAATGCTCGACGAATTCGGCGCTGTGCAGCTCCGGCAGGGGCTCGCTCTTGCGTCGCAAACTTTCACTCAGCTCTCGAGCACTTCGCGTACGGGCCTGGCGCAGGGAGCTGGAATAATCAACCGCGTGCGAGCTCATGGTGACACCGGCTTGCCTCGATGCCCGTGCAATCCATGACTGGAGGATTGGTTCCGGGTCGGGCTCAGTCGCAAGCGTCGGCCGTCAGCACCCGAGCATCGAAGGGCTCGAGGCGCAGCGGCTGCGAGGCCAAATTGCCGACGTGCCCGCCTGTCAGGCGATCTTGCAGTCGCGAGCTGGAGAGCGAGCTCGCAACCTGCAGATCGATGCTCTCGGCGCTGAAATTCAGCAGCACCAGTGCGCTTTCGGATTGGTGACAGTGCGAGGCCGACTCGGTCGGGCGACGGATATATGCAAGCACCGCGTCGTCGCGATTGGTCGTAATCAGCTCCATCTCCGGCGAGCGCAACGCGGCCAGCTCCTTTCGGAGCCGAATCAGCCGGGTGTAGTGCTTCAGCAGATCATGACGGTCGTCCCACGACACTGGCTGCTCGTCGTAAGGCTGAAACTCCGCGCCGACTTCGTCGCCGTTATAGATGAGTGGCAGGCCCGGCAAGGTGAGGAGCAGGGTCGCCGCGACCCGAGTGAGGGGCGCACCGTGCCGGGTGATGAATCGAGCCCCGGTGTCGTTGTTGTTCAGGAAACGCAGCACGAGGCCGGGTTCTGGAAGATCGCGGCTGCTGTTCAACAGCACCGCGCGCAACTTGGTGAGGTCCGGAGCCGCGCTCGCGAACGCGTCGTTCCAGGCCCACTCGCCGAGTTTGCGCGTCCAGTCATATGCGGCATCGAAGCCGTGTTGGAAGTAATAACCGTCCAGGGCAGACGCTTCGGCAATCAGCAGCATGTCGGGATCGATGCGCTTGAGCTCCTGGCGCCAGCGAGGCCAGAACTCCGGTGCCCGCTCGCGCACGCCCCAGCTCACATCCACTCGGAAGCCGTCGACATTCAGCTCTCGCACCCAGTAGCTGAATGCTTCGAGCATGTAGCGCTGCACTTCCGGGTTGTCGTACTCGAGGTTCTTCAAGTGCGACCAGTCGAAATAGTTCATGGCCTGGCCCGCGGCGTCGCGTTCGAACCAGTCGAAATAGGGCGAGCGCTGCCGCTGACGGGCGGCATCGATGTAATAGGGATGCGCGGTCGCCAGATGGTTTGGAATGAAATCGATGAGTACGCGCAGGCCGTGCGCGTGCGCAGCCTCGATCAGCGCCTTGAGCTGCAGTTTGGTCCCGAACTCGGCGCGCGACTGGAAATGATCCGTCACCGCATATCCGAAGTCCGCCGGCGGCGCACTGGTGACGGGCGACAGCCAGATCGCGGTGACGCCCAGCGCGGCGATCTCCGGCAAGCGCTTGCGAACGTCATCATAGCCATCGTGACCGAAGGCAAACGGAGCCACGCCATACAGAACGCTTTGCGAGATCCACGCGGGCCGGTGGCGATCGGGATCGACTTCTTTCGAAGCGCCGTCGACGACTTCGAAGACAGTGGTGGTTTCATCGCTGCGGCCGAGCGCGTCGCTGACTCGCAGCGTAACGTAGTATTCGCCGTCCCTGTCCGGCGTGTCGATCTGGATATCGCGTGTGGTCGCCGCGGTAATGTCGAGCAGGGATTGCGTCGTGAGGATCACCGGCGCCGCGTTGCCTCGCCGCGCCCGCCATTCGTAGCGTGTAATGGGTGCACTGATGCCCGCCGCCATCTGGCTGCCGCCCGCATCCATCAGAATGGTTCGACCATCGACGCGAGTGCGGATCCATGCTCGCGGCCTATCCTCGACGCGAGCGAGCCAACGTTGGGCGGAGGACTGTGCCACGTCGCGGCCGTGCCGATTGCAGCGTGCGCGGATTTGGTTCTCGCCGCTCCGGAGCGGGACTGATACCCAGAAGCGATCATCCTGGAGCGTTGCAATCGACGATCCGGCCGGGCCTTGAATCAACACTTGATCGCAGACGGATGGGTCGACGCGGCCTTCGAGCCGCTTGTCGAGCGTCCATGCGTCGCCGCCCGTGGTGTCGAACTCCACCGGTCGGTCGGATGCATGCGATGCGCAAGCAAGCGCGCAGAGCGTCGCGATCAACGTGCGGAGCCGGCGTGTCTGCATGAGCGGCAGAATAACCAGCGGCCGCCCGTCTGCATTCTGGGAATTCCGTAAGGACGACGGCTTATCCCGACGCTCGTTCGCCAACTTCCGGGCGGGTCGCTTGCTGTGCCGAAGTCAAAACGATCCAGCCGGCGCCGGAGCAGATCGCCATGACGAATGCCATGGGCAGCGGCCCAGTCAAATCCAGTACACCGACCAGCGAAGCCGCCATCGCGCCCGTGCCCAATTGCAGGAAACCCAGCAGCGAGGAGGCGCTGCCGATGTTCCTGGTGAAGGGCCTCAGCGCCAGCGCCGCGGCGTTCGGATAGGTGATGCCGGCACAGTGCAGGAACGCGAACAGCAGCACCACGGTCGCCCACTTGCCCAGATCGAACGTCAACGACAGCAGCAGGAAGCTGACGCCAGCGAGCACCTGGATCAGCAAGGCGCGCCGAAACACTTGCTCGCTCGCGAAATGTTTCAAGAGCAGGTGATTCAGCTGGCCGCCGAGAATCATCCCGCCCGCGAGAATGGCGAAGATGGCGCCGAAGCCGCCGGGGCCGACGCCGAAGCCGTCCATGAACACCGCCGGCGAGCCGGACACGAACACGAACAACCCCGCAAACGACAGGGAGCCGGCGATGGTGTAAGTCCTGAACTGCGGCTGTGCCAGCGCGTCGCGAAACGTTTGCAGAATCGGCGCAAGTCGCAAACTCACCGACGGATCCGGCGAATACGTGCGTGGGATGGCGAAGATCACCAGCGCCAGATCGAGAATGGCCAGCGCCGCCAGGGAAGCGAAGATCACCCGCCAGCTTGCAAACGTTGCAATCAAGCTGCCGATGCTCGGGGCGAGCAGCGGTGACACGCTCAGAACGAGCATCAGCGTTGCGAAGGCACGAGCCGCTTTCTCGGCGGGAACGTGATCGCGGACCAGTGCGATCGCACCGACGGACGCAGCGCTGCCGCCGAGCGCCGAAATGAATCGGTACAGCAACAGGCCTTCGAACGACGTCGTCGTCATGCAGCCGAGCGTTGCGAGCACATAGATGGCCAGGCCCACGTAAATCGGCCGCTGCCGGCCGAACCGATCGAGCATCGGGCCGTAGATCACCTGCCCGAGCGCAAAGCCGATGAAGTACACCGACACGCTGAGCGACATGCGTGACACGGGGACGTGCAGATCGGCTGCAATCTGCGGGAAGGCCGACAGATACAGGTCGATGGTGAACGGCGTCAGCGCGTTCAGAAAACCGAGCACGATGATCAGGAACGTAGGATGTCTTCGCATAGGGCCATGGCGACGGATCGCTCCGTCGTCGAACGTATTCAATCTATGGGAACTTGCAGGAGGTCCGGGCGGAGCGCTGGCTGTTTTGAGAGCCGGCCTGGCGTGTTCGCAGCGCTGGAAAGGCGCCCAGGCCGGCAGAGTACAACCGCGAGGGCCGGCGTGTCCATGCCATCGCGCGTTCGAGCCGTCCGGGGTATAAGGAGCAATGATCCGATACCGTCCCGCCCCGCCGCTGGATGCCGTGATTGACTGTATCTGGCTCAATCACCGCCGCGAGCCTTGTCCGCATTGGGAACACATGCTGCCCTCCGGTCAGGCGCAGCTCGTCATTCCTTTGCACGAGTCGCCCATTCACTGGGCGGCGCCGGGCGGCAAAGTCGAATGGCATTCGTGGACCCGGGGAGTCATTCACGGTCCCCAGTCCCGTTATTATGTTGCCGGACCGAAGCCGCCTGGTGTCGTGGTCGGCGCGTCGTTCCGCGTCGGCATGGCCGGCGCGATTCTCGGTGCATCGCTGGACGAGTTGCGCGATCGCCACGTTTCCATCGAGGAGCTGTGGGGTTATCGCGGACTCGATCTGCAGGAACGACTGGCGTCAATGCGCGAGCCCACCGATGTCTGTCGCGCTCTGGAAGCCGAATTGACCGCGAGGATTCGCCGGCCGTTGTTGATTCATCCCGCCGTGGCATACGCATTGCGGCCCGATGCGTTCGCCACACGCGTCGAGGAGATCCAACGGCGCACTGGTTACAGCCCGCGGCATTTCATCGAACTGTTTCATTCGGCCGTGGGCCTCACGCCGAAGCACTTCTATCGGGTGCGGCGTTTTTCCAGCGTGCTCACCCGTCTGGCTCGAGCTCGCAGCGAGGGCGGAGCACGGCTCGCCGAGGTGGCGCTTGCTGCCGGGTATGCAGATCAGGCGCACTTTTCCCGAGAGTTTCGAGAGCTCGCCGGCGTTGCGCCGTCCGCTTATTGTCCGCCCGCCGCGAACAGCGAGCATCACCACGTGGTGGCCGCGCCAGGTAAAAAAGCTTCAAGACTCGTGCGTCGCCGTGCGTGACACTATGCTCCGAAGCGTGAGAGTTCAGGAGCGGCCATGAGCGACAGCGGCGAGCAGACCATCCACGACGTGTATGCCTACCTGCGGGTGCATGACACCAAGGCGGCCATCGATTTCTATGCGCGTGCCTTCGGCGCGAAGGAACTGTTCCGCCTGGTCGAGCCCAGCGGCAAAGTCGGTCATGCCGAGCTGAAGCTCGGACCCGTGACCATCATGCTGTCGGATGAATATCCGGAGATCGGCATTCGCGGACCGCGCTCCATCGGCGGCACCAGCGTGTCGATTCATATTCACGCCAGTGACGTGGATCGCTTGTTCGAACAGGCGGTGGCGGCGGGCGCAACGGTCGTGCGCCCTTTGCAGAATCAATTCTACGGCGAGCGTTCCGGCACGGTGCGCGATCCGTTTGGTCATGAATGGCTCCTCGGCGGCCACATCGAGGACATGACCGTCGAGGAGATGCAGCGTCGCTACACCGCGCTGTTCACCTAGCGCAGGCGTCAGTCGAGCACCACCAGCTTCACATCGATGTTGCCGCGAGTGGCGTTCGAATACGGGCAAACGATGTGCGCCTTTTCGACCAGCTTCTGCACCTGATCCTTGGGCACCCCGGGAACCTGGATGCGCAACTCGGCTTCGATGCCGAAGCCGGTCGGAATGGCGCCGATGCCAACTCGTCCGGTCACGGTGGTGTCCGCCGGCAGGGCGACTTTTTCCTTACCCGCCACGAACTTCAGCGCACTGAGGAAACAGGCCGAGTAGCCGGCCGCAAACAGCTGCTCCGGGTTCGTCCCGGGGCCGCCTGCGCCGCCCAACTCACGCGGCGTGGACAGCTGCACGTTGAGGACATTGTCGGATGACGTGGCGCGGCCGTCGCGGCCTCCGGTGGCAGTAGCCTGTGCGGTATATAAAACTTTCTCGATCGACATGACGTGCTCCTTGGCGGTGAGTGTGTGTCTGTGAGGCAGACTGTACGCGTGCCCGCGCACTCCAGGTCACTTAAAATCCTGAAAACTTGATCAGGAATACGGGAATGGTCGACCGTCTGGAGTCCTTGTTGACGCACTTCGCGGTGCATGCCCGCATGTTCCACGCCGGCGCGCTCTGCGGGTTGAACGAAGTGCCGATGCTGCCCGAGACCGGGCAGTTGCACCTGATCAAGCTGGGACCGGTCGAGGTCGCCCACGACGGCGAAAGTCCGCTGCGGGTAGTCGAACCCAGTTTGCTGTTGTATCCGCGGCCGCTGAAACATCGGTTCACTACCGACCCGAACCGCGGCGCCGATCTGGCGTGCGCGAATTTGCATTTCGACGGTGGCGTCGCCAATCCGATCGCCGCGGCGTTGCCGCCCGTGATCTGCGTGCCATTGGCGCAAGTCGAAGGGGCGGACGGCGTGCTCTCGTTGCTGTTCGACGAAGCATTCAATCAACGCTGTGGTCGTCAGGCGCTGGTGAACCGCTTGTTCGAAGTGGTGTTGATTCAAGTGCTGCGGCATTTGATGGAGAGCGGACAGATCCGCAGCGGCATGCTCGCCGGCATGGGACATCCGAAGCTTCGCCATGCGCTGGTGGCCATGCACGAGCAGCCGGCGCATGAATGGTCGCTGGAGGAGCTCGCGGAAACAGCGGGCATGTCTCGCACTGTGTTCGCAAACGCGTTTCGAGACACCGTCGGCGTGACGCCGGGCGCTTATCTGCAGAACTGGCGCGTCAGTCTGGCGCAGCAGGCGCTGCGTCAGGGGCGCTCGCTCAAGATGATCGCGGTGGAAGTTGGCTACGGCAGCGAGGCGGCGCTGTCGCGTGCCTTCAAAACACAGAGCGGCTTGACGCCGCGCGAATGGAAGCAAGCGCAGGCGCAGGGTTGACGCAAAAGAAATGGGCCCCGTCTTGCGACGGGGCCCAGGTGGTTCGCCCTGAAACGTTTTGGAAACGTTTGTTATTCGTCGATGGTGTAGGCGAGCTCGGCCGGGATCAGCAGCTGCTGGCTCACGGTCAGCGTCGGACGGCCGAGATAGTCCCACAGCGCCGTCGCCGCTTCGCTGCGGTTCGTGCCGTACAGCGCCAGCGTGATGCTCTGCCAGGTGTCACCGCTCTGCACGATGTAGTGCGTCGGCACCGGCGGAGTCACGGTCAGCGTCGTCGGCAGCGGCTGCAGATGCAGGCCCGCCGTCAGCGTCGGATTCGACATGGCAGTCTGCAACGCAGTCGCTGCGGGCTCCGAGTCGATGCCGTACAGCGTGTTGGCGAGCGACTGCCAGGTCGCGCCGGCCGGCACCAGGTAGTACGGCGTGGCGTTGGAGCGAGCCGAGTAGATCGAGCGTCGGATGCCGTCGGCCTGGATCCACAGCAGCGTGGCGTTGCTCGAGCCGTCCATCGCGGCAACCGGCATCATGGCCGATTCTTCACGCGACTCCACGTTGACCGCCTCGCCCCACACACCGTTGCTGATACGAGCGGCGTAGAGCTGGCCGTTGTTGTGGGTCCACGCGACGATGCCGTTGCCGTTGACGAACGACACCGTCGTTTCCATGTCGGTGTTGACGGATTCGGTGCTGTTCTCCAGCGCCACGGGGCTGCCCCACGTTCCGGTGGCGGCGTCGTAGCGACGGGCGTACTGCGAAGGACCGGTGCTGTCGTTGTCCACGAACGTGGCCAATGCGTCGCCGTTCGCGTCTACCGCGATCTCTCCGGTCGCACCGGGTCCTTCGCCGACGTTCAGCTGTACCGGATTGCTCCACTGGTCCGTGGTCACATCGTAATGAGCAGCGTACACGCCGCCGCCGCGCCAGAGCGCGATGGCATTGCCAGCCGCGTCCATGCCGAGGCGGGGATGACGCTCACCCAGGTCGTTGAGACCGATCACCGGACCAAACGACTGCGTGGTGTTGTTCCAGCGGCGCGCGTAGATGCGGAATCCTTGCTCCGGATCGCGCTGGCGCCACACGAGGATCGCGTTGCCGTTGCTGTCGATCTTCACCTCGGGATGGTCGCCGACGCCGTACGAGTTGCCGGTATCGACGCGCTCCGGCGCGGTCCAGGTGCCGGCGACGAGGCGCGAGACATACAGGTGATTCAGCGTGCCATCGGACTGCACCCACGTGATCGCCGCGTGCTCACCAGTCACCGAGCTGCTGGTGCCCGCCGAAGTAGTCACGGCGTAGTTGCTGGTCTCCAGCAGCTGCGCCACGCTCCAGCTGTTGTTGCTGGCCTCGAAGCTGCTCACATACATGGAGACAGCTGCGCCGTCGCTCTGCGCCCAGGAGACGAAGGCGTCACCCGAGGTCTGGTCGATCGTGACGCGCGGCGAGAACGCTTCATTGGGGCTGGTATCGAGCACCGTGGCGGTCGACCACTGACCATCGCCGATCGTGTAACGGCTCATGACCACGTCGCCGCCCTGGAGCCACACCGCGATGCCGTTGCCCGCATGGTCGAATGCGACGCGCGGCTCGAACGCTTCGACGGGGTTCGTCTCCAGCAACTGCTGAGCCGACCAGTTGGTCAGCGGCACCGTCAGCACGCTGCTGTTGAGCTGGTGATAAGTCGTCGAGGTCGTGTTGACGCGACTCCAATCCAGCGGCGCGCGGTAGTTCGCGGAAGTGGTGTACTGGAAGCTGCTCGGAACGACCAGCTGCTGACCCGCGGTCAACGTAGTCGTGCCCAGCAATGTCTGCAGCTGAGTGATTGCGGCCACATCGGTCACGCCATACACACGCTGCGCGACGTGCGCCCACGTGTCCGTGGCGAGCACGGTGTAGTAGCCCGGGATGGTCGTCGTCACGGTCAACGTCGGGGGGAAGCCGCTCATGATGTCGCCGGCGGTCAGCGTGCCGCCGCCCATGGCAGCCTGCAGCGCATTGCCGGCTTCGACGTTGTTCACGCCGTACAGGGTGTTGGCGATGGACTGCCAGGTCGCGCCGTTCGGCACGATGAAATTCGGGGTCTGGTACATCGCCTGGTAGACGGAGGGCTGAGAACCATCCGCCTGCTGCCACAGCACCGCGGCATTACCGGCGGCGTTGATGGCGGATGTCAGTTGGCTGGCCGTTTCCTCGCGAGTCTCGAGCAGCGTCACCGCACCCCAGGTGCCTTCGGTCATCTTGATGGCATACACATCGTTGTGCGCGCCGTTCTCCACCCACGCCACGACGGCTTCATTGCCGCTCATGCTGACCGTGTGATACAGGTCGACGTTGACCGGAACGTTGCTGGTTTCGAGCAGCTCGGCTTCGCCCCACGTTCCGGCAGTCGCGCTGTAACGACGCGCGTACATGGAAGGTATTCCGCCGGCGTCGTTCTCGACCCAGGCGACCATCGCATTGCCGGCGGGGTCGACCGACAACTCGGCGTTGACGGTGCCGCCAATGCCGGCGCTGATGTCGATTTGCGGAGTCCACTCGCCGGTGCTCACGTTGAACTGACGCACGAACACGCCGCCGTTGCGCCAGATCAGGAAGCCGTTGCCCGCCGCATCGAACTGCAGGCGCTGCTGGCGCTCGCCGTAATTGTTCATGGCCATCACCGGGCCGAAGGACTGCGTGGCGTTGTCCCAACGGCGGGTGTTGATGCGATAACCCTCCAGCGGATCCTGCTGACGCCAGGCGACAGTCACGTTGCCGTTCACATCGACGGCGACGTCCGGATGCAGCGCCGGGGTGCTGCCGGTATCGATCAGCGCCGGCACGCTCCAGCTGCCGTTCTCCAGGCGCGACAGATAGATGTTCATGGACGTGCCATCGGACTGGCGCCATGCCACCGCGGCGTGCGAGCCGGCGATGGCGACGGCCGAGTTCTCGTCGTTGCCGTCGACCGGGAAGTTGGTGTTTTCCAGCACCTCGGGGGTGCTCCAGGCATTGGTCGCGGCGTTGTAACGGGTCGCGTAAATCGATTCCGCGACGCCGTCGCTCTCGGTCCAGGTCACGACGGCATTGCCGGTCGGGCGGTCGATGGCGATGCGCGGCTGGTGAGCGATGTCGATGCCCACATCGAGCACGGTCGGCGTGGACCAGGTCGCGGTGCTCGCGGTGTAGCGGCTCACGAAAATATCCCGCAGAGCCCATACCGCAAAGCCGTTGCCAGCGGCGTCGAATGCGACGCGCGGGCTGCTGTTGACCCTTTCACTGCCGAGATTCACGTTGATGTGTTCGAGCAGGGCCGCGTCACGCCAGCCGCTGGAGCCGAGCGCCACGGTGTTCAGGTTATAAACGTCGGTGCGAGTGGTGGTCAGCACGGCCGAGTTCGCGGTCGCGGTGGCGAGATCGCCGATCGCTTCGTTCACCGGCGGCGTGGTTGGAGTGCCGCCGCCCGGGTTGGTAGTGCCTGGATCGGTGGTGCCCGGGTTGGTGCCTGGCGCCGGCGTGCTGGGACCGGGATTGGCGTTACCGCCGCTGCTGCCGGAGCCGGGTGAGCCGGAGGAGCCCGACGGCAGCGGGTTCTGTGTGACGCCTGGGCCGCCACCGCAACCCGTCAGCACCGCCAACACCGAAAGACTCAGCAAGGTGTGCCCGATACCGCCAATGCCCCGTGCCATGTTCTGATCCTTATCTGAAGGTTCGTTTGCCACCTGCGACCGGCAGTGGTCGCAGGATTCGTTTGCTATCACTAGTCTCGACTGCTTCGACGCGCTCAGTGGTTGGATGAACGATTGTTAATCCTGGCTGCACTGACCGAAGCTCGATGTGTCCGATTCTTTTACACATTTGCACCGAGTTTTCTCGTGCCGCCGACCAACGTGCGTCGTGTCTGCGTGGATCCATCGGAACACACATCGTCGCGCGCGCAAATGGATTGACTTCACAAAGCGATCGGCCCGGCTGTAAGCGTTGCTGACACTCGCGTCGAAGTGACGGGAAACTTTCCAACTCGACGCCGGTCCATGCCTGCCACTGTCTTCAAATTCGACACACATGCGCATCGACCATCTGGCTCTGTGGACCGACGACCTGGCACGTGTCAGGAATTTTTACGTTACGTATTTCGACGCCGTGGCGGGCAGCGGCTATCGCAATCCCGCCAAGGGCTTTGAATCCGTTTTCCTCAGCTTCAGCGATGGTGCGCGCCTGGAGCTCATGCGGACCACGGCGCTCTCGCCCGTCGTCATCGAGCCGGGCGCGCAACGCATGGGGCTGACGCATTTCGCCATGGCGGTCGGCTCCGAAGCGCGAGTCGATGCCCTCACGCAGCGCCTGAAGGATGATGGCTATCCGGTGCTCGATGGCCCCCGCCGCACCGGCGACGGCTACTACGAGAGCGTGGTGCTCGATCCCGACGGAAATCGAATCGAAATCACCGTCTGATTGGATTCACCCGCCCTTGAAGCGGACGCGTCGCCGCGATGGATCAGTCCATCGCACGGGTCGCGATTTTTTCTCCCTCGCGCGGTGCGGGTTCGCGCTCGAAGCCCAACACGGACGGTGCCTCGGTGAAGTCGAGGCGTTGCACCGGCAGTCGCGACGTTCCGATGGTCATTGTGAGCTCGGTGCGTGATCGGGAAGGCAGCTCGAGCGCGGCGGCGAGCGACTCGTCGTCAACGGGTTTGCCTGCGATGGACAATCGGTCCACTGCCCACTGCAGATCGGTGCCGCTCAGCTCGCCGGGGCCGTGTTCGGTTGCGAATACCAGAGACCCTGCTTCATCCAGATAGGCGGCGTGAAGTCGCTCGACGGGCACGCCGGTGTGGGTGATGAGCTGCCCGCCGTCTTCGCCGACCCGCAGAACGAGCGGCGTCGATTCGAGCTGCATGTAGCCGCGCTGCGGACCATTCTGGAAATACCAGCGGCCATGCTCGTCCGCGGCGTAGTTCCGATTGATCACATCGATGATGCGAGCATGGCTGATCGCTTCGCCTTGCACGAGCCAGCGGCCGCGACGATCCAGGCCGAGCCAGCCGAACAATGCCGGCACGTTCGGCCAGCGCTTCAAGGCATTGAGTACCCATTCATCCATCGTCGCAGTGTGCCGTCAGCGGGCGGTGACCTCAACCTGCGAGCCTGCGCGTGCTGAGAATTCGAGGGCGGCAGCGTTGCATCGAGCTGCTACAATGTGCGGCCTTTTTTCCCCGGCGATCTCCCATGCAGCCCCTTTCCATTGGTGTCGATTTCGGCACCAGCAATACCGTTATTGCCATGGTGGACGCGGATCTCGGCTCCGCTGTGCTCAAGGTGTCTTCGCGAGCCGGCGAGGGTGCGGCGCTGCCATCGATTCTCTGCTTCCGACCCGCCGAGCCGAACCCGCGGGATCGGCCGATCAGCAGTGCGGGAGCGGACGCAATCGCCGACTACATTGCGCGCACCGGGCCGGCGCGGCTCGTGCAGTCGATGAAATCGTTTCTCGGCAGCCGCGCGTTCGTCGACACGAAGGTGTTCACTCACACCTACACGCTCGAGTCGCTGATTGGAACGTTGCTCCAGCATCTCTATGACGCAACCGGCGCGCGCGAGCTGCTGGCCCAGGCGCCGCTCGTCATCGGCAGGCCCATCGAATTCGCGGGCGCATCGCCGGACGATGAGCTGGCGCAGACGCGGCTGAAGGCGGCGTTTGCTCTGGCGGGGCGCGAGGCGGATCGAATCGGAACCGAGCCTGAAGCGGCTGCATACGCGTTTGCGAGCCGGGCGCGTGGCCGGCACCTGGTGCTGGTTGCCGATCTCGGCGGTGGCACGAGCGACTTCTCGATCGTCGAGGTCAATGCCGAAGGCGCGCAGCCGAAGCTCACGCCGCTGGCGCAGACCGGTATCGGCATCGCCGGCGATCGCTTCGATTATCAGATCGTTTACAACGCCGTGTGTCCGGCGCTCGGCATGGGCTCGCAGTTCCAGCCGGAAAGCAAGAAGCTGCCGATCCCGTTGTGGATCTACGCCAACTTCTCCAGCTGGCATCAGCTGTCGATTATGAACAATCGTCAGACGCTGCGGCACATCACCGACATTCTGCGCACGGCCGTGGATCAGCAGGCATTCGAAGGTCTGGTGCATGTCATTCGCAACGAGGAAGGCTTCACTTTGTTTCAGGCGGTCTCGCGCGTGAAGCAGGCGCTGACGATGCAGGACGCCGCGAAGCTCAGCTTCAAAGCGGGGCCGATCGAAATCGATCGCACTGTCGCGCGCGCCGAGTTCGAACGATGGATCGCCGACGATTTGTCACGCATCGAAGCCACTGCGGACGAAGCAGTTCGTAGCGCTGGTGTGAATCCTGCAAATCTGACGCGCGTATTCATGACGGGCGGCACGGCGCTGGTGCCGGCGGTGCGTGAGTTGTTCGCGAGGAAGTTTGGAGCGGACAAGCTCGTGGGCGGCGATGAGTTTTCTTCAGTTGCTCAAGGTCTGGCACTGATGGGCGTGCCCCGCTGAGGCGCTGCGATTCACGTTGTCGTACCAGGCGTGCACGGAAGCTGACAATCACGGCCAGGCGGTGAGCCGAATCTGACGGCCTTGTCCGCCCGTGGATGCGCGGGTCACGCTACACTCGTGACCTGTGCTGGCGCTCGGAAGACACCCTTGATTGCGTTGATTGGCATCGATGTCGATGGCACGTTGGTCGGCAGCTCCGGCCAGGTGCCAGACATTATCTGGCAGCTCGCCACCGAGGCGCGCGCTGCAGGCATTCATCTCGCATTGTGCTCGGGTCGGCCGGCATTCGGCCTGGCGGCGGACTATGCGCGTCGTCTGGATGACGACGGTTGGCACATCTTTCAAAACGGCGCGAGCGTCGTGAACCTCGCGACTCACGAGTCGCGCTCTACACCGCTGCCCGAAGGATCCGTTCGCGGCTTGATCTCGCATGCACGCGAGACCGGGCACGTGCTCGAGTTGTATGGCGACGATGATTACGCCGTCGAGAGCGAAGCGGCTTGGGCAAGGGAACATGCCGACCTGCTCGGTCTGCCGTTCAAGCCGAGACCCTATGAAACATTGTCGCCGCCACTGGTGCGCGCGCAGTGGCTGCTTGCACCGGAAGACGCGAGGCGAGTGGTGGCGCCTCCCGGTCTGGAGATGGCGGATTCGTCGTCGCCTCTGATGCCCGGCGTGCGCTTCATCGGCCTGACCCGGCAAGGCGTCAGCAAGGGCAGTGCGATGCGCGAGATCGCCGCCGCGTATCGCGTCGACATGCGCGATGTGATGTACGTTGGCGACTCGGGCAACGACCTGTCGGCCTTGCGTGTCGTCGGCCATCCGATTGCGATGGGTAACGCCGATCCCGAGGTCATCAAGGCGGCGCAGCGCACGGTGGGGCATGTCGATGCGGCCGGGCTCGCGGACGCCCTGAGGATCGCCATAAGCAGCCGATGACATATCGCTCGGGTAAGATTGGCGCCTTTCTTTGAGGCCGGGTGAGCGCCATGACTTCGAGCTCGAATCGTCCGCTGCGCACGGGCGGACAACTCATTGTCGATCAACTGCTGACGCACGGAGCCGAGCTTGCTTTTTGCGTGCCCGGCGAGAGTTATCTGCCGGTGCTGGACGCGCTGTATACCGTGCGCGATCGCATCCGCCTGATCACGTGCCGTCATGAAAATGGCGCGGCCAACATGGCGGAGGCATACGGCAAGCTCACCGGCAAGCCGGGGATCTGTCTGGTGACACGCGGTCCCGGTGCCACCAATGCGTCCATCGGTGTACACACTGCGTTCCAGGATTCGACGCCGATGATCCTGCTCATCGGTCAGGTGGGCACCGACTTCATCGAGCGCGAGGCGTTTCAGGAGATCGACTATCGGCGCATGTTCGGTCCCATGTCGAAGTGGGTCGCGCAGATCGATCGTACCGATCGCATTCCCGAATTCGTCGCGCGCGCCTATCAGGTCGCGACCAGCGGGCGCATGGGGCCAGTGGTGCTCGCGCTTCCAGAGGATACGTTGACGGGAACTGCGGCCGTCGACGATGCGCGGCCGTGGCAGCGAATCGAGTCTGCGCCTTCGCCGGAGGCGCTGGCGGAGTTGTCTCGAATGCTCGGCGAGGCGCAGCGACCGTTCCTGCTGGTGGGCGGCAGTGGCTGGAACGAAGCGGCCTGCGATCAATTGCAACGCTTCGCCGAAACGCAGCACATTCCGGTGGGATGTGAGTTTCGCTCGCAGGACCTGTTCGACAACGCCCATCCCAACTACGCCGGCGATGTCGGCATCGGCATCAATCCGAAGCTGGCCGAGCGAGTCAAAGCATCGGATCTGCTGATCGTGCTCGGCGCGCGACTCGGCGAGATCACGACCAGCGGCTACGGTCTGATCGCAGGCCCG
>Ga0065721_10005515_pt1 | contig 18426 bp, 15 predicted proteins | sample Mesricmetagenome_FD_59108 | JGI IMG/M metagenome (GOLD analysis project Ga0065721, IMG submission 59108) | Mesophilic microbial community from rice straw/compost enrichment Sample: eDNA_1 v2 (version 2) | ecosystem: Engineered > Solid waste > Grass > Composting > Bioreactor | place: USA: Davis... | reverse complement strand
AAAGCCGATACCGAACACGCCGACCTGGCGCGTGAGCGGCAGGAGCTGGCTGCCAGCCCCGAGCAGGAACATGCGGAATTGACGGCGATCTACGTGAAGCGCGGGCTGCAAGCGGAGCTCGCTTCGCAGGTGGCTGCACAACTCATGCGGCACGATGCCCTTGGCGCGCATGCACGCGACGAGCTCGGCATTTCGGACGCTCTGGCGGCGCGGCCGGTGCAGGCGGCACTGGCGTCGGCTGCAACGTTCGCGACTGGAGCCGCGCTGCCGTTGTTGATCGTCGTGCTCGTGCCGCTGTCCTGGCTGTTATGGGCTGCACCCTTGGGATCGCTGGGATGCCTCGCAGCGCTCGGTTCAGTGGCGGCGAGGGCAGGAGGCGCGCCGGTGCGGCCCGCTGCAATGAGAGTGACCTTCTGGGGCGCCCTGGCGATGGCAGCGACTGCCGCGATCGGGACGCTGTTCGGCGCGTGACGAATCGATCAGGCTTTTTTTACGAACTCCGACTTCAACTGCATCGCGCCGATGCCATCGATCTTGCAGTCGATGTCGTGATCGCCTTCGACCAGCCGGATGTTCTTCACCTTGGTGCCCATTTTCACGACCAGCGATGAACCCTTCACCTTCAGGTCCTTGATCACGGTGACGGCATCGCCATCGCGCAGTTCGTTGCCGACAGCATCACGGATGACTCGCGGTTGGTCGACGGGCTCGTTCTGCTCGGCCTGCTGTCTGGACCATTCATGGCCGCATTCCGGGCAGATGTAGAGGGCGGCGTCTTCGTAAGTGAGGTTCGAGTTGCATTTCGGGCAGGCGGGAAGATTGCTCATGCGGCGATTATAGGGCGTCGCGACGGTGCGTCCCGGCGCTCGGACAGGCGCCGTCTCAAATTGCTGTCAGGTAATTGCAGATAAGAATGATTTGTATTAGTGTTGCCTCGTTGTGTCGTACCCGCGAAGCGCTCACTTTCTTTTTATTCTGCTGCTGGCACTGGGCCTGTTCGGTGCGGCCATCGGTGTTGCCCATGCCCATGGCAGCGACGGCGAGTGGTTGGTTGCGGGGGAGAAGGCGATTGCAGCGATCGAGGATTCGGGGGCAGTCGCCCCAGAGCGCGAGAAGTTGCGACCCAGCGTGGATGAGGTATGCAAGCGCCGCGCTCGCGAGTTTTCGGGGCCCGCGGCTCGGGCCAGAACCGCGCTCGCCCAGACACTGAAAGCGATCCCGTGGTCAGGTGTGGCACAGGCTGCTGCCGTTGACCCATTCTCCCTTCCATTCATCAGTGCGCTCGATGCGCACGCCTGCGCCCACATCGATCTTCGGTTGCAGCTGAAGCTGCAACTCGGCCAGGCCCCCTAGCAGCACTTCTTCCTAGCAGCACTCCTTCGCTGCGGCGTCGTTCGGCTGATCCGGTTCGACCCGGATCACGCGCGACAGTGCGCCTGTGCTTTCCGTTTGCGTTCATTCCTTGAATTCGAGGCCGTTTGTCATGCCCGCGCTTGCCCGTTCCCTGTGCGAAACCGTCGTTCGTAATCCGATTCGCTGCGCCATCGCTCTCGCTGTCGCCACCGGCGGCGCGGCACAGGCTCAAAATACTGCGGCGCTCGATTCGAAGGCGGTCGAGGAAGTCGTGGTCACCGCGGCGGGCTTCGAGCAAAAGATCGTGGACGCGCCGGCGAGCATCAGCGTCGTGTCCGCGGAGGAGTTGGCACAACGGCCGTACATCACGCTCACCGACGCCGTGCGCGAGCTCGAAGGCGTCGACATCGGCGAGACGGCCGACAAGACCGGTCAACGCACCATCAGCATCCGCGGCATGGGCTCGGACTACACGCTGATCCTCATCGACGGCAAGCGCCAGAACAACCACGGCGACATCTATCCCAACAACTTCGGCGGCAACCAGTTCAACCATATTCCGCCGCTGGATGCGATCGAGCGCATCGAGGTGATCCGCGGTCCGGCCTCGACGCTGTATGGCGCCGACGCGCTGGGCGGCGTGATCAACATCATCACCAAGAAAGTTTCGGACGCCTGGCGTGCCTCGACCACGGTCGGTCACTCCATCCAGGAAAACGACATGTTCGGCGCCGACACCACGTATGACCTGACGGCGTCGGGCCCGCTGCTGCGGGACGTGCTCGGACTTTCGCTGCGCGCATCGCGCTACGAGCGCGATGCTTCGCTTCCCGAATACGAGGTCATTACGGATCCTTCCGGTGAGACCCACGAGCGCGTGCTGGGCTTCGGCGGCGGCGGCAAGACCGTGGACAATGTCAACGAATCCTACGGCGCCACGCTGAACTGGCGGATCTCGGATCGACAGGACCTGAGCTTCGACTTCGATACATCCGAGCAGGTCTACGACAACACGCCGTTCACCAACAATCTCGGCAGCACCGCGTATCCGCTCGGCACGGTCGACAACATCGACGAGCTGTGGCGTGCCCAGCCGCGCGCAGGTTACGCCTCGGGCCAGACATTCACGCGCGACCAGTGGTCGGTCACTCATCGCGGCGATTGGGGCTTTGCCGGCAGCTTCGTGTCACTCGCTTACATCGACACGGCCAATAACGGCCGCACGCTGCCGCTGACGGCGACCGAGCGCGCTCTGCATACGCAGATCTTCCGGGGCGAAGGGCCGTATCAGGGGCTGTCGACTGCGCAACGTCGCGCCATCATGGAAGAAACGTTCCTGCCACGGCCGAAGCGCAACATGCAGAGCACTCAGTACACGCTCGATGCCAAGCTCGACTTCCAGATCGAAGGGTTCGCCGGTCGTCACCACCTGGTGGTGGGCACGCAGTATATCGATGGCGATCTGGAGGACGGCGTGTTCGGCATGGAGGGCGGTACCGATGGCGCCGGCACCGTGCAGCAACACAAGATGTATTCGCTGTTCGCGGAGAACAACTGGACCCCGATCGATCCGCTCACCGTGACACTCGGCGTGCGTTATGACGATCACAAGGTGTTCGGCGATCACGTGAGCCCGCGCGCCTACGCGGTCTACACCATCAATCCGAGCTGGAGCATCAAGGGCGGCGTCGCAACCGGCTTCAAGACGCCGAAGACCACGGATCTGTACGACGGCGTCACCGGCTTCGGCGGCCAGGGCACGTCGCCTTTCGTGGGCAACCCGGACCTGCAGCCCGAGACCAGCGTGAATACGGAAATCGCGCTCTACTGGACCGCCGAGGACGGGGACCACAACTTCAACGTCACGTACTTCCGCAACGACTTCAAGGACAAGATCGCTCGCGGCGAAACCAACCTGAGCTGCGAAGCCACCGGCGGTGTGCGTCCGTGCGCCAACCTGGGAGCTTACGCGGATCTCGGTTACACGACTTACGCGCAGAACATCAACATCGACGAAGCCAAGATCCGCGGGGCCGAAGTGGCCGGTCGCTACCGGATCGTCGGCCCGCTATCGGTGCGCGCCAACTACACTTACATCGACAGCGAACAGACCAGCGGTCCGGAAGCAGGCCAGCCGCTCACCAACACCGCCAAGCACATGGCGAATGCAACGCTGGACTGGGCGATCACCGAGGCATTGAGCACTCAACTCACCTGGGAGATGCGTTCGAAGCGCTATCGTGGCGTGGACAGCAACGACAATCATCTGTATTTCAAGGACTATGAGGTGCTGCACCTGGGCGCGCAGTATCGCTTCAACCGGCATGTGTCGTTCAACGCGCGCGTCAACAATCTGCTCGACGAGGATTTCACCAGCTTCCAGACGAGCTTCACCCAGAATCCCGACGGCACGTGGACGCCCACGTACGTCGACGATTACAACAACAAGGACAAGGCGAGGAACTACTGGCTCAGTGTGAATCTCGCATTCTGAACGCCAACGGGTGACTCGGTTCCCGACGCAGACCGGCCTGAAGTCTACAGAGCCGGTCCGTGTCACGGATCCAGGCAGCACAGCGCCTCGGCACGGCTCGACATCACTTCCTGCGCGGCCGTAAGAAATGGAACTTCAAGTGGGTTCGCACATTCACCGCGTAAGGATGGCGCCAGCGGACGTCGCTTTGCGGGTCCGCATGACACGTGGTGTTCAAAGTCGTACGGGAGAAGTGCCATGGCCGCAACGACCGTCGAGAATTTTCTGGATAGTCATCACCTGGCTTATGAGAAGGTGTCGCACAGGCCTACCGACAGCAGCATGAACTCCGCCCGGGCCGCGCACGTGCCGGCGGAGCGAGTCGCGAAGGGCGTGCTGCTGAATGCGGATGGCAAGTACGTGCTCGCGGTGACACGGGCCGATTGTCATCTCAACCTGGACGAGTTGCAGCGGCAGCTGCAGGCGCGAGTCGCCCTGGCAACTCGCGAAGAGATCGAAAGCGTGTTCGACGATTGTGCCTTCGGGGCCGTGCCGCCGCTCGGGCAGGCGTACGGCATCGAGAGCATCTGGGACGACGAGCTCGGCAAGGAGCCCGACCTGTATTTCGAGTTGGGCGATCACACGCACCTGGTGCATCTGCGCACCCAGGACTATCTGGCGCTGCTGGGCAATGAGCGGCACGGCTCCTTCAGCGAGCCCATGGCCGCGGCCGAGCCCGGTCTGTGGCGATGAACCGAGACAATCGTCCGTTGCCGTGGAGGTGATGCAGACCCAGCTTCGCAGTCTTGGATTTGCAGTCCTGGAGCCAGCACATTCCTTTTTGAAGGAGGAAAGCCATGGCCACCTACATCTCGCTGCTCCGATACACCCAACAGGGGATCGAGAAGATCAAGGACAGTCCCAGCCGACTCGATGACGCGCGCAAGGCCTTCGAGCAACTCGGCGTCAACCTCAAAGCCTTCTACCTGGTCACCGGCCAATACGATGCGATCGTGATTGCGGAAGCTGCCGACGCTGCGACGATTGCCAAGGCTTCCCTGGCCCTGGCGGCTCGCGGCAACGTAAGGGGCGAGACGCTCTGCGCCTTCACGGAAGAGGAGTTTCGCAACATCGTTGGCGCGCTATCGTAGGATGGACTCAATGCGCGCGACGCCGGAGTGTCGGGGGGATGAAAGTGCCAGCGTGCCTGCGCTTGTCAATCGCTCTGCTGGCGATGACCGGCTCGATCCGTGGTGCGGCCTCGCCGGCGGAGCTTCGAGATCTACCCTTGATAGAAGTCCCGCCTCGGGAGGTCGTCGAGGCGGGGCCTGACGATGCAGCGCTGAAAGCTTCGTTCGCCGTGCTACTCAGCGGGGCGGGCGGCTGGGTCACTATCGATCGGGTGCTGAGCGACGAGCTGGGGAACAAGGGTCTGCCCGTCGTTGGCTTCAACACCTTGCGCTACTTCTGGAGAACACGCACGCCTGAAGAGACGGCGGACGACGTGGCGCGCACCATGGATTACTACATGCACGCGTGGTCCCGCCCGCGAGTCGTGCTGATCGGGTATTCGCTTGGCGCGGACGTGTTGCCGTTCGTGGTCAATCGTCTGCCGCCCGATCTACACAGTCACGTCACTGCGACGGTGCTCATCGGCATCGGCCAGACGGCATCGTTCGAGTTTCATGTCAGAGACTGGGTGCCCAGCGCCGAGGCGCCGGGCCAGCCCATCGCACCGGAGCTCGACCGACTCGAGCTCGCGAAAGTGGTGTGCCTGTATGGGGCGGGTGAGCTCCATTCACTGTGTCCCCGCGTGGCGCGCGCTGGCGGACGCACCGAAGAGATCGGCAGTGGCCACCATCTGGGCGGTCAGTACCGCGAGATCGCACGACGCATACTCATGATCGTCGCCAATCCAAGTGACGTACGCGCAGAAGTGCCGTAGTGCGCTTTTGTGGCCTCCGGGTTGCGAGAGTCCCGGATAGCGTCTTGGAATTCTGCTTCGAGCTGCTACCCTGGGTGCGCTCAAGAAAAGTAATGATCATGCGTCGACAGTGCAATTGGGGTAGGGGAGTTTGGATCGCCGCGGTGTTGGCGCTCGGCACCTCCGTATCGCAGGCGAGCGAGTTGCCTTTCTTCTGGCAACCGCCGGAGGCGACCGACCGCGAAACGTTCCTGCCCGAGGACATGCCGTCGGGAATGCAGGTGGTGCCCACCGAGCTCGACGGGCCCGTGTTCGCCACTGCCGAGGGCAAGACTCTATATATATGGCCGCTGCGCGGCTTGCGTAACGGCGCCGTCGGCGACCGCCGCACGACTGCGTCGACTTGCGATGGGACGATCTATCGCGAAACCGCGGGCCTCATGAGTCCCTATCCTCCGGGATATCTGTTGCCCGAGGTCGATGAGCGTCGCAGTTGCGAGGAGCTGTGGCCTCCCGTCGTCGCTGGCGCGGACGCCAAAGCCGTCGGCAAGTGGACGCTCGTGCCGCGCGCGAATGGACAGAAGCAGTGGGCCTACGATGGCTTTCCTGTCTACACATCCCATCTGGATCGTGAGCCCGGAGACGTGCTGGGCGGCAAGCGTTATGAGGAAGGCGCCGGTGGTTATGAAACGGGCGCGCTACGCTTTGCAATCGGCCCGCGGCCCGACGTGCCACCGGAGTTGAAGGTGCGCTCGACGAACACCGGGCGCATGCTGGTGAATCAGAAAGGCTTTACCGTGTACGCGTCGAAGGCCGATGCGCCGGGCAAATCCAATTGCAGGGACGAGTGCCTGAAGACCTGGCGGCCGGTGCTGGCGCCCCAGATGGCTCGCGAGCACGGCGAGTGGCGCGTGCTGGAGCGCTCGCCCGGCATCCTGCAGTGGATGTACCGGGGCCAGCCTCTCTATATCTACGCGCCCGAGGCTGGGGCGGAATCTCGCGGCGGTCAGGTCACCGGCAACGACGTGCCGGGCTGGTACAGCGTGTTCACTCAGCGCGCGTTGCCGCCACCGGACGTGTTCACCGTGCAAGACGCGCGCTTGGGGCAAGTGCTTGCGGACTCAACGGGCAAGACCGTTTACGTCTACCACTGCAACGACGACGCCATGGATCAGCAGAGCTGCAACCATCCGACATCGCCGCAGGCGTATCGAATGGCCGTCTGTGGCAACGGCGATCCCGAGCTGTGCCTGAAGATGTTTCCGTATGTGACCGCTGCGCCCGGCGCCAGGAGCAGCAGCCGGCTGTGGAGCGTGATGACCATCGACAAGTACACCGGCCGCCTCGCCGAGGCGGGACAGCCCGGCGCGATCCAGGTCTGGGCCTACCGTGATCGACCGGTGTACACGTTCGGTCGCGACCGCCCCGGCGATACGGGCGGCGACGCGTGGGGCGAATTCAACGGCTACAGAAATGGTTTCAAAGCGTTCTGGCTCAGAGACGATTATCGAGCCAACGCCTTCGGACCATGACGATGGCGACCGGCGTTTTCCACCTGGAGGCTCACCATGTCCTTTGAGAGCACCTCACACGATTCAGTGTCGCGGACGCTGGCGGCACTATCGGCGGTGCTCATCCTTGGCGCGCAACCCGTGCATGCCGGCCCCTTGCGCGAGCAGACCAGCGCCCTGCGCGATGGCAGGATCGGTTATGTGCTCACGCATCGTTATTGGTCTTTGTATGAGACCGAAGGCGGCAAGACGGAATGCCCGAAAGGGTTCAACGACGGGCCGCGCGAGGAGTTCAAGAAGCTCTATCCGCCGGGCAAGAAGCTGTCGGTGGTCGACGCGCAGTTGCAGTGGGAAGGGGCGCAATGGCACCCGTCCACCAGCACCTATTCGCTGCCTTTTCATGAAGCGCAGGGCAGGATTTCTTACGGCCTGAATCTGGATGGCAAAGTGGGGCCGGAGGACTTCGTCAGTCCGCAGGGCGAACCGGGCATCGACAACCAGTTCTATCGCGCCATCGCCTGCGTCGACAGCTTTCGCGTCGGCGGCTCGCTCTATAACTTCGAGAACACCTTCCTGCAGCAGTATCCGGACAGCCGCCTGCTGATCGAGCTGACCGGCGTCGACGACCTCGTCAACGACGCCGACGTGACCGTCACCACCTATCGGGGCATGAACAGCTTGCTGGGCGATGCCACCGGCAAGAACTATCTGCCGGGCGGAAGCCAGCGCGTCGACATGCGCTGGAGCAAGGACTACGTGTTCCAGCTCAAGGGCAAGATCGTCGATGGCGTGCTCATCACCGAACCGATCGACTGGATGATGGTGCCTTGGGCCATGACCGCCAACGTGACCGCCTTCCAGGAATTTCGCGGCATGCGCCTGAAGCTGAAAGTGACTCCGGAACGTGCGGAGGGCGTGATGGCCGGGTACGTCGACGTGCAGCGGTGGCATCACGCGCTCAACACCAATCTCTCCACGCATCACATGAGCTATGGGCGCGTGTCTTCTCCGTCGGTGGTCGCAGCCCTGCAGCGGCTGGCGGACGGTTATCCGGACGAAGCAGGCAAGAACACCGCGATCTCGGCCTCGGTGGATCTGAAAATGGTGCAGGTCTATCTGGTGCATCCGACGCCGGATGGCGAACTGGTTTCGTCGAACCGTTGACACCCCAATAGAACAACTGTCAGGCGCCCCACGTCTCGGCGGCGCTCGGAACAGACCGGGATCCTGACGCATCCACAGGTGACTCGCGGCATCGGAGCTGGTGCCGGCGAGGCGGGCGCGCGCCCGTTCGCGACGAGGAAAGCGGCCCACCGTGGCGCGCGCGCCCTCGCTTTCGTTCTGATGGACAGCTGTTTTCCGGAACAACGTTCCTCGAAACCCCGCTCTACCGCTGCGAGTAGGGCCAATGTCCTGGCCAGAATCCGTAAGACTTGGCGCACGACGTAGCTTGGGAATTGGCTCGCAGAGGCTTCGATGAGTACCAGGGCAGAGGCATTCGATCGCTGGATCCGCAGTTCGTTCGTGGATCTCAACACGGAACTGGAGGAACTGTATTTCGCTCAGGAGGATCGCGCGCAGGTGGTGGGCGTGGGCGATCCGATCAAGGAGGAACTGCGAAAACAAGGACACGTCCATGTGGTGGCGTTGCTCGAGGAGGGCAATACCGGCGCTGGATTCGACACAGCGTTCGGCGTGCTCGGCAACGTCGGTTTGTATCTGGCGGCGCTGCGTCGCCATGAGCTGACCAATCCAGCTCGCGAAGAGCGCTCGCCGTTTCCGGAAGCGTCGGCGCTGGCGCTGCACGTTGGCGTCTCGCTCGGCATGGCGCCCCGGTTCGCCACCGCACACCTGGCCATGAACAATCTGGCTGTGGCCGGCGTGCGCAAGAGTTTCACCTGGTTACCGGATGAAGTGCTGTTCATCGATGAGAACACGCGCGGCATCCTGTCGCTGCAGACCGCCGCCGACGCGCTCATGCGCATCGTGCATCTCGGCGTCTCCAGTCCCGTCGCGGACGTGCTGTTCCGCACGGCCAAACAAGCGCTGCAGGACGTGCTGGCGGTCAATCAGCGCTTGTTCGAGCACCTGGATATTCAACGTTTCTTCTACTGCGTTCGCCCGTATTACAAGCCGCACCGCGTCGGGCGGCAGGAATATCGAGGCGCCAATGCCGGCGATTTCTCCGGCATCAACGAGCTCGATCTGTTGTTGGGCCTGTGTCGGGCCAACGATCCGTACTATGCCCAGCTGCTGGTCGACAAGATGCTTTTCATGCTGCCGCAGGATCAGGCTCGCCTGCGCGAGTGCATGACGCGCACCAGCCTGCTGGACGAGTTGCTCAGGCTCGGCGAGCAATACTCGGGGGCCGACTGGTTTCAACAGAACGCTCGCATGTATCTGGAGCTGTGCGATCTGTTCGGGCAAACGGCGGCCCAGCATCACGACGCCCTGGTGAAACGCTTCATCGAGCAGCCGGCGGCGGATCTGAAGGAAGACAAGCTGCCGGGCCTCACCGCCAGCGGCCCGCCGCTGCCAGTCCTGGTGCGCTCCCTGGAAATCCTGCGAGACATGCGGATGGCAGCCGATCGAGCCGATATCGTCACCCGGCATCGCGACCTGGTCCGGCTGCGTGCGCTCGTCGACGCGGGCGCCCGCGCCTGATCACCCAATCTTCAGAGAACAACCATGACAAATCGCAGCGACGGACAGACTGCCGAAACAGAAGGGGCGGGGTATTTCCTGTATCACTCGATCGGCATGTTTCGAGGCAAGCAGCAGCTGATCGAACAGGGACTGAGTGCCTACGCAAGATTGTGGAGCGTGCCCGACGATTCTCAATGGCCGCAGGCGCTAGGCATTCGCCAGCGATTCATCGATCGCTGGCGTGCGCTGATCAACGCCGAGCCGGGAACGCTGACTACGGCGGATAACGTCACGACCGCGCTCTACAGCGTGATCGGGTCGTTGCCGCCGGCCATGCTCAAAGGGCGCCGGGTGCTGGTCGGCGCCGACTGCTTCCCCAGCTTGCATTTCCTGCTCGCGGGCATGGCACAGCGCTGCGGGTTCGTGCTGGACACTGTGCCGCTGCGGCCCGGAGAAGCGTGGGTGCGCGATGAGGATTTCGTGTCGCAATGGCGTGGGGATGTGGCGGTGGCGTTGCTGACTCAATGCACTTCAACAGCGTCATACCGTTGCGACTTGCACGCGCTCGTGGCGCACGCTCGCAGCGTCGGCAGTCTGGTTGGTGTCGATATCACCCAAGGTATAGGGCTGCTGCCGTTCGATGTGCGCACTCCGGAAGTGGACTTCACGGTGTCCACCAGCTTGAAATGGCTTGGCGGCACTTCGGGAGCGGGCATCTTGCACGTACGCAAAGAGTTGCTGAGCCAGTGCAGCCCGGAACTGCGGGGCTGGTTCAGTCAGGAGAATCCGTTTTCATGGGCATTGGATGCGTTCGAGTACGCATCGGATTCGCGCCGCTTCGACCACGGCACTCCTTCCGTCGTTGCCTGCGCCGGGACGCTCCCGGTGCTCGATTGGCATGCACAGCAGAATCAGAGTGAGCGTCTGGCTCACAATCGACGTCTGGCCGCCAGGATCATCGCCGCTGCCGATGCAATGGGCATACCTCTCGTGAGCCCGCGCGACGAACAACGTCGCGGCGGCAGCGTAATGCTCAGAATGCCTGCTTCCGTGGATACTCGTGCAATCATCAACGACCTGCGCACCGTCGGCGTGTACGCGGATTGTCGTGGTTCAACGCTGCGCCTGTCGCCCGGCGACCTGACCACTGACGCTGGTGTCGATCGGTTGGCCGAGAAGCTGCGAGTGCTGCTCTAGGATCGCTCCTTGATGTCGGCGACCGCCACGTAGCGGAGCGGTCCGCCGGGAACGATGGCATCGAAGGGATAGCAGGTGAGCAGCGTGATCGTGGCGCCGGCCTTGTCATCGAACTGCAGGCGTTCGTGCCGGGCGTCGATGACGTGAGTCTCGCTGAGCTGGAAATGCCACTCGCGGCCGTCGGCGGTCTGTATCGCGAATTCATCACCGGGTTGCAGATTCCGGAGAAACGCGAAGTGAGTATCGCGATGACCCGCGAGCACCGTGTTGCCTTCGCCGATGGCCGCGGTCCCATTCACGTAGCCGGGACCGAATGCAAGGCTACGGCCCGACGCATCAGCGAGCACGTACAGATCGATGCCCTTGTCGAGCACCTGCAAGCGCGCGATTGGCCAGGTATCCGCCCAAGGCCACGGTTTCACTTCACGTTCACCTTCGAGCGTGCGCGTCCAGGCCGATGCGATCAGTTGCTGGGCCAGCCATGCCTTGGCGTGGATGTAGGTGCCACTGGCAATCTGCCACACGCCGATGCAAGCGACTGCAACGATAGCTATCCGAGTCCAATCGCGCCTCGTGATCGAGCGGAAGATCTTCATCGCGGCTGACACCGTTGCAGACGACCTGCTCGCAAGTGCCAGCCGAACGCGACGAGCAGTAGCAATGCACCTATTGTGAAGTTCAGCTGCGCGGAGGTTGCGGTGGACGGGACGCCCTCGGCCGGCCAATCGAGACCGTTGGGTTTGGTATTCGGGATGCGACGGCTGTGCAGAGCTTCACCGTCAGGGCGCGCTGGGGTGCGATCGACGGCGACGAGGCTCGTGTAATTGGACACGAGTTGATACTGCAGGGCCAGCGGCAACACGCCAGCGCGGATCGAATCCTCTGTCGCGCCGCTGGCGCGCGAGTCCATCAAGTCGCCAATGCGATTGCGTGCCCAGAGTGCCGCCACGCCAGTGCGCGGCTGCATGCCGGCGAGGGAGATTTGCCGCGTCCAGGTGCTGTTCGTGCGGCCGCTGATGCTCAGCATTCCCTTTGCAGAAGACTGCAATCGAGCGGTGACGACGATGGGTTCGCCCGCGTACAGATCGCCGATGCTCGCCGGCGCATATTCAGGCACGACGCCTGCGGGCCAGCTCAGCTCGATGTCGGTGAGCACGGGATGCGTGAGCTCGTTCAGCAGTTCGGTCATCTTGCTTTCGACTTCGTCGATCGAGCCGATGTAAGTGAACGTTCCCCGGCCCATGCGCGCGGCGGTGCGCAGAAAGTGGCCGTTGGGGGCGGAACCGATGCCCACCGTGAACAATCGTGCGGACCCGAGCTCTTGTCGTATGGCGAGCATGAGCTGGTCCTCGTTTCCGACCGCAGCGTCGGTGATGAAAATGATCTGGCGCAGATGCTTTCTGGACTCGGGCATCGAGAGCGCCGACAGCAGGGCGGGCAACATCTCGGTGCCGCCGGTGGCGCGAAGATTGCGCACGTACCGTTGCGCTTGCGAGAGATTCTCCGCGGACGCGGCGACGGGTTCGTCGAACAACGCCTCGTGCACCGAATTGAACTGAATCACAGTGAACCGATCGGCCGGCTGCAAGGTGCGCAGGCCATTCATCAATGCGGCGCGAGCCTGGGTGATGGACTCGCCCGACATCGAGCCGGACGTGTCGATGACGAAGATCACTTCGCGGGGCGTGTCGATGGGACGGGGCTCCTGCGGCGGCATGAACATCAGCAGCACGTGCTCGCCCTGGTCGGTCGGTTCGCGAAACAGGGCGATCGCTGGCTCGCTCTTCACGANCGGCACCCAGCTCAGCTCGAAATCGCGATCGGGCGGCGATTGCTGNTTGCGCAGCTNGATCTGTGCGCCACGCTCCGTCGCNTCGACGAGAATGGGGTGATANGGACTATCGACGTGTTCCACCGGCGCGCCGGCGTCGATGTCGATCTCCATGCTCACGCTCTGGCGCTGCGGATTTGCATACGCCAGTCGCGGGTGCAGATCGCCGAGAGTCGACGTGTCATCGGCTGGAACTGCGAGCGTCACCGCAGCGGTGCCCGTCTCGCTGGTGAGTTGGGTCTCGGGGTCCACGACCACGCCCGGGATGTAACGCGGCGTGATCGTGAGCGGGAATCTCAGACTGTAGCGGCCGGCATTCTGCTCGACGATCTGCAGATAACCGATCACGACTTCGATGCTCTCGCCGGGGCCGATGTTGGCGACGGCCGTGCGGAACAGATTCGGCCGCTGCTGATGCACGACACTGGCGCGCTGGCCCTGCTGGCGAGCCTGTTCGAAAATCCGCTGCGCCTGTTCCTTCTCGCGAATCTCGCCGACGATGATGCGCTCGCCGACCTTCATGCGCAGCGAGTCCACCGCCGAGTGCTCTGGCAACGGGAAGGCGTACACACCCTCAACCCACGCATCGCTGTCATTGTGAAAACGTTGCGATACCTCGACCCGCGCCACGATGCCCGACACCTTCATTCGCACGGCGGTCTGCATGCGTGGTGCATCGATGGCGCGTCCCTGATCGTCTCGCAGCGTCAGCGAGCCGCTGCCGATGTCTTGCTCGACCGCCTGCGCTTGCGTGATCGAAGCGAAGCTCTGCAGCATCCAGATGCAGAACAGCACGGCAAGTGGTTGCCGCAGCCAGCGACGCTGGCGGTGGAGGTGGTAGGTGGCGCCCGATCCGGCATTCTTCCTCTGCACGATGCCTCTCCCTTGGGTGACTGACTCTCACTACAGCCGTCAAAGGCGCCGTCACCAGGCATCCGGTGTGCCGAAGCGCCGATGGATTGTGGCCAATCGTGGCAGCGGCGCGTCGGTGCAGAGGCCTATACTCCAACCCGAGTCGCGAGCCCCCAAAGGATCTGGACCATGACGCAGCCCATCGCTCGATTCGGGATGAATGTCTTCCTGTGCTCCCTGGCGATTCCCGCCATTGCCGCCCCACCTGAACAAACATCGCAGCCCGGTGCGGAGCCGCCACCACCGGTCGCAACCGATGCTCCCTTCACCATCATTCAGCGCGGGACGAATGTGTTCCGACCGGTCGAGCCAACGCCGGCAGAGCAAGGAGCAAAGATGCGGAACAGAATCGAGTTCGTTACCGGCGACCAGGCGAACGAACGTGCGCAGCGGATGAGGGAGCGCCTGGGCGATCCAGAGCAGCGAGTGGCATTGCGCGCCGAGCAACGAGCTGCGGTGGCGGCGCAGAACACCGGTGTGGGACGGCTGGTCGGGCTCGATCCCGTCATGGAACAGCAGCTGATCGAGTTGCTGACGGACCAGCAGATGGAGCAGCTCCAGCGGGTGCATCTGCAGCCTGGACCGAACTTTCCGGATCTGCAGCAAGCTGCGGACGAGATCACGCAGCGAATGAATGCGTTGCGCGCTCTGCTCGGTGACGAAAAGCTGGAACGTTTCCAAGACTTCGAGACGAGCCGGAGCGGGCGCTACTGGGTCAGCCGGCTCTCCGAGCGGCTTGCGCCGGCGGACCAGCTGCAGCCGGATCAGGTGGATCGGCTGACCGCCCTAAAGCATGAACAGTTCGAGAGGGCCTCCGTCGCGAACGCACCGTGGCGGTCGTTGAGGCCCCCGAGGGATCAGCCGATTTCGTTCGAAGACCTGCGGCGAGACTCGCAACGACAGACACGGGTTGCGAACGAGAATGCCTGGCGCAGGCGCCACGTCGAGAATAGGGCCCTGGAGCAGCAGGCTGCGTCGTTCCTCACGTCAGCGCAACTGGCGGAGCTCTCCAGGTATCACGCGGAGGAGCAGGACGACCTGCGGCGTTACCTCGAGTCCGCGCGTGCGCAAGCGGGCCTGGATCCGACGATTCCGGAGCAGCCGGAGGTGGTGGAAGAAGCGCCGAAGCTCATCGACGCTCGAGTACAGGTCGAAGTGAGCCTGATCGTGAACCGGGAGCCGACGAAGGTGATGCGCACGGTGCGCACTGGGGAGTCGTTCACGTTCGAGGCCGCGCAGGGGCTGATCGTAGAAGCCACGCCGATGATGTACGACCACGATTGGATCTACGTGCAGCTGAAGTACTACGAAGATGGCGCGACCGGCCGCCGTCGTCTGTCGGGGGGCAGTATCTCGACTTCGCCGGCGCGCCCGTCCGCCGGTTCACCGGGCGCCGGAGGCGGTAGCAGTGGCACCGTCATCACCGGTCGCAAGGGCTATGCGGTCGAGACCAGCATCGATGCGAGGGTGCTGTGATGCCGGGCTGAGGGGACCGCCGCGGTCGACCACATCGACGCCCGGCCGCGGCGATTTATTGCAACAACAGGCCAGTACAGCGCGAGAATTACTCAATATTGCATTATTTCGGGGATCTATAGAAAAATGCGCGGATCTGCCGGCGTCGTGGCTCGATCAAGAACAAGGAAGCGATGGCCAGTCGGAAGCGCTCGATCTCTGTAAAGGCCTGCTGAAAGTACCATGAGCCAAGATTTGCACTACACCGTCAACCCGCTGCTCGGCCGGGTGGCGCCGCCGCCCATTGCGGAAGCGCGGGGCTGGATCAGGGGCCGCGAGTTTCCCGCCGACAAGCCGTTGATCGATGTCTGCCAGGCCGTGCCCGGGTATCCGCCGCCGCCGGCGATGATCGATCATCTGGCCAGCGCCATCGGTGATCCGGAGACGTCTCGCTATACCGACATCGAGGGGCTGCCGACCTTGCGCGAGGCGCTCGCGGCCGACATCGCGCGGGTTTATGGCGGCAAGGTGACTGCGGACAACGTGCTGATCACCGCGGGCTGCAATCAGGCGTATTGCTTGTCGACGCTGTCGCTGGCCAAGGCGGGGGAAGAAATCATCCTGCCGCTGCCGTACTACTTCAATTATCAGATGTGGCTGGACATGCAGGGCATCCGTGCCCGGCATGTCGGCTTCCGCCCGGACAATGGCGGCGTGCCGGATCTCGACGAGATCGCGGCGGCGATCGGCCCTTCGACCCGGGCACTGCTGATCATTTCGCCGAACAACCCGACCGGCGCTGTCTATTCACCGAAGGTGCTGCGCGGCTTCTACGAGCTCGCGAAAGCGCGCGGCATCGCTTTGATCCTGGACGAGACCTATCGCGATTTCATGCCGCATGACCAGGCGCCGCACGATCTGTTTCAGGATCCGGACTGGCACCGCACGCTCGTCCACCTGTACAGCTTCTCCAAGGTGTTCTGCCTGACCGGCTATCGCGTCGGTGCGCTGGTCGGCTCGCCGGCACTGGTCGAGAATGTCGCGAAGGCCATGGACACGGTCGCCATCTGCGCGCCGCATGTCGGGCAAGTGGCCGCCATCCGTGGCCTCGAAGCCCTGGGCGACTGGCGTCGCGGCAATACCTTGCTGATGCGCGAACGGCTCACGGCGCTGCAAACCGCGCTGAGTCGGAGCGATCTCGGTTATGAGCTGATCAGTGCCGGAGCTTATTTCGCCTATGTCCGGCATCCGTATCGGGGCCAGAGCGCCGTCGATGTAGCCCGCCGCCTGGTCGATCGCCAGAACCTGCTGGCGTTGCCGGGCTCGATGTTCGGGCCCGGCCAGGAAGACTATCTGCGCGTCGCCTTCGCCAACGTGGAGAAGGAATGGATGTCGCAGATCGCCGCGCGCCTGGCGGCCGACGCCGCTTCGTAATCGACTGCACACGCGGCGCGACTGTGATGGCTGCGAAGGCGGCGACCTTCGACGGTGTTCACTGCTTGCGCCGGGCTTCGAATTCGATGATCAGATCGACATCGTCACCGACCCAGCCGTTCGCGACGCCGTAGTTCATTCCCCATTCGCTGCGTTTCACTTTGCCACGCAGCGACACGCCCATGACATACGGTTTCGGATCGTTGCCGATCGGATAGACGCCGCTCTTGTTGACCGTGCCCGTGAGCTGCAGCGGCCGGCGCTTGCCGAGCAGTTCGAGCTCTCCGTCCACGCGGAACGTCCTGTCGTCGGTCCAGGTTGCGGAACTCGCGGTGAAGGTCATGCGCGGAGTGCGCGAGGCATCGAGGAAATCCGGGCCGCGCAGGTGGCCGTCGCGTTTGTCGTGTCCGGTGAACACGCTGCTGGTCTCGACGACCACTTGGACATTGCCGAGCTTGCGGGTTGCCTCGTCGAAGGTATAGGAGCCCGAGGCTTTCCTGAAAGAGCCCAGCGTGTCCGCATACCCAAGATGCCGGACGAGAAAGGCGATCGTGAGATGGTCGGGATCGATCTCGTAACGAGCATCGGCGGCGTGTGCTGGCGCCGCGGCGATGAGTGCGATTGCGAGGACGGCCTGTAAGAAGCGCGGACGGATGCGGGCGCGAGTGTTCATGCCCAATATTGAATCGCTGCACGCTTTCCCGTCCAGCAGCGATTTCCGCTGCCGAACTGCTGCTACGTCCCAGCTCAAAGAGACGCCCCTCCGTGGAGGGGCGTCATGCTAAGGGCCCGCGCGATGCGAAGCCCACATCCGCAAGAGAAGATTCACCGGCCGAGATAGTTCATCAGCCAGGTCATCGCCGGACGCGGTGTGCCATTGCTCTGAATCAAGCCGCTGCCATTCACCCACGTGCTGCCAACCACGTATCCCCAGAGCGTGATGCCTGCCACGGACGGATGGTTGTAGAACAGCGGGAACTGAGTCTGCATGATCTGCAGCTGTTCCTGGTCGTTGGTTCTGGCGACGTCGTACTCCGAAATGTAGATCGGCAGGCCGAGCGCGGCCACCTGGTTCAGCTTGTTCTGGATGCTGCTCAGTGACTGGCCCTCCAGGCCGTGACCCTGCGCGCCCAGCGCGTCGACGACGCCGGCGTTGACGGCCGGAGTGGCCATCTGGATGAACGCATCGGTATCCCAGCTCAGCACGTTGTAGTCGTTGAGGATCAGGATGGCGTTGGGGCAGTACTGACGCGCCAGTTGGAACGAGCGGATGATCCAGTTGCTGCCGAACGCGTTCTGCGCATAGGTCGCCGGCGCGTGGCCCGGCGTAGCCTCATTGACGACGTCGATCATCGCCGTGTTGGGATAACGTGTGCAGTAGTCGCGAATCCATTCCTCGATCTCCGCCGCCTGTTCGGCAGCGCTCAGTGAGTGGATCCAGCTCGGCGCCTGATTCCCCCAGACGAACGTGTGCTGCTTGAACGGAATGTTGTTCGCCATCGCGTAGTTGTACGCCTGGTCGAGGCCGCTCCAGTTGTACACGTCCCGCGTCGCTTCCACCGTGCCCCATTTGCCCTCGTTCTCGGGCGTGAGCTGATCCCAGTACTGAATGAAATCGGACCGGACCGCGCCGTTGGTCGTGATGTTGCCGACGAAGAACGCGGGCAGGGGACCGCCGCCGTTGCCGCCG
>Ga0065721_10005063_pt1 | contig 18426 bp, 18 predicted proteins | sample Mesricmetagenome_FD_59108 | JGI IMG/M metagenome (GOLD analysis project Ga0065721, IMG submission 59108) | Mesophilic microbial community from rice straw/compost enrichment Sample: eDNA_1 v2 (version 2) | ecosystem: Engineered > Solid waste > Grass > Composting > Bioreactor | place: USA: Davis... | reverse complement strand
TCCTGCAAGCCAACAGCGAGCACAGTATCGCGCAGCTCGTTGATCGACCGTTGAAACACTGCGTCGCTGCGCGCTCCGGTGTCGCTGATCTGGGCAATGACGGTCCGTAGCCGAGGGCTGTGTCCCGCCTTGCTGCTCGATACGACCCGGCCATTCCAGCACACACGCCGAATTGTCTGTGCTGCGATCATCACATCATGCAGCGGGCGACAGAATTCTCGGGCGTGCTGCAGGATTCCCGTCGTGATGTGCGGAGAGGCAGCCGCAGGCGTCTGCAAGCGCGCGGAAAAAGCGATGTCTAGCGGAACCATGACCTGGCCCACCCAGCCTTCCGGACCGGCATACCCTTGATAGCCCGCCGCTGCGTGCGTCGCGACAAAATACAACCGACCCGCATACACGTACAACTCTGCGGAACATTCCTTATTCATGGGCACTGTGCGCCCAGGCGGAATCCAGTCGGGGTCTGCCGACGCAATACAACGGCCCTCTCCATCGAGCAGCAGCATGTTGTAGCGGGCACCGGGTTCTCGGTGGGAAGCAAAGATGCCATCCATCTCGTCTTCCAGGTTGAAACAGAGACACAGTACCCCTTGCGGTTCACCGTCAAGCGGGTCCAGCATGCGATGGCAGTAAATCAATGCCTCAGGCTTAGACGGCTGCAAATCACTGTATCGAAAGATCTGCACAAACCCATCCCGACTCAGGGCTTGCTGGATTACGGGGTCGCTACATCGTTCAGGCAGCGGTTCGTCACCCGCTCCTGCCAGTACCGTACCGTCCGGGGCCATGAACAACATGGCATCATAGACCGTGTACTTACGCCGATAAGCCTCAAGGCGCTTTTCACAGGCACCGCGAAGCGCACCCGCGTGATCGTCATGAGCCTGCGACAGGAAACGACAGAGCTCCTGGTCCGTGGCGAGAAAGGAAACATCGGCAGTGCGTTCATACAGGTTGCGCACCACGATATCGATGATGTAGAGCGCTTTCGTGCTTGCCTCCCGCAGCACACCGGTGGTTTTTTCTGCAACCAGGCTCACGATCAGCTGCTGCTCCAGTTCGTCGAAATGCTGTCGTGCATCTTCGATGGTCGGAAGGATAAGCATTCCGTCCTCAATGCAGTTCATCCGCGTTGAACCTTCAATCATGCGCCATGCCAGCGCCAACTCATGCAACGCCCGCTGACTGCGGTCCACGTCGCGCATGAAGGGCAGGAACACATCAAGATAGGAGTCTGAAGAGGGTCGCGTGTCGTTCTTATGGTTCATAGCTTTCACCCTGTCTGATGACAAGATGTATCACGCAAAAGCTATGCCGGCTTTTGAAGGGGCACGCAGGAATCACACGCCGCCTCGGTCGCCCTCTCTGCACCACCTTGGTGACGAAGAGATGGTCTTCGGTGCGATTGCACTGAATCGTGGCCGAAATGCGCCATACCGGCCAAATTAACCCTGGTCATTCTGCCTGCACGGTCTCTGGAAACCGCCGGCGCGATGCAGTGCCCTGGGATAGGTCAACCCGACCTGCATCATCGGGAGGCACTCAGTAGAATATGTTCGGACCAGCCCAAGGTGCCTCGGAACGCTGCAACCGTCGGCAAGAAATATTTCAGGACTCAGCTCGCGTGAATACCCATCTGCTCGAGGCGTTCGTCGCAGTCGCAACACTTAAGAGCTTCAGTGCGGCTGCATCACGCCTCTGTGTGACTCAGCCTTCCATATCCCAACGCATCAAGGTCCTGGAAGACCTGTTGGGGGTAAAGCTGTTCGAGCGTCGTGGGAGCGACATTCACCTGACCAACCGTGGCGTGGAGTTGCTTCCCTATGCAGAGCGAGTCTTGGACGCAGTGCATTCATTGAGAGTGAACGCTGACGACACCAGCGCTCAGCATCAACGACTAAGGATTGGGACAGTCAGCTCAATGGCGAGCGCTTGGGTGCCATTGTTGATCGACGAAATGATCGGGCGAATACGGCATGCATCTTTTGATTTGATCGTAGAACCCAGCGTACGGCTTCGAGAAAAATTGCTGGCTGGGGAGGTCGATGTAGCAATTGTGATGGGCGAGTTCCGAAACCCCAATGTGTCCAATGTCCCTCTTCGCGTATACGACATGCATTGGATCGCCAGCCGCCGAATGACCATTCCGGGGGGTGTGCTTTCGCTCACCGAACTGGCCCGATATCCCATCATTACCCATGGAAGGGAATCGAACACTTACAAGAAGTTGGAAAAGCTGTTCCGAGAGGAAGGACTTTGGCCGGTCAGACTGATCGCGTGCGATGCAGACGAAGCCATCATCCGCGTTGTGGAAATGGGATCCGCGATTGGCCTGATCAACTATGCATGCCTCGAGGAACACCCATCTCCGTTGATCCGCACCCTTTCGTGCAACACACCACTTCCCTCACTTCCCTACTTCGCCGTCTATCACAACGACTCGATCGGCAAACTGGGGATGCGAATGGCAGAGATGGCCCAGGAAATCTGCCTGGACCATCCTCGGATGCCGACAACCTCAACGATGACTTGAACCCACTCTGCATCCATGCAAGCCATTACGCCGGTTCGATGCCTGCCTTCTTCAGCACGTCCTGAAGAAACTTGACCTCTTTCAGCTGGAACTGGTTCATCTCTTCACCGCACATTGCCATGGGCTCCAAGCCTCGACTGCCAATCTTATTGCTCAGGGCCTCTTCCGCCAGCGTGGTTTTCACTGCCTGACGAAGCTGAGTCAAGACATCAGCTGGCGTGTTGGCCGTGGCGTAGAGCCCGAACCAGACTGCCACATTGGGCCCAGCAATACCTTCTTCAACTACAGTCGGCACATTCGGCAGGGACTTCGCCCGCTTGTCGTCCAATACACCGAGCGGACGCAGCTTGTCGCTTTCATAGAAAGATCGCGCCGAAACGTTGTCAATGAAGATAAGGTCAACAAGCCCGCTCGCCACTTCAACCATGGCGGTTGCGCTGGATTTGTACGGTACTCCCGTAAGCTTGACGCCTGCATTGAACTGGAAGAGCTCCGCGGCCAACCGGGTATTGGAACTGGTATAGGCAAATGTCAACTTGCCGGGTTCGGCCTTCGCTGCTTTCACCAGATCACTGATAGTCTTGATACTGCTGGCCTTGGAAATGTTCACCACATTGGCTATCCGCCCAACAGCACAAACGGGCGCAAAGTCCTTCATCGGATCATAGGGAATATCCTTCTTCAATAGCGGATCAAGCACCGGTAGCGAACTGCTCGTGAACAACATGGTGTGTCCGTCGCCCTTGGAATTCGCCAAAGCGGTACCCGCGATTGCTCCCTGCGCGCCAAGCTGATTGACGACCATGGCAGGCTGTTTCGTGACTTTGGAATACTCCTCTGCAAAATCGCGCGCACTGACATCCGTGATGGATCCGGGTGCAAAGGGCATGATGATAGTCGCGGCCTTGTCGGGAAATGCATTCACCAACGGCGACAGGGCGGTGATAGCCGCCGCAACAATGATTGATTTGAACTTCATGAGCCTTCTCCTTTGATGTCTTTATGATTTGAAAATTCAGTTCGCGTGTTAAATAACAGCAGGTTCAAAATTGACCTTCGGCATTTTCGATCTACTCGTGTCGAAAACCGGTTTCAGTTCCAGACCGACTCTTAAATGTTCGTCACCATTCACGATGCGAGAAACGAGACGGATACCAGGGGCATCATTGAACTCAACCAGCCCAACGACATACGGCACATCAGCCTCATATTCGCTGTCGAGCTTTCGATGTACCGTCGTCCACGAGAACAGTCGACCTTGCGGTGAAATGGATTTCCACACAATATTTGCGGACCCACATGCAGGACACGTATTACGGGGATACCAGTGAAACACCCCGCATTGGGAGCACATGGGGAACCCCAGCTCACCCCGAATCAACAAATTAAAATACGGTTCATATTCCGCCGGATATTCCATGCGAGAATCTTCAACGCCATTCATGCTTTCTCCCATCGTATTGCCGCGTGCCAGCACTTTCATTCTTTGCTTAACAGCAGGACACCATAGTCCGGCATTGAAAGACCAGAAATCAGCCCCACCTCAATATTTTCAAGCTGGCTTTTCCCCGCAGCTCCTTGAAATTGCCGAACGGCCTCTACTACATGGTCCACGCCAAGCAGATAGCTATACGCCAAGAACCCACCATGCGTATTGATTGGCAAGCCCCCTCGAAATGAAATTCCCTTGCTTTTTATGAAATCCGGAGCCTCTCCTTTGCCACAGAAACCGAGGTCTTCGAACTGAAGCAGGCATGAGATAGTGAAGCAATCGTAGATCTGGGCGAAAGAGACGTCTTTCGGCGAGAGCCCGGCGGAACTGAAGGCTTTGCGGCTCGCTTCCGATGCACCGGGAAGCGACAGCAGGTCCCCGTACTGAGTGAAGACGCTTTCTGGACTAACAGTAGGCTGAACCAATGTGGATGCCAGGACCTTTACCGGTGTGGTGCGGCAATCCCTCGCCCTGTCTCGGGTAGTCATGACGATTGCTCCCGCACCATCACTAATGACGCAGCAATCGCGCAGTCGTAGTGGAGTCGCGATCACCGGCGCAGTTCGATATTCATCTGCCGTCAGCCTAGCGGGCCGCTGGGCGCCACCTTTTCGGCTCGCATTCTCACTGCATACGAGCGCAAGTTCCTCCAAGGCTGCTTCGGCGCCAGGGAAGGTATGGAGGTATCGAGTGGCCCAGGGGGCGAAATATACGGGTTGGCCCGTGAAACCATACGGCCTCTCGAAATAGGGCTTTGCCTGGTAACGATTGTGGTTCGCATAAGGGCCGTTTCGCGAACCATTATCCATACCGTAATAGAACACGATTACCGTTGCGAGCCCTGATTCAAGTGCCTGCCGCGCGAGATCCGGAGCACTCATGATGCCCGCGCCCCCAATAGATCGCCCCCCCGTCCACATTGAAGGATTCCCCAGATTCGCGGCCACCTGTTGTGCGGGAATGGCGCGCGGCCCGTAGACCAAATCCGTGATGACGCCATCGACTTCTTCGGCAGCAATACCCGCATCTTCCAATGCTCCGTATACGGCGTCCATGACCAGTTCATCAACAGGCTTGTCAGAGACTCGCACTGGGGGCGTCTGGGCTGCACCAACGATATAAACGTTTTTCATCTCAACGCTCATCCGGCGATATCGCTTCACCACACAGAGTTTCCTGGAAGAAAGTATCTGTGTCAGAACCCAGCCTGGGCCCCTCTGCTGGCGCAGGTGGCCGCCTCCCATTCAGTGAGATCGGCAAGCCAGTAAGCTTGATACCCACACCCGGAACCTCGCGAATCAAGTCCAGCGCTTGCACCTGCGGATGCGAGACTGCTTCGGGCACCGATTGCACCGCGGCACTGGGCACGCCGACCTTTTCGAATTCCATAAGCCAATGAGCGCGGGGTTCCTCGGCAATGATGAGTGCAATCTGCCGCGCCAATTCCACGCGGTTGGCCACTCGGTCGCGATTGGTTCGATACTTTTCGTTGTCGATCCATTCGGGCCGTCTCAGGACCAGTGCCAGCTTGGCGAATAAGCGATCATTCCCTGCACAGACGAGTAGAGGACCGTCGGCCGCATCAAAGGCTTCGTAAGGTGCGAATCCCGGATGCCCCGACGCGTGCCGCGCGGGCAGGGTGCCGGTATTTACGTAGCAATCCACCGCCTGCCCAGCCCAAACCAAAGCCGTTTCCAGTAACGAGGCGTTCAAGATGCCGCCGCGGCCTGTACGCCTGCGTTGCTCGAGCATGGCCAGCGCCCCTAGCGCCACCCACATCCCTGTACCCTGATCGCATACGGACGCACCGAGTCTGGCTGGAGGAGAGTCGGGCCCGCCATTGATGCTGGATAGTCCGCTGAAGGCCTGGATCAAAGGTTCATAGCCAGGCAAGTGACTGAGCGGCCCAACGTGCCCAAACGCCGAAATTTCGCAATAGATCAAATGCTCATGCTTCGCACACACGTCCTGCGCACTGATACCCATTTTAGAGGGGACGCCAGGTCGAAGATTGTGAATAAGAATATCGGCTTCGGCACACGCCCGATCCAGTGCTTTAAGCGCTTCCGGATTTTGCAGGTCCAGCGCGACAGACCGCTTTCCGCGATTAAAGCTATGAAAACTCAGGGCATCTTCCGACAGGACAACCGGACCCATGCGACGGGTATCGTCGCCTCCGTCGAGACGTTCGATTTTTATAACGTCGGCACCTAAATCGGACAAAATCACGCCTGCAAATGGGCCGGCGAATACCTGCCCTATTTCTAATACCTTTATGCCTTGCAAGACAGTCGCACGCTCACCCGGAAAATATGATTTATTGTGCTCCGGGAGGTGCCCCTGATGAGTTTCCATGGATATTGTCCCCGCCATTCAATGAATGAGCCCATGGTAAATAGCGCTGGCCGAGAGTGTCCAATTGGAAATTGCGGCGGTGGACGATAAGAAACTCTTATACCGGGCTCAAAAATACGATTTTATGAAGGCAGGCGTGACTTGAGCATGTTGATAGGAGCGCCCTAGATGTACGGACCCTGCACGGGCATCGAGCCAATCGCATGACTGCATCCGCAGCGTGTTGGCCCTATACTTGCTCCCCTTTTCATCAGCCTCTCTTCCAGACATAGCAAGGTGGAATCATGCGCCTAGGAAACTCACGTGAAAGTCGCAACGTTGAAGATCGTCGTGGTCGGCGCATGCCCATCGGAGGGGGCGGCAAGATCGGTTTGGGCACCATCATCCTCGCCCTAGTCGCCGCTTACTTCGGTATCGACCCGAGCTTTCTTTTTCAGGACCCCGGTACGGGCGGCGCGCCGACCTACCAGACGGGCACAGCCCCAGCCCCTACACCCGAGTCTCAGTTCGCCTCCAAGGTGCTGGGTGATACCGAGGACACATGGGACAGCGTCTTCCGGGAATCCGGCCTGGGGACATACCAAGCCCCCACTCTGGTGTTGTTCACCGACATGACGCCCACCGCCTGCGGCACGGGGCAGTCCGCGATGGGCCCCTTCTACTGCCCTGCCGACCGCAAGATCTACCTGGACCTGGGATTTTTCAGACAGCTCTCCCAGGAACTGGAGTCGCCGGGCGATTTTGCACAAGCCTATGTCATTGCGCATGAAGTAGCGCATCACGTCCAAAATCTTTTAGGCGTCATGTCGCAGGTGGATCAATTGCGGCGACGCGCTGATCAACGGGCAGCGAACCAACTCAGCGTCCGCGTCGAGCTGCAGGCAGATTGCCTGGCCGGCGTGTGGGCACATCACTCAAATAGCCAACGCAATACGCTTGAAGAAGGCGATATTGAAGAAGGCTTGAACGCGGCCAGCGCCATCGGTGACGACCGCCTTCAGCGCAAGGGACAAGGCTATGTCGTACCGGACTCATTCACGCACGGAAGTTCCGAACAACGCGTGCGCTGGTTTAGTCGTGGCTTACGTAGCGGCGACCCCAGACAGTGCGATACTTTCGCCCAGAGCACTCTCTGACGCGGAAGAAAGCAACCAGTCGCGAAAAGCCACCAGTGCCGGATGCTCGCTGTACCGCTCGGGGCAACAAAGGATGTAGCCATGTTCGAGTGTTACCGGCACATCGAACGGCACGACGACACGGCCATTATCGATTTCTTCCTGCACTAGGCACCGTTGGAGCACCGCTACGCCCATATCGGCAATGACGGCCCTCACGATGATGGACACCTGATCCATGTGCGGCCCGTCGATCTCGCCCACTTCTATGCCCTGCGCGCGAAACCAGTGGTGCCAGTTTCTCGGTGCATTGGCGTGTGCAATCAGGGTCTCCTGGAGCAGCTCTTCCGGCCTTGACCATTGCCCTGCAGCCCGTCGCTCCGCCAGCCTTTGGGGGCTGCAGATCACCACCACTTCTCGTCCGATGATGTAATCCGTCCGCCATCCCGGATGGCCCGTCGGCACGCCACTGAGGATGGCGGCATGCCTGGCATCATCGACGAAATCCTCGTCTCGACGGTATGGAACAAACTTGAGCTTGATGTCGGGAAACAGGCGATGAAACTCCGGTAACCGAGGAATAAGCCATACACTCGCCAGGGTAGGAACGACCGATAAGCGAAGGGTGTTAGGATCTTCCGGCAGCCTCAATTCCCGAGACACCCGCTCGATGGTGTCAAGCGCATCGGCCGCCTCGGCAAGCAATGTTGCGCCTGCTGGTGTAAGTTCCAACCGCCCGGGGGAACGATGGAGCAACTGGCATCCGAAATGACTTTCCAGCCGGGAGACAGCACGGCTCACCGCTCCCTGGGTCACGCATAACTGGTCTGCCGCCCGGGTAAAGCTACCTAAACGCGCCGCAACCACGAAAGCGTGCAGCTCCACCATGGACGGGGAATGAATCTTCATCTTGCGTCGGGTCCAAGTGACCGGAACCGGCATGACAAAATGTCATGCCGCCGTGAAATATAGTCGTTTGTTGGCCCCCGGTAAATCTTTGATACTCGACACGCCGTCTTCAATTTGCCTGGAGGCAACAACCTATGTCTATGCTGAAGTCTTCTCTCCTGCGTCGTGCCGCTGCGGGCGCTGCGACTTTCCTTTTCGGTGTTACCGGCGTCGCCGCTGCACAGGATGACTATCCTACGCACCCGATCCGTCTCGTCGTTCCGTTCGCTCCTGGAGGCTCCACCGACTTGGTAGGCCGCCTCATTGCCGAGTACATGGGCAAGTACCTTGGCCAAACCGTCGTGGTCGAAAACAAGGCAGGTGCAGGTGGTGCGGTCGGCGCGGAACAGGTCGCACGCGCCAAGCCGGATGGATACACCCTGGGCATGGCGACCGTCAGTACACACGGCTCGAACCCGGCCATCTACAGCGACCTCAAATATGACGCGCGCAAGGACTTCGCGCCGATTTCCAACGTGATGGGCGTTCCCAGCGTATTCGCTGTGCATCCCAAGATTCCGGCGAAGACCATGCCTGAATTCATCGCGTTGGCGAAGGCTGAGCAGGGCAAATACACCTTCGCGTCCCCCGGGGTCGCCTCCTTGGGTCACGCCAATATTGAAAACTTCATGATGCTCTCGGGCATCGAGCTGCTGCACGTCCCCTACCGTGGCGCAGGCCCCGCGCTGAACGACGCATTGGCCGGCCAGGTCGATGCCATCACCGACAATCTGTCCTCCACGCTTCCACACCTGCTGGAAGGCCGCTTGCGTCCGCTGGCCGTTCTGGGTTCCGAGCGTTCCGACAAATTGCCTGATGTGCCGACCTATGGCGAGCTGGGCTTTCCGGAGATGGGTACTGGCGGCTGGTTCGGCGTTGTCGCGCCTGCCGGAACGCCCGATGTCGTTATCAAACGTGTGAATGAAGCGCTTCAGAAGGCATCCCAGGATCCTAGCTTCCAGGAAAAGGCACGTGGCATGGGTGCAACCGTTCGCACCAACACACCTGAAGAGTTCGCGAAGGAAATTGACGCTGCGATCGAGCGCTACACCCGTGTAGCAAAAGCAGCCAACATCGAACCCAAGCGCTAATCCGTACCCCGGCTCGATGCCGGGGTTGTTTAGCAACGATGAGCTTCTAAACGGTACCGCCCATGTCTCAGCCATACGTCCGCCTCGACCCGACTGCCCCCACACTCCCGTTGGTCTGCGATTCGCCGCACAGCGGCACCGACTATCCGGCGGATTTTGAGCACGTTGTCCCGCGTGCGCTCCTGCGGCAAGGCGAGGACACGCATGTTGACGCCTTGTGGAAGGATGTTCCACAGGTGGGTGGTACCTTGATCGCCGCGCTGTTTCCACGCACTTATATCGACCCGAACCGGACGCTGGTCGACCTTGATCCCACCATGATCGACGGCGAGTGGCCAGAGCCCTTGGCCCCTAGCGTGAAGTCGGTGCTGGGAAAGGGGTTGATCTGGTCCCGAATGGACCCCCAGACACCTATTTACGGTCGGCGGCTCAACATCGAAGAGATTCGCTCGCGTATCGACAACTATTATCGTCCCTACCATCAGTCGCTCGATGAAGTGGTCATGGAGCGCTACCGTGAGTTCGGTGCCTTGTGGCACCTCAACCTACACTCCATGCCCAACGATGCCTATGCGCGTTTGGGACTCGACCCGAACCAGCAACTCGCCGACTTCGTCCTAGGCGACCGGGATGGCAAGACCTGCGAAGGCCAGTTCGTGGACCTTGTCGAAACCTACTTGCTGGAGAAGGGTTACACGGTCGCTCGCAATGATCCCTATAAAGGGGTACAGCTGATTGAACAAATTGGCGATCCGAAGTCGAATCGCCATAGCCTCCAGATCGAAATTCGCCGCCCAGTCTATATGGATGAGGTCACGCGCGAGCGGAATGAAGGCTTCGACCGCTTACAGAATGACCTCAGTGGCCTGCTACGCGTCGTGGCCGACTACGTGCGCGTACAAATCACTGATCGCTGAAATTCAGCTAATTCTTGAGCATGAGGGGAGCCGGACACGTCCGACTCCCTTTTTCATTGCAAAGGACAATTTTTAATGGTTAGGTGCGGCACGTTCAGGCCGGAAGCACTTCAAGCGCCGGACGTCATCGAATCGAATAGATTCGCCCGGATCTGAACGAGGTGCTGCATGAGTGCCTCACGCGCTGTCTCTGCGTCGCGGTCTTCGAGCGCCGCCACGATTTTCCGGTGCTGCCCCTGATAAACGCCGCGACGTTGCGGCGTTAAGGAGTTGCGCTTCAAACGGCCCCAGTCGTCCTGCTGGCGAGCAAGGCTCATCAAGGCAAGCACCTGAAGAAAAAACTGGTTATGGGTTGCTCCGGCGAGCGCACGGTGTAGCTCACCATCCCAGTGCTCAAACTCTTCGACTGTTGCAGCCCTTTCACTCTGTACCAAGCACTCGTGCATTCGTGAAAAGTCAGCGCGTGTGGCATTGCGCACAATGAGTTGCGGCATCAAAGGCTCAATCAACATGCGCGCCTCCATCAGTTCGGCAGGACTGGTGTGCTCTCGAAAGAGGGCTTCTGCGTCGCTTGGGCCCAAGTGGGGAGGCCTTGCCGCAAACGTCCCACTGCCGGCTGACTGCGTGAGCCACCCCTGCTCCTTCAAGGCATTCAGGACTTTGCGTACCGAGCCGCGGGACGTGTTGAAACGGGCGCTCAACTCTCGCTCGCCGGGAAGTTTCACGCCTTGCGAAAGCCGCCCGTTTCGAATTTCGTCGGTGAGGAATTCAGCCAAGGCACGGGCCCCAATGCTACGCAAGCCGGAGGCTGTAAAGTCGGAAGACATAGAGATTCGTTCCAAAGGGAAGTTGATTCGCAAATTTAGACCAACTGGTACATTACTCGTATGCGGGGCGGCTTCGCCAGGAACAGCGCAAACCCGAGGTCTATGCCATTGCTCACCAAACCCCTATACTTTCCTAATCTATGGTTCTATAAGTGGATCATAACTGGTACATGATTTGGTCCGTAGCACTCCCAACTACTGAGCACAATAAACGCCCAATCAAGGGTCCCCTCTGCACTTATCTTTGAAGGAAGCACATGCGCATCGCAACTTATTCGATCGGTCAGGAGCAATTTGTTGGCATAGTCACTGAGGACGGTCAGACGATCCAGGCTCTGGATGTCCCGCAAGATATCGCGTCTGAAGGCGTCCTCGGTTTGGTGACGGCCTATGGTGAGGCGGGCGCATTGAACACTCTGGGCCGGGGCGAAGCCATGCCGCTCGCATCGGTGAAACTGACGGCGCCCATTCCCCGTCCTCGGCGCAACATCTTTTGCGTAGGAAGGAATTACCACGCACATGCCAAGGAATTGTCCGGCTCCGTCTTCAAGGCGAACAACACCGATGCCGCCGCGTGGCCGATCGTGTTCACCAAGGTGCCAGAGACCGTGATTGCGCATGGCGAAGACGTCATGCTTCCCACGGGTATCACCGAACAGGTCGACTACGAAGCAGAGTTGGCCATCGTGATCGGCAAGGGTGGCAAGAACATCCGCAAGGAAGAAGCCCTGTCGCATATCTGGGGCTACACCATCGTGAATGACGTCACGGCTCGGGATGTCCAGATGCGTCATCAACAATGGGACCTGGGCAAGTCATTCGATACCTTTTGCCCCATGGGACCTTGGGTGGTAACGGCAGACGAACTGGATGGCGCCAACACGCGCGTCCGATGCTGGGTGAATGACGAATTGCGCCAGGACGCAGAAACACGTGATCTGATTTTCGATCTGCCCACACTCATCGAGACATGTTCACGCGGAATTACGCTCCACCCTGGTGATGTCATTGCAACGGGCACCCCGGCCGGTGTGGGCATGGGGTTCAACCCGCCGCGCTGGCTTAAGGCCGGCGATCGGGTACGCATCGAAATCGACGGTCTCGGGGTACTTGAAAACCGCTTCCGTTAGGCTCACGACTTCGGCCGCTTATCCCGGACAACAACATTGGGGCTGCCAAGCTCGGCCCCCTCAAGGAGACAAGGATGAGAAGGACTTCGCAGAGACTCGTTGCATCAGCCCTGGCTTTACTCGCCGCAGGCGTCGGCATGTCGGCGGCCAATACGGCTTGGGCAAAGTACCCAGAACGCCCGGTCACCATGGTCGTACCGTTTCCACCGGGTGGAGTCACGGACACCGTGGCGCGCCCGATCGCCGACGCGCTCGGCAAGGAACTGGGGCAGCCGATCGTGGTGGAGAACAAGGCGGGTGCCGGTGGCGCCATCGGTGCGGGGCAGGCGGCGAAAGCCAAGCCCGACGGCTATACGATCATGCTGATGCTTTCTTCCATCTCTATTCTCCCGGAAGCCGATAAATTGCTGGGACGGCAAGCGGCATATGAAACAACGGACTTCAAGCCCATCGCTCGCATTACCGCAGACCCCACGGTGCTCGTGGTCTCTGCCAAGTCACCCTGGAAGACCATAGACGAATTTGTCGAGGCCGCTCGCCAAGCACCGGGTTCCATCGACTACGGCAGCTCCGGGATCTACGGTTCCATGCATGTGCCCATGAGCATGCTGGAAAAGAACGCAGGGATCAAAATGACGCACGTTCCCTACACGGGCGCGGGCCCGGCGGTGGCCGCGCTGCTCGGAGGCCAAGTGGAAGCCTTGTCGACAGGCCCCTCCAGTGTGTTGCAGCACATCAAGGCCGGCACGCTGCGGCCACTCGCACATTGGGGAGACAAACCCCTGAGCGCCTTGCCCGAAGTGCCGGCACTGAACAGCGCTGGCTACGACGTAAAGTTCGTGCAGTGGTCGGCGCTTTTTGTCCCCAAGGACGTTCCGGCCGACATCATTCAGCGCCTGCGCGAAGCAACGCGGAAAATCGCCCAGGACCCTGCGGTGCAAGCTAAGGTATTGGCTGCGGGCAGCCCAATCGAATATATGGACGCCGACGAATTCCAAGCGTATTGGGATGCCGACGACGCAGTGTTGCGCAAGGCCGTCCACGACATTGGCAAAGTCGAGTAGACCGTCCCTCTTCTTCCGGTCATATCTCTTTCGCCGGCACGCTAAATGCCGCTCTTCGCCGGCTTCGCTGCTCTCTCTGCGCGAAGCCGGCATTGATACTTCGTGCGGAGTAAAACATGTGGGATATGAGCCTGGCGTGGTGGGAATTCATCGCGCGGGGAGCAATTGTGTATCTGGCGCTTCTGGTACTGATGCGAATGTCGGGAAAGCGAACCGTCGGCCAGTTCACGCCGTTTGACCTTCTAGTCGTCATGCTGTTGAGTGAAGCGGTCGGCAACTCGATGACGGGTGGCGATGAATCGATAATCGGCGGCATCATCGTGGTCGTGACCATGCTGCTTCTCAACATGTTCATCGCGCTCATCGCATCACGTAGCCAGCAGCTCGAAAACCTGATCGAAGGAGAGGAGGTCCTCCTGGGCCGGAATGGCCGCCTATTCGACGATGTATTGAAAGCGAACCGCATCGGTCGAAATGACATTGACCGCGCTTTGCACGCTTCGGGAACGCGCCTCGAGGAAATGGAATACCTCATCCTCGAGGCGGATGGCAGCATCAATGTGCTGAAGAAGAAATAAAGGGTTTAATCCGTAGCGAGAACGCCCCGACGAATCTGGTCACGCTCGATGGACTCGAACAGCGCTTTGAAGTTGCCTTCGCCGAATCCGCTGTCGCCCTTGCGCTGGATGAATTCGAAGAACACGGGCCCGAGCAGGGTTTCCGAGAAGATCTGCAGCAATAGGCGCTTTTCTCCCCCTTCCGAAGTTCCATCCAACAGGATGCCGCGCGCCTGCAATTCTGCGGTGGGTTCACCGTGGCCGGGTACCCGGTCCTCCAGCATTTCGTAGTACGTTGCCGGGGGCGCTGGCATGAACTTCATGCCACGTTCTTTCAGAAGATCCCAAGTCTTGAGGAGATCGTCGGTCAGGAAAGCCACATGCTGCACGCCTTCGCCGTTGAACTGCATCAGAAATTCCTCGATCTGGCCCGATCCCTTCGAGGACTCTTCGTTGAGAGGGATACGAATCAGGCCGTCGGGGGCGGACATGGCTTTCGAAGTCAGGCCCGTGTACTCACCCTTGATATCGAAATATCGCAGTTCACGGAAGTTGAAGAGCTTTTCGTAAAAATCGGCCCAGTACGCCATGCGGCCACGGTACACATTGTGCGTCAAGTGATCGATGATCTTCAGACCGGCGCCTGCGGGCTTGTGCTCCACGCCTTCGAGGAATTCGAAGTCGATGTCATAGATCGAAGAACCCTCTTCGTAGCGGTCGATCAGGTACAACGGTGCACCACCTATCCCCTTGATCGCCGGAAGACGCAGCTCCATGTAGCCCGTGGGCAGGTCCATGGGCTGGGCGCCCAGCTCTACCGCCCGGGCAAAAGCCTTCTGCGCATTCTTCACCCGGAAGGCAAAGCCGCACACGGAGGGCCCGTGCTCCGCGGCAAAGTAGGCGGCCGGGCTCTTGGGCTCGTTATTGACGATGACATTGATGTCGCCCTGTCGATACAGGAATACTTGCTTCGACCGGTGGTTAGCGACCTTGGTGAAACCCATCATCTCGAGGACAGGTTCAAGCACGTTGGCTTGTGGCGAGGCGAACTCAATGAACTCAAACCCCATCAGACCCATGGGGTTATCAAACAAATCGGCCATTTCAGGCTCCTTACGAATGCGTGTTGAAAGTGAATCGGAACAGGCCGTTCACTTCGGAGGCGCACACGACAATCCCCGCACACTGCGTGCCAAGTGATCGCCAAGGACTAGCTGGAAACCCGAATCGTTCATCGAAATCGCGTTGGAGTCGAAGCCAACAACATGCCGGCTAGACGGGTACGATGCACGTCAAACATCAGAGTGTCAAGGATTTCCGAATTTCCTTGATAGTAAGCTAGCGGCCATTCTTAAACTTGGGACTCTCATTCATGCTCAGTGTCATTCAGCGTGTCTCCGAAGCAAGCGTAACGGTCGATGGCTCTGTCATCGGCCAAATCGGGAAAGGACTCCTCATTTTGCTGTGCGCCGAACAGGGCGACAGCCCAGCACAGGCTGAAGCACTTCTGGCCAAGATACTTAAGTTGCGCATATTCTCCGATGATGAAGGACGCATGAACCGCAGCGTGCAAGACGTAGGAGGCGGCTTGCTCGTTGTAAGCCAGTTCACGTTGGCCGCAGACACGCGAAAGGGAAATCGCCCCAGCTTTACCCGGGCGGCCTCGCCAGACATTGGCCGGTCGCTATACAACTACTTTGTCGAACGGGCACGGGCACTCCACCCAGAAGTCGCCACCGGTGAATTTGCCGCCGACATGAAGGTTCGACTGATCAACGACGGTCCGGTGACCATTCCAATGAGCATGCCGCCCGCCGACCCTGACTCATGAACTGGACGCTCGATCAACTACGCCAATTTGTCACGACTGCAGAATGCGGCTCTTTCAGCGCGGCCGCCCGCCGCCTGGGTAAAGCCCAATCGGCCGTGAGCACGGCGATCAGCCTGCTCGAAGCGGACTTGAATGTGCCACTTTTCGACCGATCCGGTCGCAATGCCCGGCTCACGGACGCGGGTGAACTGCTGCTCTTGGAGGCCCGTGAACTCCTGCGCCAGGCTGAAGCATTCGATAATCGAGCCAGGTCGTTGAGTTCGGGCAACGAGGCACGACTGTCACTGGCTCTGGACGAAGCCCTGCCCTATGCCGCAACCAGCGCCTGATGGGTTCCGTTCCGCAAGGCGTCTTTGTTGCCATCGATCACCCCTTGGCTCAACTGGGCATCGCGAAACGAAAGGACCTGGTCAAATACCGCCAGCTGGTCATGCACGCAGAAGACGTGCACGAAGCGATTTACAGCCCACGAATATGGCGGTCGGACAGCTTCTACAGCATTGCGGAAATGGTGGCCGATGACCTGGGGTGGGCCATCCTGCCCGTGAACGTGGGCACGGACGACGCCTATGACAAGCCACTTCAACAGGTGCCGTGCCCGTCGCTCGCCCTACCGGGCCTGTCAGTACGAATCGTATGGCGGCAAGGGTGGCAACCGACCGAAACCGTACGCTGGATCCAGGCACGCTACGAAGAACTGCTGGCACAGCTCAGTGGGTCCACTCCGGNTCAGTGGTGAAGGTGATCGACAACCAGCGGTTNGGGGTGTCGTCGCCAATCGCGTCGCTGATTTCNTCACGAATACGGTCCCACTCTTCCAGNGTCCGTGCCGGCCACTTGTTAGGCACGAGGAAGTACAACTCNATCTGCTTGCCTCGCCCGACGCGTGCCACATAAGAGCGAAAGGACTCAAAACCATAGCGTCTCACCGACAGCTGCGCGATCTTGTCGACGTGCTGCTTGAGCTCGGGCGGCGTGACGAGAAGGATATCCGCCAACGCACGCCGCACTGTACTGAGCGGCATGGGCAAGGTCGCCAAACATACGAGCGCCAACGCGGCCGGATCGATATAGGGCGCGATCCATTCCAGGCGAGTACCTTCTGCGAAGCTGCCAAATCCGAACGCTGCCAGATAAGCGGTGGTGATGGCACAGGACATGAGCCAGGACTTGGCATCCAACGACAGGAATTCGGACTTGATATGACGATTCGCGCGCGTAACCACGAGGTAGGCAGCGAACTCGACGACCAGCGACACGGCCGCAAATACCAAGGCATATTCAAAAGCGAGTTGACGCCCCCCGTTCACGATGCCGTCCACCGCCGTAATCAAGCCGTAGATTGCGGCACCCATAAGGAGCAGCCCGTTTACGCCCAGCACAATCGGCTCGAGATGCCAGAAGCCCATCGAGAAACGTTCGGCCAGCCGCTTGTTGAGGGCATCACCGCTTGATAGCGCAATAAGACGTGCCACTAGGAGTGCCAAGCCGGTCATTACGACATCGACCAGCTCGTAGACGGCATCGAAAAGAATAGTGAGGGAAGTTGCCAGGAGGCCGAACACAACGCCCAGAAGCGTGACAAACAGTGTGGTGGCAATGGAGAGACGTAGTACGCCCTCTTCAGTAAAGGGAGAAAAATACCGTTGTAGCGGGGAACTCATAAAAAACGATGAACTGCCAGACTCACACCGGATGGATGTCTGGACGACACATCATCCGGAATGCGCAGAAGCGTGCTGACGGAACGGTCATTTTCGGCCTTCCACGTCGATCTAAAAAGTTCGAACCCATCAAGAATTTAGATGAGTCCCCACCAATCGCACGCCATTTCCCACGACAAGCAGACTGGCTCCCATGTCTGCGAATACAGCCATCCACATCGTGGCCTGGTCGAACATAGCAAGCGTTAGAAACACTGCTTTGATCCCCAACGCCAAGCCTATGTTCTGCCAAAGAACCTTGTGGGTTCTACGCGACAGACGGATGGTCTCGGGAACCCGGCGAAGGTCATCGTTCATGACCACGACATCGGCGGCTTCCATGGCAGTATGGGTACCTGCCCCGCCCATGGCAAATCCAATATCGGCTGACGCCAGAGCGGGGGCATCGTTGATGCCGTCGCCCACCATGGCCGTGAGCCGACCGGGCGCTGCCAGGTCGCGAATGGCATGCTGTTTTTCTAGCGGCAACAGCCCAGCACGCAGATGCTCGATGCCTACTTTTGCAGCCACGGCTCGAGCAGTCGCCTCGTGATCGCCCGTCAGCATCACGGGCCGTACGCCTAGTTGCTTCAGTTCCTCCACAGCCTGGCGGGATGCCGGGCGAATACCGTCTATCACTGCGAACAGCGCCGCCACGCCACGCGGGCCAGCCAGGATACTGACGGTATGTCCCGCTTCGACATATCCCTGCATGGCCTCTTCAAACGCCGACACGCTATAACCCAATTCCCGGATCTTCCGTGCACTGGCAATGACCCACTGCTGCCCTTCTACTTGTCCGAAAATTCCGAACCCCGGAGCCGCTCGAAAATCCCGAACGGCCACATCGCTAGGGGGCA
>Ga0065721_10006609_pt1 | contig 18427 bp, 17 predicted proteins | sample Mesricmetagenome_FD_59108 | JGI IMG/M metagenome (GOLD analysis project Ga0065721, IMG submission 59108) | Mesophilic microbial community from rice straw/compost enrichment Sample: eDNA_1 v2 (version 2) | ecosystem: Engineered > Solid waste > Grass > Composting > Bioreactor | place: USA: Davis... | reverse complement strand
GGAGAGACCGGAAGATGTTGCAGAAAAAGGGCAGGAAATTACCGCCATGGAAAGGTGTCCTGGCCACGCGCCAGATCTATGCGCAAACCATGGCCGAACTGCTGCGCAAGGAGCACGGCGACAGCCACCGTGCGATCAAGCAGATCATGCGCCAGACCCATGCCAGCGAGCGCACCGTCAAACATTGGCTCTCGGGTCAACACGGTCCCGATACGGTGTTTTTCTTGCGTCTCGTGGTGTCTTCGCCAGTTATTCGCGCTTTCGCTCTCGGGATCATCGAGGGACCGGTGGCCGCCAAATTGTCAGGGTCCGTCGATCGCTATGCGCTGGCGGCGGCCCGGGCCGCCTACGTCGTCGGCGAGTTTGCCGGAGGCAGGAGACCTGCCGATCACCGGCCAAATGACCCTAAAGATGACCCTGATCGCGACCCTATGAATGACCCTGATCGGACAGAACTCAATGAGCGCCAATACTGGTTTCTGGCCAGAGTCGCCGAAGGCGACCGCTGCGGCGCCAGCGAGATCATGGCCTTGTGGCAAGTCAGCCTCAAAACCGCGCGCCGCGACATCGCCGCGCTGAAAACGGCGAACTTGATCTGCTATGTCGGATCGCGGCGGAAGGGGCGATATCGACGAACGACCGGCGCTCCGGAAACCCATGAGCGCCCGCTCGGTGGATGAGGCTGGTTCTCTTGAAAAGTGTCAGAAAACTGCGTATGTTTCTGACTGGAGAAAAACCATGAGCCGGCTGACGGAACAGATTCTGACGCATACGGCGGGCCTGCCCGAAGGCGCCCCCGTGGCTGCCAAAAGCTTGCTGCACCTCGGCAATCGAGCCGCGGTGGACCAGGCGTTGTCACGCCTCGCTGAGCGCGGGCAGCTCATTCGTGCCGGTCGCGGCGTCTATCTTCATCCAATCGCCAGCCGGTTCGGGATGCGAACGCCGTCGGTCGAGCAGGCGGTCAAGGCCTTGGCGAACCAGCGCGGTGAAATCATTGTCTCGAACGGCGCCGCTGCTGCAAACGCGCTCGGCCTGACGACACAGGTGCCTGTCCGTTCCGTCTATCTGACCTCCGGGCGTAGCCGGAAGATGAATCTCGGCAAGCAGATCGTGGAATTGCGCCATGCTCCGCGGTGGCAACTGGCCTTGGCCGACCGGCCGGCAGGAGAGGCTGTCCGGGCTTTGGCCTGGCTCGGCCCGGAGAAAGCCGAAACCGCACTCAAGGTCTTGAAGCGCAAGTTGCCGCCCGGCGCATTCGGGGAGCTGGTCGCAGCCGCACCGCAGTTCCCGACATGGCTCGCGCAGAGCGTCGGAAAGGCGGCCTATGGCTGACGAATCTTTCCTTCACCTGTCGGCCCAGGACCGGCTTGATGCGCTGGGGGTTGCGGCTGACCGTTCCGGGCGGCCCGCGCATCTTCTCGAAAAGGATGTGTGGGTGGTCTGGGCGCTGGGTGTTCTCTACGCAGCGCCGCTCGGGGAGCATCTCGTGTTCAAAGGCGGCACGTCGCTGTCGAAAGCCTATCAGGTCATCCGTCGCTTTTCTGAAGACGTCGACCTGACCTACGATATTCGGGCGATTGCGCCTGACCTGGTCGAAGAGAACGGCGAAGCGCTACCCAAAACACGCAGCGAAGAAAAGCGCTGGTCTCGCGAGGTTCGCCGGCGATTGCCGGAATGGGTCGCAACTGTCGTGCAGCCTGTCATCGCTGACGCACTGTCCGCCCAGGCATTGGCCGCGACGCTTCGTGTCGAAGGGGAGCGGCTCTTCATCGACTACGACGCGACAACGACTGGCTCAGGCTACGTGGCGCCGAGCGTCATGCTGGAGTTTGGTGCGCGTTCCACGGGCGAACCAGCCAGCTTTCGCGATGTAGTGTGCGATGCGTCGGGACTGATCGATGGGCTGACCTTCCCGGTAGCGCGTCCGCGCGTCATGCATGCGGAGCGCACGTTTTGGGAGAAGGCAACCGCCATCCATGTCTTCTGCCATCAGGACCGGCTCCGGGGCGACCGCTTCGCGCGTCACTGGTATGACATCGTTCGGCTCGATGAAGCGGGACTGGCCGAAGCCGCTTTCTCTGACCGGGAACTTGCAAACGCCGTTGCGCGCCACAAGACCATGTTCTTCCCGGAAAAGGCCGCCGACCGGAGACCAGTAGATTATGGGATGGCGGTCAATGGCGGCTTGCGGCTCGTGCCAATCGGCGATGGCGCGACGGCGCTCGAGGAAGATTACGGCCGGATGGTCGAAGACGGATTGCTCTTCGATGATGCCGAGCGGTTCGAGGCACTCATGGCGCAATGTGCTGATATAACCGCAAGGGCGAATAGGGGCAGATAGTGACGAGAATGGGGGAGCCTGACGTTCAGGCGAGTGTTTCAGTTCGGGGTGCGGCCAAATGACCGATGAACACTCCGATAATTTCCGTTTCCTTCAGCAGTTCTGGCCGGGTCTCCATGAACTGGCGAGTAAGGCCGAACAGGCCGGGCTGCGTGAGCCGGATCTCGTGGCCATCCGTTTGCGCGGCCTTACCGAGGCAATGGTCATCGAACTGTTTGACCATCTCGGACTTCAGTACGATGCCGCGCAGTCGCATTTCGACAGGCTGATCCTGCTCGAGAATGCTGACCTGCTCGATGCCCGTCTTCTTTCCAAATTTCACGCTATCCGCAAGGTTGGCAACAATGCCGCACATAACGGGAAGGTTACGCCGACGCAGGCGGAAGCCCTTTTGGAAGATGCCTGGTCTCTTTCATGTTGGTTCTGTCGCTTCATGCGTCCCGATGTTGAATGGTTGACACCGACAAGGCAGACCATCCCGGCTGGCTCCGAGGCAGCAGCCGGAGATATGTCCGCAGAGCGCCAGCCGACGGTTGCGGGTAGATCCTCGAATGTGCTCAGGTTTCCCGAAGAGCGCATCCAGCGCATACGGGAGCAGGTCTCCCGCGCGATGGCGCAAATCGACCCGAGAGTGCGTGAACTTCGCACCACGATCACCCTTCACGAGGCCTTTACCGAAACGCTGTCGGATGATCAGAGGGCTTGCCTCGACGCGCTCGCCACGTTTCTTGCCAATCCGAACCAGCGTGTGTTCTTTCTGAAAGGCTATGCCGGCACTGGCAAAACCTTCCTCGCCAAGGGCATCACCGAATACTTTTCGGCACAGGGACGCGCTTTCCGCCTCGTTGCGCCAACCGGTCGGGCGGCGAAGATCATATCGGAAAAGACCGGGCGCGATGCGCGGACCATCCATAGCCAGATATACAACTTCAGCGACCTGAAGGAATACGCGGCCGGGGACCAGGAACTCGGCTCGGAGACGTTCAAGTTCTATGCGCAGATCGCGGCAAACAAGGATCGGGCCAACACAGTCTATATTGTGGACGAGGCATCGCTCCTTTCGGACGTCTATTCCGAGAGCGAGTTCTTCCGGTCGGGTACAGGGTATCTGTTGCAGGACCTGATCAACTACGTCGGGTTCGATCATGGCGAAACCGATCGTAAGATCATCTTCGTGGGCGATCCCGCTCAGCTTCCACCGGTGGGAATGCCGGCTCCGCCCGCGCTTGACGCCGATTACCTGCGCAAGCGTTTCGGGTTGGATGCTGCTGCATACGAGCTGAAGGAGGTGCTGCGGCAGAAAGCGGATAGCGGAGTTATTCGAAACACCATGCCGCTTCGCGAGAGCCTTTCGAAGGGTACGTTTGGCAGCATTGCCTTCGACTTCGACGAAGATGTTCAGCGGCTTCGCACTGACGAGGTGCTCCCGCAATATATGGCGGTGCGCTCTGCCGACGAAACGAACATTCCGATCGTCATCACGCGATCGAACCGAGAGGCGGCCAGTTACAACCGGGCGATCCGGGGTGCTCTTTTCCCCGGACGAGACTTCGTGACAACCGGCGATCGGCTCATTGTCACAGCCAATACCATCGTAAATGGCCGATTTCTGGCCAACGGTGAATTTGTAGAGGTCGTCGATGCGGAAACCGTGGTGGAGCGGCGATCCGTCACTCTGCGACAGCGTAACGAGGAAACCGGGACGGTCGACGTCGTTGAGGTTCCGCTAGTTTTCCGCGATATCCAGTTGGCCCTGTCATCGCCGGATGGCGAGGAGTCCGTTCTGTCCGCGAAGATTCTTGACGACCATCTCCACGATGGCGAGGCCGGGCTCAAGGCTGCTCAACAGCGCGCGCTCTACGTGGACTTCCTCAAGCGCCACCCTGATTTGAAACGGAACGATGACCGAGAATACCTCAGTCTGACCATACGTCAGGATCCATACTTTAACGCGCTCCGCGTGAAGTTCGGTTACGCGGTGACCTGCCACAAGGCACAGGGCGGCGAATGGGAGCATGTATTCGTCAGTTGCCCCTCTGGTCAGAATCCGAGGTCGGCCGACTATTTCCGCTGGCTCTATACGGCCATGACCCGCTCAAGCGGGAAGCTGTACCTGATCGACCCGCCGGAAGTCAGGTTGAAGGTCGCTGGACCAGACTGGTGGTCGGCAGCCGACGCATCGACGATGTCGACCGATGCTCAGCTCGACCCAGCCGGACCAACGGCCGCCGCGGTTAAAGTCTCGCCTCAGGAGGAATTCCGTCTCGGCGTACTGGCGCGCGTACGCGATCTTCTCGCCGGAACGGACATCGAGATCGATGATGTGGCGCACCATCAGTACCAGGAAGCCTTCTACCTGCGCCGTGACCTCGATACTGCGCGCGCCAACATCAGCTACAACGGCAAGTTCAAAATTACGGCTGTTGTCGTTCCGTCCGCTGGCGCGTTTGGCGAGCAATTAGGCGAGCTTCTTCGACCGCTGGTAGGTCTGTTCATCGGCTCGGCTCGATCAGTTGCCGGTACGGGCGGCGCTTCGGATGTGCAAACGCCCAGTCGTCCATTCCTTGCAGAGTTCCACGACCGTTTGGTGCCTCTTCTCAAGGAGCGCCAGATTCGCGTCGTCGACCTGAAGGAACACGCCTGGAGCCAGCGTTACACTTTCTCTCGAGACAATGATGCTGCCGTTGTCGATGTCTTCTACGATGGGCGAGATCGATTCACGAAATGCATGCCTATCAACATTGGCGGCAGGCACAGCGTCCCATCTGGCAAGCTGCTCCCCGAGGTGCTCGAGATTCTCACCGCGCAGGTTATTCCGTGAAGCCGGGCCAGCAGGTCACTGCAATGCGCAAGGGTGGCCAGCTCGATGAAGCGTTCAAGCTCGCTAGAGAACTGGTTGCATCACCTGAGGCGAATGAGTGGGAAGTTAGTGCCTATGGCTGGTGCTTGATCGATTTGGTGAAGCGGCACGCGGCTGATCCGGATCAGGCTTCGCTGCGCGAATATCTAAACCTGCTGACGCAATTCGAGGTCCCCAAGGGCAATGACCTCCTAGCCGAACATCGAGGGCGCGCGCTGGCATTGGTCGACGATGACCGACGTGCCGCTATGGCGGCTCGGAAGTTCGGGAAGGGCGGGCAGCACGACAAGGCTGTTCGCGCCTTTACAGAGCTCATGGCGAAAGGTGTCCTGACCGATGACGACAAGACCGCTTTCGGCTGGGAACTCTACCGATCGATCCAGGCTATTTTCCAAACCGCTGCCGGGCAGGATCTGACGCCAGGCGCCATTGGCACCGTTAAGCGTCACCTGAACGCCTATCTCAAACTCGGGATCGCGGAACCGAGCCTACTGCATAGCTGCATGATGCAGCAGGCCGTTCGGTTGTCCCATGGCGATCATCTTCGCCTCGCGGCATTCGCCCGCCTGTGGGGGCTGGATTCGTTTCGGCCTGAAGACTTTGAGGAGTCCCGGCTTGACGACGGCAGGACCTTCCCTCCGCTTGCGGAAACGGTGCTGCAACGCGCGTCCAAGGAGGCTGCGAAGGGCGGATCTCCCGCGGAAATGAGCTATATTCTACCATACATTGAGCGTGGACTGGAGCAATTCCCTGACAACGTCTGGCTGAAGTTGAACCTGGTAAAGCTCCTGCGTGGGGTCGAGCGACTGGAAGAAGCGCGACGGCTCGCGGTCGAATTTGCCCGCAGCAAGGCTGGCGAGTACTGGACCTGGGAGCTGGTCGGCGATCTTGAGACAGAGTCAGCTATGCGTCTTTCATGCTACGCGAAAGCATTGACCTGCTCGGAGGACGATACGTTCGTCGGCAAGCTACGTCTCAAGTTCGCGGCCCTTATTGCAGCAGATCATCCGAACGAGGCGAGAGCCGAAGTCGAGCGGGTGATAGAATACCGGCTTCGCGAAGGCACCCGCATTCCCGCCGACGCCCAGCAAATGACGGAAAGTGCCTGGTTCGCTGCAGCGCAACCATCCGTCTCGGGAAAATCGTTCTATGATCGCTTCAAATCGCGCGCCGAGGAGTTGCTTTTCTCCCATCTCCCTTGGACCGACGCGTCCGTCGGTGACGAATTCGTGATCGAAGGGCGGGAAGGGCAGAAAGCTCGGAAACGCCGGAGGATATTCGTGAAAGCCGATCCTCTTCCGTTAGAAATCTCGGTTTCTGCAGGGCACCCGGATGTGCGGCGCTGTCTGCCGGGTACCCCTATCAAGGTGCAGATGGAGATATCGGCTGCCGAACCATGGAAGGCCATAGTGCATCGCATTCAGCCACGAAATGGTACCAATGATGATGTGGTGCCAGAACTATGCGGCGTGATCGACCACATAAATCAGGGCAGGTCTCTTCTCCATATTGTGGTCGCTAAAGGCATCGACGGAACGCTTCCGTTGGCCGACTTCACCGGTTCAGCGGCGATTGGACAAGCAGTCGCGGTTCGGATGACCCGCTATCACAGCCGGAAGGGTGCGCGCACTCGGACCTTGTCAGCTTCTCCGACCAACCTGTCGCCTGCAGCGAATGTGTTGAAGCGCTTCAACGACGATGTTGAAGTCCGAAATGGTCTTGGCTTCACTTCCGGGGGCATCTTTATCCCGCCCGATGTCGTCGCAGCATCCAAGGTTACCGATGGCGATCGGGTAGAAGGCCATGCCGTCATCAACTTTGATAAGAAACGAAGCACTTGGGGCTGGAAGGCCATCAGAGCAGCGCGGGCCGAAAGTGACAGCGCAGGCCTTAGCTGACTCGGTGGTGACGGCCTCGGTGTCCACAAAAAGCATCAATCGACGTTGGTCAGTTCCCTGGGTACAGTGATCTCGTAGGTCGGATCATACCTGCCATCCTTGACCAGCATGCGCTTGCCCGATCCCAGATCGATTGCGGTCCGGTCGACATGCTTGAGCCATGGATGGCGATGCCGATCGGCAAAGAAGAAGAACAGGCGCTTCACCTTCACACTCCGGCAGCGGACAAGCAGCTTCTGGAGCCGCCTCGGCGCAAGATCGCTCAGACCTTCCATCAGCACGTCGACCTGATCGAAGCTTTCATGCTGCGGGAGGTCATCGAGAAGTTCGAGAACCGCTCGTTCGGGCGTCGATACCGTCAACGGCCAATCCCATTGGCCCCAGGACAGAGCGCGCAGTCCGGCATCCTGAAAAGATCCCGCATCTCGCGCATTAGGTGCGCGGTCCGAAACGAGGGAAGGGAAGCTGATATCCTCCAGGTCGGCCCCGAAAAGCGGCGTGCTGTTATGATACGCGAACTGTTCCTTGAGCGGCAGCGTCGTGAGCCAGCTGGGCGGCCTTGCCGGACCGTGAAGGTGGATCTCGGAAAGGTCCTGCGAGAGGTAATGAGCATAGCCTTGCAGTTCGAGGGCTGTCCGGCCGCCAACGGTGAGACGATAGCCGAGAAGCGTCTGCAGCGAGACGACTACCTGCTGCCAGCCAAGCTGTCCGCGAGGGCGCCGATACACTCGGCGAGCCGGCTGCTGGAGCCAGCCCGAGGCGACATATTTGGTGCGCAGCGAGGTTGAGTAGCCATGAGCTGAAAGCCACGCGGCATCGACGAGCAGTCCCTCAGGCAGGAGGTGCTCCAGCTGCTTTAATTTTCCTGTTGTTTGCGTACTCATGGTGTGCGTTTTATCGTATCTTCAAACCATATGCCAGTTTGAAACGGCATTGTTTTGCTTCTCCATGGTTAGCAAATACGCATGAATGCAAACTGCCCAACTAGTCCGGGGGTAGGCCACTCATTTGCAGCCAACGGTACTTTCTGATACAAATAGGTCCTTCTGTGGGACGGCATTCACAGGGTCGAAACGGGCGATTGACGCCGATTGTCCTTGAAACCCACAAATTTTTTTCCGCCCCTTTTTCCTTTTAAAATCAAAAGCGTAACATTTTGACTAGCCATTAGTCGGTTTTTGCGTGCCCGGTTGCCATATTTATATGTGATATCAATGACTTAAGGCGACTTTGGACGATTGAGTGGGAATAGGCCGGCGTAGACAACATGCATCTCGTCCAGATCCTGCTGCCGACGACCAACGCATCTCCCTCGCCATTCCCGCCCGAACTCTTCGCTTCCGTTCGCGATGAACTGACCCGCAAGTTCGGTGGGATGACCTTTCACCGCAGTGCTCCGGCTGAAGGCCTCTGGCTCAGTGACGATGGCGTCGAAAAGGATGCCATCGTTACGGCCGAGGTCATGGTGGATGAGATCGACCGCGAGTGGTGGACGAGTTTCCGTGTGGATCTGGAGCGGCGCTTTGATCAGGAAGAAATCGTGATCCGCGCCCTTCCGATCACCCGCATCTAAGCCGCTAGAAGGCGAAGGCCTGTTGGGATGAATCCCTGACGCCGAGCCGTACCCCCTCCAGTTCCAGCATGCGCACCTTCGTGTCGGAGCCGCCGGGAGCCGAAAAGCCACCAAGCCTGCCACCGGCAGCCAGCACGCGATGGCATGGTATGATCAGCGGCAGCGGATTGTTCGCCATGGCCTGCCCGACCCTTCGCGCCGCCTCCGACCCCGCTCCGATTGCCTTCGCCAGAGCGCCGTAGCTCGTGGTCTCACCCCAGCCGACCCTTCGAAGAGCAAGATAGATCTCGCGGAAGAAGGCATCCTGTTCGGCCAGATCGAGGCGCAGCGCGGAAAACTCGACGGGTGCACCAGCGAAATAACGGCGGACGGCTTCGATAGCAGCCTCGATCTCGGCCGACGGAATGTCCGGCGCCCCTTGGGGCAGGCGAAGCAGGATCATCCGCTCCACTGCGTCGGCACTTGTCATCGGCAGCTGGAAGCGGCTGATCCCCGCCTCGCTCCAGGCGATCGCGCAGAAGCCCGCCGATGTTTCGAAGACATAATAGTGATGGAGCCGCACGATGTTCATCCTCCGTTCTTCCGGAAGATCTTCCCGTTTCCCTCGAAATTCAACCCCCTTCTTGCCTGGACCTCGTCCTAGACGCGGATTGCCAGCCTCAAGCCGCCCCAGTGGCGTCCATTGACGAAGATGGGTGCCGAAATATCCTTCATCAGCACGAACTGGCCGCCGCCCATGTCGCGACGATAGGTCTGCAGCAGGAAGGGCTCGGTGTTGCGGCCAGCAGCAAGGCCGACCCGGTCGTTGAACATACGGCGGTTGCGGCAGTTTGCCGTGTTCCACTCGACGTCACCGGCACGCTGCGGATGGGAAAACTTGCGATTGTGCGTCGGCAGGTAACCGTTTTCATCGACACAGGCGCAGAATGCCACGCGATCGTCGCTCGCTGCGGCTTTCTCCTGTATCGGCGGCAGGATCGCGTCGGTCAGTTCGGTGAAGCGCGTCATATATTGCACCGGTTCCGATCCGCGGATCGGCTGGTACTGTCGGTCGAAGAGCGCTGCCATATCGATGCGACCAGAGCGGACGGCTGCCTCGAAGGCCGCCGAGACCTCGGCGGCAACAGACATGGCTGCGCGGATATAGGGTGTATCGGGCGTTTCCGTACCCGCGCTCGCCGTCGCCTGGATGATGCGCTCGGAAATGGCGACCACCTCGCCCACCCGGCCCGACGTATCCTGCAGCTTGTCGTTCGACTTCAGGATAGCCGCTGCGGCCGTCGCGATCGAACCCGCGAATTCGTTGCATTGCCGGTCGACGGCCTCTGTCGTTCCCGCCAGCGAGGAAGCGCTGTCGAGGATCTGGGACATGACGTCTTCGACGCCCTTGAAGGAGCCCTGCACTTCCGTGGCCGTGGACTTCACGCCTTCGGCAGAGACACGCGCCTGATCCCCCGCCGCGACGAGCGCATCGATGCGGGCCCCCAGCTGCTCGAGGGTGGACTGGATGGACGCTGTGGTCTGGGACGTCTGCAGGGAAAGCGCCCGGACCTCGGCAGCAACGACGGCAAAGCCCTTGCCGGCGTCTCCGGCCCTGGCCGCTTCGATCGCCGCGTTCAGCGCAAGGAGGTTTGTCTGCCGCGCAATGGTGCCGATCGCATCGGCCAGTCGGCCGACATCGGCAAGAGCGGTGGAAAAGGATTTGATCTCCTGGCCGATTTCCTGGGAGGCCGTCACCATGTGGTCTATGGCAGCGACCGAGCCGGTCAGCTGCTGCGCTTGTTCGCCAAGCACCTTCCGGGCGCTGGCAGCCAGCTTGTCCGTTTCGCCAAGAGACCGGGCAATGTCTGCATTTGCCTCGGCAATCGCCTCGGCGGCCTGCGTCAGGCGCGAAAGCAGACTTGCATGTTCCGACGATTGGGCCGCCGTGTCCTGGATCGTGCCGGCAATATCGACGAGATGGAGGCCGAGGTCAGACGCTTCGAGCGCCAGTCTTGCCACAACGGCCTGAAGCTGGTCGGCATCAATAACCGCCTCGGCTGGCGGTTCATTCTCATCAAGAATCTGCGCAATAGCACCCACCGTCACCTCCCGGATATCGGGAGATAATCGCGCGGCAGGATTAACAAAGCGTGTAGATGCCTAATTGATGAGCGGCTGGCGCCAATTACTCATCAGAGCTGGTCAAAGGCCTTCGGATCAATGCCGAGGATAGCCAGGTCACGCTTGGCCGGCCTGCGATGGTTCTCAACGGCATTCGATGCATTGACAGCCGCACCGAAGACAGCGAAGGCACGACCGAGGAAGCCGCCCGGTACATTCTTGCGTTGGTTCAACATGATGTGCTCCTTGTGTTGCCCAGAATGTGGGGCCATCGCCGCGATTGTGCAACGCACAAGAGAGCATCTGAGCCATGCAGACGGAGCATGGCTTTAGGCGAACCGTCATGCTTGCACCTCCGCCGGGTGGCTTGCTATCGCTTCTTCTTCACGGGAGATATCGTCTTGAGCATCACTATTTACGGCATAAAGAACTGCGACACGATGAAGAAGGCTCGTGCCTGGCTTGACGACAAGAACGCGGCCTACCGGTTTCACGACTACAAGGCGGAGGGCATCGATCGCGGCAAGCTGGAGCATTGGATCGATGCGGTCGGCTGGGAGACGGTGCTGAACCGCGCCGGCACAACGTTCCGCAAGCTGGACGAGGCGGCGAAGGCCGGACTGGACGGGGACAAGGCGATCACGCTGATGCTGGATCAACCATCAATGATCAAGCGGCCGGTGCTCGAGATTGACGACAGGATCATCGTCGGCTTCAAGCCCGAGGTCTATGAGGCGCAGATCTGATCACCCGCCTTGAGGGGCTGCCGAGAGACGAAGCGGCTTCAAATTTCGCGTCGTAGGCCCTATCTGTGGGCGACCTCCCGAAGACAGGATAGTGAACCGATGAACATTCATTCCGAGATCAGCAGCAGCGTCGACCCGGTCAGGCTCGAAAAGCTGGCGGAGGTGGCCGTCAAGGTCGGCCTGCAATTGCAGCGCGACCAGGATCTCGTCATGACGGCCCCGCTCGCCGCTCTGCCGCTGGTGCGGCTCATCACCAAGCATGCTTATTTGGCCGGCGCCGGTCTCGTGACCACCTTCTATTCGGATGAGGAGACGACGCTCGCCCGCTACGCGCACGCCCCGGATGCAAGCTTCGACAAGGCCTCCGGCTGGCTCTACGAAGGCATGGCGAAGGCCTATGCCAATGGTGCCGCGCGGCTGGCCATCGCCGGCGACAACCCGCTGCTGCTAGCGAGCCAGGATCCCGCCAAGGTTGCACGGGCAAACAAGGCCAATTCGATGGCCTACAAGCCGGCACTCGAGAAGATCTCGAACTTCGACATCAACTGGAATATCGTCTCCTATCCCAACCCGTCCTGGGCGAAGATCGTCTTCCCAGGCGTTCCCGAGGAGGAGGCGGTGAGAAGGCTTGCCGACGCAATCTTCGCCGCATCGCGCGTCGATGTCGCCGATCCGATCGCCGCTTGGGCGGAGCACAACGCCAACCTGAAGAAGCGCTCGGGCTGGTTGAACGGCGAACGCTTCTCCGCCCTCCACTTCACCGGTCCCGGCACCGATCTGACCGTAGGTCTCGCAGACGGTCACGAATGGCATGGCGGCGCGTCGGTGGCCAGGAACGGCGTTACCTGCAACCCGAACATCCCGACCGAGGAGGTCTTTACCACCCCGCACGCCCTGAACGTCGAAGGACATGTGTCCTCGACGAAGCCGCTATCCCACCAGGGCACGCTGATCGACAATATTCAGGTCAGGTTCGAGGGGGGGCGTATAGTCGAAGCCAAGGCTTCGAAGGGCGAGGAAGTGTTGAACAAGGTGCTCGACACCGATGAAGGTGCCAGGCGCCTTGGCGAAGTGGCGCTGGTGCCGCACTCCTCGCCAATCTCGGCGAGCGGCATCCTCTTCTACAACACGTTGTTCGACGAGAATGCGTCCTGCCACATCGCGCTCGGCCAGTGCTATTCGAAGTGCTTCCTTGACGGCGCCACACTCAGTCAGGAGCAGATCGCGGCACAAGGCGGCAATTCGAGCCTCATCCACATCGACTGGATGATCGGCTCGGACAAGATCGACATCGACGGCATCAAGGCAGACGGCGCGCGCGTGCCGGTGATGCGCAAGGGCGAGTGGGCCTGAGCATCGGCTTGCGGCCGGAAATCATCGCCGGCCGGTCGTCGGTCACCGATAGTAGATGACCTTGCCGCCATTGGCTGCCGTCTGTACCCACAGCACGTTGTGTACTGCAATCTGGCGGCGCTCCAGCGCGTCCAACAGCGAAGGGTCGCCCATGACGATCTGCTGGGCGATCCGCATCCGTACCGGGATAAGGTAGTAGGACGGATGGCGTTCGTCTTCCGAACGACCCTCGGAGACCGAGATCGCCGTGACTCCGTCATTGTAGATCCGGCCGAACAGGAAGACGGAAACATCGCTCTGCCCGGCATTGGTCGGGCCAGCGATCGAAGCACCCATCAGGATGCCAATGGCAGCGGCAAGCAGGTTCCTTTTCATCGCGCACTCCCAAGAGGTCAGCAGGCGGACAGGACCGCCCTCTCCTCTTTACCTAGGCCAGCGCAGACGAATTTTAAGTGGCCGGGGGCCTGCGGCCCTCAGAACAGGCTACCCTGCTTCGGCGGCTCGCCGGATGGCGTCGCCCTTGCGGTGGGCTTCTTGCGGGCGGTCTCTGGGCCCGGTGGCGAGGCGGGAGGGCTGTCCCCGCAGGCGATCGTGTTGATCCGCTCGTCCGCGAACTCGATCTCCAGGAACTGTCCGACCGATACGTCCGAGGCACGCGTCAGCGGCCGGTTCTCGGCATCACGCACCACCGCATAGCCACGTTTCAACACGTTCTTGTAGGAGAGCGATTGCAGGACGCGATCCTGCCCCGTCACGAGGCCGCGGTTGCGTGTCAGGGCGTAGGACACCGCGGTATCCGCTTGGCGCATCAGGGCGGTCAGGTGCTGACGCTCGCGCTGCAGTTGGCCCGCCAGTCGGGCCGGCAATGCGCCAAGCGCAGTCGCGGCTTTCGCGATACGGCTATGCTCCTTCAGCATGTGCCGCTCGAGGCAGCGCTCCTTGCGCAGGACCTGCTCGCCGATGAAGCGGCGTCGCTCCGAGACACGGTTTGCCAGAATCTCGAGACGCAGCCCCGCGGTTGCCTGATCGAGGCTGCGACGCTTAACGACCGTAGTGCGCTCGAGGCCGCGGCCAAGACCGGCAGCCGCCTCGTCGAAGCGACGGCGCGGCAGCGCGAGCAACTGATCGAGGGACGGCAGCGCACGAACGAGCGCGCGGACCGACTGGCGGCGATGGTCCATGTGCCGGCTGGCGCAGCCCCGCAGCCGCGCCGAAAGGCTTGCAACCTGCGCATCCAGTTCCGCCTTCACCGGGACCGCCATTTCGGCGGCACCCGTGGGTGTGGGCGCCCGCATATCGGCGGCGTGATCGATCAGCGTCCAGTCCGTCTCATGGCCAACCGCGGAGATGAGCGGGATCCGGCTTTCCGCTGCGGCGCGCACGACGGCTTCGTCATTGAAGCCCCAGAGGTCTTCGAGGCTGCCGCCGCCGCGCGCGACGATCAGCACGTCCGGCCGCTTCACAGGCCCCTCGGTCGGCATCTCGTTGAAGCCCCGGATTGCCGCAGCCACCTCGTCACCGGAACCTTCGCCCTGCACCTTCACCGGCCAGACGACCACGTGGACGGGGAAGCGGTCGGTGATGCGGTGCAGGATGTCGCGAATGACGGCGCCGGTCGGCGAGGTCACGACACCGATGACCTGCGGCATGAAGGGCAAGGGGCGCTTGCGGGCCTGATCGAAAAGGCCTTCCTCCGCCAGGCGGCGGCGCCGTTCNTCCAGGAGCGCCATCAGCGCGCCCGCGCCGGCCGGCTCCATNTTCTCTATGACGATCTGATATTTCGACGAGCCAGGGAAGGTCGTCACCTTGCCGGTGGCAATGACCTCCATCCCCTCTTCCGGCTTGAACCGAAGGCGGGGGAAGGTTCCCTTCCAGATGACCGCATCGATTCGCGCCCGATCATCCTTCAGGCAGAAATAGGCATGGCCGGAGGAATGCTGTCCGCGATAGCCGGAAATCTCGCCCCGGACCCGAACATGGTCGAAGGCGGTCTCGACCGTCCGCTTGATCGAACCGGACAGTTCCGAAACCGTGACCTCGAGAAGATTTGTCTGCGAATCCCTGGCGGCAAAAGTGTTCATGCCTCCTTCTACAGGAAGGCGGCCGGCATTTCACCTGCCCGATGCGGGGATGTGGAAGCCGCTTCCCCGCACCGGGAACGGTTGATGGCCGGCCCGCCTCTGCGATCGCACAGCACCTAACCCGTTGAGGGCGCGACACCTTTGCAATCAAGGCCTTGGACGGCAGGCGAAAAACGTCATGTCGAGTCATCCCCGCGGGAATGCATGGCCCGACAATGGCTGCAGAACCCACGGAGACCTCACATGCCCGATCGTTTTGCCAATGTCCAAACCTCCTTGTCCGGCCCCGCCTCCTCCGGCTTTGCCATCACGCCCCATGATGCAGCAGACCTGCCGGAAACCACCCGCGCGATCTATGTCGGCAGCGGGGGTGATCTCTGCCTCCGCATGCTCACCGGCGAAACCCTCACATTCGTGGGGATTTCACCGGCAAGCCTCTTGCCCGTCCGCGCCACGCGCATCCTTGCGACAGGCACGACGGCCGGTAACCTGGTGGGGCTGGTGTGATGGTATCGTTCTCGACCGGCCTGAACATGGCTGCCGTCAGGACCACCGGCACGGGGCTCGCCTTGGGTAAGGGCGGCAGTGCGGCGTCTCGCCTTCTCAACCTCATCCAGAGTGATGTCGGCACGGCACTGATCTGGGACTATGCCAGGACCGACCGCCGCTTCGCCACTCCAACCGGAGGTGCCAATCCTGCGGCGTCCGGTGATGTCGTCGGGCTGGACATGGACTGGTCTAGCCACGGCACGAGGACCTATGCGCAAGTCATTGCGGAAGGCGGGTACGCCGGACCTTCGGCCGTTCCCGGCAATCACGCGACCCAAGCCATTGGCGCAGCGAAGCCGAAATGGCAGGCGGGTCCGAAACCCTTCCTGCTCTACGACGGGATCGACGATCTGACGAACGTGCCGGGCCTGGTCCCTGGAGCTTCCGGAACGATCGTCTCGGCTTTCCGGGCAACTGCCGGCATTGCCGCGACGCAGGCGATGATTGCCGGCGGGACCTTCTCGGGCAACAAGCGGTGTCGGCTGGCCTTGACGGCGACCGGCCTTCCATCCTTCGTTTTCAATGACCAGATCATTAGTCTTCCCGGCTCGTCCGACATCCGCGGCACGGATGTGGTGATGATCCAGACATGGGGAAACGGGCGCCGCCGCTGCTACCTCAGCACTTACTCCGACCCGCTCGTCATCGACGAAGCACGGGTGGCAAACATGGACGGCGCGGGGAGCAGCTACAAGATCGGCTCTCTGGAAGGTGGCGCTTCCGACTTCTTCAGCGGACGCATCTACGGCACGTTGATCCGCTCCGTCGAGACAGCCAACGCCGACATCCGCAACATCGTGCTGCCCGCCTTCAGGAGCCTATATGCATGATCCTGGGACGCTACTGCCGGCTTGCTCCCCCAACCTCATGCCCGCTTCATCCGCAGGCAGTTCACCAGCCAGCCGGCAGCAGCACCTGCCGCCACGCCCAGGGTTTTCCAGACCGCGTCGCTGGCATCAGGGTGTCGACTGACTGAAAGGAACTGAAGCGACTCGATAAACCAGACGGCGGCCATCAACAGAAGAACGCAAAGCCAGATCTTTCGAGGGAAGGCTAACGTGAAGACCGCCGTAACGATCATGAAGGCAAATGCCCGATCGATATCGGCAGTCGCGACGTCCGTTGGTCGGAGTTCGAGAGGGACGATCGTCACGACAACGATGGCCGCCAGAAGCCCCCAGGCCGCAATCTTCAAAATCTTGTCAGTCATCATCGCCTGATAGTTTACGGGCGGCGGAGCCGCAAGATGACCCGGTGTCGCCATTTCGCTCTAGGATCATGAACACTCCGGTGGAGAAGCCGCCAATGGCCGGAGGATCGCACCGAGGGGCGAGGCCAATTCACCTCATCGCTCCGTCAACCGTCACCACGCGGTAAACGACAAACCCGTCACCCTCCCCGGTACGTCCTATCGGCGCCAAGAAGGTGGGGACATCGCCCCGCGCGAGCGCAGCATAAAGGCCATCCGGCTTCATCCGGATCAGCGACCGTGTTTGCGGGTCGCCGGCGCAGAAGGCAAGCAAGGTCACGCCGGCGCCCCGTAGGAAGGCTTCGCTCTCGGCCGGCGGGGCGAGCCCGATGTGCAGTTCCGTCAGCATGCCGCCCTGGTTGCGATGGTAGGGCGCCGCAAGCACCCGGTGGGCGGTGTAGCGGAGGATTTCGGCGCCGCTGTTGGACGGTGCGGCCACGACGCCCGGCTCCAGGCCCGCCAGAAGCGGCAGCCCGTCCTGTGCCGAGCATTCCCCCGGGATCGGTCGGGCGCCGCTGTCCTGGGTGAGCGTCTCCATGCCGAGCGATCCTTCGGCATTGTGGTCGATCAACGCACCCGCCAGCGCCCAGACGGCCGGTACCGCCATCAGGACTGTCATCACATAGGCGAAGGCCGCATTTGGGCTTTCCGGGTCCGCCTGCGAGCCGCGGCGGAGGTCGGCGATCAGGAGCGCCAGCGGCAGGATTGCCAGCATGTTGGCAAAGAAGAAGCCGCGAACCTGCACGAGAGCGACCATCCAGCTTGCCGCGATCAACAGCAGGAAGACGAGATGCGCCTCCCGGTCCTGGTCCTGCAGGATGCGGAAAAGGCAGACCATGGCGGCGAAGAAGCCGACGGCATAGTACCCGCCCAGCGCATGGGTATCGCGGGTTACGATGCCGACGATGGACTGTGCCTCGGTGACGGCGTCCAGCCACAGCGTCACCAGCATGGGATCGAGGTCGGCCAGCGGGCTGCCCAGGCATTGCGGGGCGATCAGCAGGGCGGCTGCAGCGAGTGCAACGGCGATGCCCGCAGCCGCAAAGAGGCGGCCACGGATGCCGTGATCGGCGGGCAGATAGGTTGCGCCCGCCAAGAGCGTACCGCCCATGGCGGCAAGGGCATAGAAGCCGAGCGAGAGGCTGTCGCATGTCACCACGCCGTAGCGGGCGGGCGGAATGGTCAGCAGGAAGGCCGCAGTGATCCCCAGTGCAAGGGAAACCCCGAAGGCACGGGCCGGCCGGGACATCGCGTCGCCGTGCCAGATCCATTGAAGGGCGACGCAGAGGCAAGCGACCGCCACCACCGGCACCGTCTCCGCTCCGATTGCGATCGCAAGCGCGGCAACCGCCCCGGCCGTGCCATAGCTCCACGCGCGGCGGTCAGGATCGACGAGCATGGCCGCAATCCACACCACCAGGACCGACTGGATGTTGTGATGGTCGATCGAGCCGGGGTGGAAGCGGATATTGGTGAAGGCGAAAAGGCTGCCCAGACCGAGCGCGATGTTCATCGCCACCGGACCCGAAAGGCGTCCAGCGGCAAGCCCGATCGGGTAAAGGAGGCAGGGGATGAGCAGCAGTGGCCAGACGGTGAGCGCCAGGGCTTCTGCCTGATCCTGCGGCAGGACCAGCGTTCCCATCCGGATCAATGCCCCGATCGGCAGGTCCACGA
>Ga0065721_10006437_pt1 | contig 18428 bp, 22 predicted proteins | sample Mesricmetagenome_FD_59108 | JGI IMG/M metagenome (GOLD analysis project Ga0065721, IMG submission 59108) | Mesophilic microbial community from rice straw/compost enrichment Sample: eDNA_1 v2 (version 2) | ecosystem: Engineered > Solid waste > Grass > Composting > Bioreactor | place: USA: Davis... | reverse complement strand
GCTGGGACGTTTTGCTTATGAGGCCCTGCCCATTCCTGAACCTGCGGTCGTGGTGCTGCTGGCACTGGGTTTGGGGGTGTTCGTTTCGGCTCGCCGCAGAAATTCTTTCCGTTCCGTTTGAGGAACTTGCTTCCTCGGGGGGAGGGAGAACGCTTGACTTTCGGGCCATTCGGGTTCCCCTTGCGGTAACCATCTGCACCCATGAACACGCCCTCTTACTCCAATCCCTATGTCATGGCCGCCGATTCGGCGCCCCAAGCACGCGGGCAATTTCTACGCCGCACGTACGGGCACCTCGCGGGGGCGATCCTGGCCTTTGCCGTCCTGACCGGCGTGCTGGTCGAGATGTTCGGCCCGGCCATGCTGCAGCTCATGACGGCGGGAAAATATTCCTGGCTGGTGGTGTTGGGGCTGTTCATGGGGGTTTCCTGGCTGGCCCAGAAATGGGCGGATTCCGGCGCCAGCCTCGGGCTGCAGTACGCCGGCCTGGCACTTTATGTGGTGGCCGAGGCCATCATCTTTGTTCCGATCCTGACGGTGGCCGCCACCATGGGATCCGACATCATTCCGATGGCGGCGATGATCACGCTCGGTTTGTTCGTCGGCCTGACTGCGGTGGTCGTCACCACGCGGATTGATTTTTCCTTCCTGCGCGGCTTTCTTGTCATCGGNGGGTTTGTCGCCNTGGGAGTGATTGTGGCNTCCATTGTCTTCGGNTTCTCCCTCGGGGTGATCTTTGCCGGNGCCATGGCCCTGTTTGCCGGGGCGGCGGTTCTTTACAACACCTCGGCGGTCATGAACGGCTACCGCACCGACCAGTACGTCGCCGCGTCGCTTTCGCTGTTTGCCTCGATTGCGCTCCTCTTCTGGTACATCCTGAGGATCGTCATGTCGATGCGCCGCTGACCCGTCCGGTGGGGCCGGAGCTTGATCGCTGCGCCTAAAAAACGGCCTTGCCTCCCTTGGGCATCCGAATGACCTGCGCGGCCAGCCAGATGCCCAGCCCCAGCGCGACCAGCGGTTTCAACCAGAGGTTGGTCGGACGGTAAATCCAGTCGCCGTAGTTTTCCGTGCCGAGGAGCAGCGCGACGACGATCCACGCAACGGTGGCGCGTGGTGAGCGCCCGACGAGGGCGGCGTGCGCTGCCAGCAGGGCGATGAAGATGCCGAGGATGATGTACGAATTCGTTTCCGTCCGCGGATTGAAAAGCATCAGATAGATCGCGGAGAAGAACATCACCGTCAGCGCCCTTCGCAGCGTGTCCGGTGTTTTCCAGACGGCCAGCAGACAGACCCCGAACGTCAGGACGGCCGCGCCGGCGCGGATGAGCATCTGCGTGGACTGCGAGAGGGGCAGGTGAAATCGGGAGAGCATGCCGGCAAAATCACTCCAGGTCTGTCCGGTGGGTTTCGCGGAGGATCCGGTCAGCTTTTCCCAGAACACCCCATACTGCCAGGTGACGTATTGGGGATCCGGGTGCAGGTAGGCCGAGGCCAGCATGAGTCCGACCCAGAGAATGAGCGGCAGGATGGTGCGGGGAAACAGGACGCCGCAAAGCAGGATGGGGACGATGGAGATGGGTTTGAGCGCGAGCGAAAGCGCGAGGAGAATCGCCGCGACATGCCAGCGATTTCGGGCCAGGGCGAGGGCCGTCAGCAGATAGATGGCGGCGAGCGGCATGTTGACCTGGCCGTTGCGCGCGCTGGAAAGCGAGCACGGCAGCACCAGCACGGTGGCGAGCAGGAAGAAGGCGCCGGCCCGTTCCGGTCCCAGATGCCGGGCGGCCGCCCACAGCGCGAAAGCCAGCGATCCGAGGCAGACCATGCGCCACAGCGGCTCGCCGACCCGCTTGGGCAGCACGTTGAACGGCGTGTAGAGCATCGCCGCCTGCGGAAGATACAGGTAGTTGTTTTTTCCCTTGTAGAGATTGGCGCTGTCCCACCAACGCGTGGCGGCCTTCTGGTATTCCAGGGTGGCGGTTCGTTTGTCCGGCTGAACGGCCACGATGGTGAAAACGACGACGGCAATGACCGCCCAGATCAACCCGGCAAAACGCCGCGCCGGTTTTTCCGGCAACCGGCCGAGAATTTCCCAGAGATCGGAGAACGAACGGATACTCACGCGGACACTACACCCGAAAAGGCTGAGTCTTGAACAGAAGCAAACGACGGGAAGGAAGCTGTTCCCGCATTTTGTCGGCGACGGCGCGGGGATTCGGGAACGTGACCACTCGCCGGTTTCCGTTCATGGGCCGCACGGGCCGGCCGCCGTCCGTGCGGGTTGCCCGGGCCGCGCCCCTTTGTTTTTTCTGCCGTGCTGATCGCGTTCCTTTGGCGCCTGGAGCCTTTTCCGGAATCCGCCACTGCGGCGGAGATCGACGCCGTCTTTCCCCGGGCGGGAACCCGTCCTGATCCGGCCGTCCCTCCGGGCAGACTGTTGCAACACGTTTGGGCGGTTTTTGCTTCTGGCCAAGCCGGCCAACCGGCTTAACTGTATCTTTTTCCCATGTTTCAAAGTTGTGTAACCCTGGTCCGTGAGAAGTGTCGGAAGAGAATTTCGGTCTGGGCGGCATCGACCGCCTTCGGAATGTGTGCCGCCGGATGGGGGATCCTCATGTTGGGCGGCTGCCAGCCCGCGAAGCCCGGGGACAAGGCCCCCAAGCTGGATGGCATCGTTCTTTTTATTTCCGACGGGACTTCGCAGGAATTGATTTCCGTGGCGCGCTACTATTCGCAGGGCGCGCGCGGCCGGCTGGCGCTCGAGGAGATGGCGCACTCGGCCTTCGTGCGGACGCCTTCGGCCAATAGCCTCGTGACGGACTCGAGCGCCGCCGCCACGGCCATTGCGCGCGGCATCAAGGTGGTGAATGGCGTGGTGGGAAAAGCCAGTGCGACAGATCCGGGGAATGCTCCCAGCATTCTCGACCTGGCCCGGAAGGCCGGCTGGTCCACGGGGGTGGTCAGCGATGATTCCCTGACCGGAGCCACCCCCGCGTCGTTTCTTGTCGAAAACAACGCGCGGAGCGACAACTATGGCATTGCCGAAAAAATCGCGGATCAACTCGGCAAGCGGGCCGACGTGGCGTTGGGTGGAGGATCCAGGTATTTTACGGACGATGTCGATAATCCCGCCGTGTTTTATTTTCCCGGCGCGCGCCGGCAATCGCAGCGGGTGGAGGAAAAACTGCGGGAAAACGGCGTGCGGATTTTCAAAGATTGGGACGCCCTGAAAGAATATGCGGCCCGTCCGGACGACCGGCCGGTGATCGGGCTTTTTGCTCCCGGAGCATTTTCCTACTACGTGGATGGCGATCGGACGCTGCGCTTGAAAGACATGGTCGAACAGGCCGTCGCGATTCTGCGCGCGAAGAACCGTCCGTTTTTTCTCATGGTGGAAGCGGGATTGCCGGACAAGGCCTGTCACCAGAATCAAGCCAAGCGGGCGATCACCGAGGTTCTGGAGCTCGACGCGGCCATCGACTGGGTGCGGAAGAACCTCCCCAATGTCCTCGTGCTGGCCACAACGGACCACAACACCGCAGGCCTGACTTTTAACGGCTATCCTCCCATCGGGGCGCGGGGCGAGGCGCTGCTGGGCCCTGATCCTTCAAATCAGCGGCCGATTCTGACCTGGGCCAGCGGACCCGGTTTCGACCGGAAAAACACCCGCACCATCATTGCTCAGGACCCCGGCAAGCCCTGGCGGGAAGTCATCGAACAGAGAACGCCCTCCAATCCCCACTACCGGCAGCCGGCGTTGATCGAAGGCCGGGCCGCGCTGCATTCCGGTGGCGATGTCTGGCTGCTCGCCGACGGCCCCGGGGCGGAAAAGGTTCACGGATACGTGGAAAACACGGACATCTTCCGCCTGATGGCCGAGGCCATCGAGGGAACCACACGCCCCTCGCCGTAAGCCGCTCCGGATGACGCCGGACCCCGCCATGCGCCTGGCCCGACGGGACCAGCGCTATGTGCTTTTTTCCGCGGATCACAGGGGCCGGATTTTCTCCGGCCGCGTGCACCATGCCCCCCTATCACACCGCGCCCGCCACGATCGGGCACTGGAGTTTCCGTCCGGCGGCGGCGTGCGCTTTTTCCGATCCCGGCGCCCGCCCGATGGACGTGCACGCCTGGCCGATCCGCTCGGTGGGGTGAAGGGGGGAAATCTTTTTGGACGCGGTGGGCATTTTGTGATTACTTTGTAAAGATATGGTCAAGAAACTCCTACACACCCGTTACCGGGTGAGCGACCTTGAGAAGACGGTGAGTTTTTACCGCGATGTGCTGGGTCTGGAGGAGGTCAAACGCCACACCAGCGGCCGTGGATCGCAGCTGGTCTTTTTCAAGGCCCCCGGCAGCGAGGAATTGATCGAGATTTGCAAGTATGACGGGAGCGGCCCCGTGGTGGTCGGTCCGGATCTCACGCACCTCGCCTTCGAAGTGGACGATCTCGAGGCGTTTGCCAAACACTCCGCCGCCCTGGGATATCCGCTCACCGACGGCCCGCACACGGGCCCGAGCGGCTCCGTGATCGCCTTCATCGATGCGCCGGAAGGTTACGAGATCGAGCTGATTCAACCCGCGAAGAGGTCGGACTGATGGAATTTGATTGGGGTTCCCATCCGGTTGACCTGGAAGTGAGTCCGAAGGAGATCGAGGAATCCTTCGAGGACCCCTTCAGCATCCGGCTGCTTCCCGATCTCGACGAATCCTCCGCCGGCGAGGCCCGGTATTTCATACTCGGAAAATCCGTTTCCGGCCGGGCGCTCTTCACGGTGTTTTGGACGGACGGCAAACGGTATCGGGTGATTTTTTCCCGGCCGATGACCGAGGCGGAACTCGGATTTTACGAGCGCAAGAATGCGGAACTGATCAATTGAAGCCATGAGAGTTCTGACCAAATGGAGCGACGTGCCGCACTTTGCCTCCGACGAGGAGGAGGCGGCCTTCTGGAAGGAAACCTCGCTGGATGCCCGCCTGATGAACATGTCGATGCTCAAGACGGACAACCGGGATTCCATCACCATCACGCTCCGCTTTGACCCCCGTATGCTGGCGCGCATCAAGCGCCTTGCCCGCTCCCGCTACCTGAACTACCAGAGCATGATCAAGCAGTGGCTCAGCGAGCGGCTGGAGAAGGAACTCGGCTAGGGGGCGGTCCCCCTTTGCCGCGCTTTTCCCCTGTTTTTCCCTCCCCGCCGGCCTTTTCCGCCGGACCTTCGCCGAAACGGACCTGCCAAAGGAGGCTCTTTACCTTTGACGCCGGCCGCGTAGGCTGTTCCCCTTTTCGTTTCGTGCCATGACATCCGCCCAAATCCGCCAAAGCTACCTCGACTTCTTCCGGGAGAAGGGGCACACCATCGTGCCCAGCTCGAGCCTCATGCCCGACAGCCCAAATCTGCTGTTTACCAACGCGGGCATGAATCAGTTCGTCCCCATTTTCCTGGGCGAGCGCAAGGCGGATGTTTCCAAATGGGCCAATGCCATCCCCGGCTCCGACACCCGGGCGGCCGACACCCAGAAATGCATCCGGGCGGGCGGCAAGCACAACGACCTCGACGACGTCGGACTCGACACCTACCACCACACCTTCTTCGAGATGCTCGGCAACTGGAGCTTCGGGGACTACTTCAAAAAGGAGGCCATCGATTGGGCCTGGGAGCTGGTGGTGGAGCGCTGGGGTTTTCCGGCGGAGCGGCTCTACGCCACGATTTACAACCCGGACAAGGCCGCGGGCGATCCCGCCGAGCGTGACGAGGAAGCCTGGGCGCATTGGGCGGAAAAATTCCGCAGCAGGGGACTTGATCCCGCCGTTCACATCGTCAACGGCAACAAGAAGGACAACTTCTGGATGATGGGAGACACGGGTCCGTGCGGCCCCTGCTCCGAAATTCACATCGACCTCACCCCCGCCGGGGACACCAAGGGCGCGCTGGTCAATGCCGGCGATGCGCGCTGCATCGAAATCTGGAACCTCGTGTTCATCCAGTTCAACGCCAATCCCGACGGCACCTTCACGCCCCTCCCGGCCCGGCATGTCGACACCGGCATGGGATTTGAGCGCGTCACCTCGATCATCCAGGGCACGAAAAATTTCACCGACTTCGCCAACGCCCGGATCTCGAACTACGAGACGGATATTTTCCGTCCGATCTTCGACGAAATCGAAAAGCTCAGCGGCAGGACCTACGGCAGCACCCTGCCCGCCGCCGGAAGCACGGGGGATTCCGAACAGGAGAAAATCGACGTCGCCTTCCGCGTGATCGCCGACCACATCCGGACCCTGAGCTTTGCCATCGCCGACGGCATCCAGCCCGGCAACACCGATCGCAATTACGTTCTGCGCCGCATCCTGCGCCGCGCCGTGCGCTACGGCCGGACCCTCGGCTTCCACGAACCGTTCTTCTACAAGCTCGTGCCCGTGCTGGTGCGCGAGATGGGAGGCGTTTTCCCGGAAATTGCCGCCCGGCAGAAACACATCGAAGAGACGCTGCGGCGCGAGGAGGAGGCCTTCAACCGCACCCTCGACAAGGGCATCGAACTTTTCAACGCCGAGGCGGAGAAGACCGGAAAAATTTCCGGACCCTTTGCCTTCCGGCTCTACGACGAACAGGGCTTCCCGCTGGATCTCACCGAATTGATGGCCCGCGAACGCGGACTGACCGTGGACAAGGCCGGCTTTGAAAAACTCATGGCCGAGCAGAAGGAACGCGCCCGCGCCGCGCAGAAGAAGCAGGTTATTGAGCTTTCCGAAGTGGAAACCAAGGAGCCGACGAAGTTTGTCGGATACGATCAGTTGACCGTGGACGCCACGGTACTCGAGGTGGTCAGCCTGAAGGACAGGACGGCCGTCGTCCTCGACGCCAGCGCCTGCTACGCCGAGATGGGCGGTCAGGTCGGCGACACCGGGGAGCTTTCCTCGGGCGGACAGAGCTGGCGCATCACCAACACCCAGAAGGTCGGCCACACCTGGCTTCATTTCCTCGACGGCGAGGAGGCCCCGGCGGTCGGATCGACCGTTTCCCTTGGCGTGGACACGTCCCGCCGGCAAGCCATCCAGCGCCATCACACCGTCACCCACCTGCTCCACTGGGCCCTTCATGAGGTGGTTTCGCCCGAAGCGACGCAAAAGGGCTCCTATGTCGGTCCCGAAAAGCTGACCTTCGACTTCAATTGCGCCCCGCTGACGCCGCAGCAGGTGAAGGACATTGAGAAGCTGGTGAACGAACGGATTGCCGAGAACGCTCCGGTTTCCTGGACCGAAGTGGCCTACGCCGATGTGCGCGGCCGGACCGACATCATGCAGTTCTTCGGCGACAAATACGGGGAAATCGTCCGCGTCGTGCAGATCGGCGGCACCCCCGGAAAGCTGGACGGCTATTCGATGGAACTCTGCGCCGGCACGCACACGCGCACGACCGGGGACATCACCCGCTTCAAGATTGTTTCCGAAGGCGCCATCGCCGCCGGTGTTCGCCGTATTGAGGCCGTGGCCGGTGAGTCCATTGTTGACTGGGTCCGCCAGGAGGCGGCGCGCCAGCAGGAAAAATTCGACACCCTGGCCCGCAAGAAACCCGGTCTGGCCGCGCTCCCGGCGCCGGCCTCCGGATCCGTCGCGGAGGTGTTGGCGTCCTTCGAAGCGCGCGCCGGGCAGCTCGAAAAACTGGAGGTCGAGGTGCGCGAATGGGAGAAGCAAAATGCCAAGGCCGCGGAAGCCGAGCTCAAGGCGCGCGCGGCCTCCGTCGCCGCCGAACTTGCCGCGGCCCATTCCGGCACCTGCGTGGCGGAGGTTCCGGACGCGGACGGCAAATTGCTTCAGGCTGTCGTCGAACACCTGCGGCCGAAATTTTCCGGTCCCATCTTTCTCGCCGGCACCGCCGGTGGACGCGTGGCCCTGATTGCCGCCGTGCCGAAGGATCTCACGGCAAAATTCCAGGCCGGCAAACTCATCCAGGAAGTCGCCCCGATCGTCGGCGGAAAGGGCGGGGGCCGTCCGGATCTCGCCCAGGGCGGAGGAACCGATCCGTCCAAGGTGGGCGAAGCGCTGGAAAAGGCGAAGGCGCTGCTGGCTTAGGGGTTTTCTCTCGAGCCGGGTTCGATGTTGATGTCGCCCACACTCCTGTGGGCGTGGCATCGCCATGCCAAGAGGACGCCCCGGGAGGGGGCCAAAGGTGTGCCGATCCCATGGCCCGGCCCGCCGGGTCAGGAATCCCTTGGTTTGCCGCCCATGCGCTGGAGTGGCTGACGACGCTGATTCCCCGAATCCCGGTTGCCACTCCGCTGCGTTTCGGATGAAAGTGCCCGCGCATGGCTGAGACCGAATATCCCGCGCTGAAGGAGATGTTTGACGCCGCGCGGTTCCGGCGGATTGCGAAGGACGTCGCGGCGGTTTATGCACGCTTTGATTCCCGCAGGTTTCTGGATCTTGCGCTTCGGGATCTGGAGAGTCTGAATCTGCTGCAGCGCCTGCGCCGGGTTTCGGAATGCCTGCGGGCGACGCTGCCGGACGATTATCTCAAGGCGCTCGCCATTCTTCGCAAACTGGCGCCGCGCACCGAGCCGGGTTTTGTTTCGCTGTTCCTGCCGGACTTTGTCGGCGTTTACGGACTGGATCATTTTGACGAATCCCTCGATGCCCTCCGGGAGTTCACCCGCTTGGGTTCCTCCGAGTTTGGCATCCGTCCGTTTCTGCGCCGGGATTTGCATCGCACCCTCAGGGTGATGGAGGAATGGTCCCGCGACGAAGACGAACATGTACGCCGCCTGGCCAGCGAGGGATGCCGTCCGCGTCTCCCCTGGTCCTTTCGTCTCGACGCCCTCATTGCCGACCCGTCGCCGACCGCACGGGTCCTGGAAAATCTCAAGGCCGATCCGAGTCTCTATGTGCGGAAGTCGGTGGCGAATCACCTCAATGACATCACAAAGGATCATCCCGCCTGGGTGATGGACCGCGTGGAAAAATGGGATTCCGGGAACGCCCATACCGCCTGGATCGTCAAAAGGGCCTTGCGCAGCCTGATCAAGGCGGGAGACCGCCGGGCGCTTGCCATTGTTGGGGCGGGTCATGCGGCGGAAATCGGCGTCCGCGCCTTTCAGGTCACGCCGCGGCGCATCCGGCTCGGCGAGCGCCTCCAGATCGCTTTTCACTTTGTTTCCACGGCGAAGTCCTCGCAAAAGCTGGTCGTGGATTATCGAATCCACTACGTCAAAAAATCCGGTGCGTCCTCGGTCAAGGTGTTCAAATGGAAGGAGTTGATCGTGCAACCGGGAGAGGTCGTCACTCTGACCAAAAGTCAGTGGGTCAGGGATTACACCACCCGCAAACATCATCCGGGCAGACACTTCGTTGACGTGATGGTGAACGGGGCGCGTTTTGCGCAGGGAGAATTCGTTCTCGAAATCCTGTAACTTCGAGGTTGGTTTTGACCTTTGAGGTCCGGCATCCTACGAAGGGCTCATCATGCATTTCCCAAAGTTCTGGGTTCTGGCACGGAAGGGCGGCATCGGTGCGTGGGGTTGGTCGGATGTTTCCCAGGCGGCCGCCCGGGCCGACGGGGACGCGCGGGTGGCCCGCATCGCCGCGTGGCTGGAAGCGGGCGGAAAGGAACCCCGAAATTCCTACGAATATGGCGACCGTCCGATGCGCGAACCCGTGCTGCATGAATTTGCGGGTCCGGAAGGCCGCGCGCAGGCCGCGGTCACAAGAAACAGCTACGGCTGCCTGGTGCTGAACACGGCGCAGGCTCTTTTTGTGGATGTGGACGAAAAACCCGCCGGAATTGGCGGGCTGCTGGGCGGATGGTTTGGCAGGCGGAAAACCTTTGAGGACTCCGTGAAGGAACAGTTGGAAAAATGGACGGCGGCCCATGAAGGCTGGGGATGGCGTGCTTATCGCACCAAGGCGGGCATGCGGCTGCTCGCAACCCACCGGCCGGTCTCGCCGGAGGATCCGCTTTGCGGGGAGGCCTTCCGGGAATTCCAGGCGGACCGGCTTTATCAGAAGCTTTGCGTCAACCAGAAGTGCTTCCGGGCGCGCCTGACCCCCAAGCCGTGGCGCTGTGGGGTGAAGTGGCCGCCGACATCCTGGCCGTTTCCGAACCGGGAGGCGGAGGAGGCCTTTGTCCAATGGGAGGCGGCGTATCGCAGCAAGGCGGCGGCCTTTGCCGTTTGCCGGCTGATCGGCCATTTTGGCGCCGCGACGCCGCATGCCGAAATTGCGGAGCTGGTGGAGTTTCACGACCAGGCGACCGGCGCCCTTTCGGATCGTCCCCTGGCCTGAGACTTATGGACTGCTCGACGCCGCGAACCCGAAATCCGGATCTGTGGCTGGAATCCCGTCCGGAATTTTCCCGTTCCCTGTGCGCGCAATTGCGGGAATGGATTCATCGCTGGGAGCCCGATCTGACGGAATCCATCAAGTGGAACATGCTGTGTTTTACCGGACGCAAACTGGTTTGCGGAATCAGCGGTTGCCAAAAGCACGTTGCCCTGAGCTTCTTTCGGGGAGTGGAACTGCCCGATCCCGCCGGCCTCTTTTGGGGCGGGGAAAACAACACGTCCATTCGGAGCATCCGCCTCACCACCCTCGAGGGATTTTCCCCGGAGGCGCTGCGCAAACTGCTTCGTGCGGCGGTGAATTTGGATTTGGACCCCGACCGTCCGCCGCTGCCACCGCGCCGGCGGGATCCCCTGCCGATGCCGACGGAGCTGGCGGAGGCGCTGAGCGCAAACCGGAAGGCCGCGGCGGGTTTTGCGAATCTGGCCCCCACCTACCGGCGCGAATACATCGTCTGGATTTCCTCGGCCAAGCGGGACGAGACCCGGCGGAAACGGCTCGCCGAAACGATCGCCGCGCTCGGGCGCGGTTTGAAATGGATCGATCGGAAAAAGGCATGACACCGCGCCTCCGGGTTTTGCAGGCGAAGTCGGAAGCGGGTCGCGACGGCGAATTGGCGGAACGCAAACGGGGTCGGGGCGCCACCGCACCGGAATGTTGGTCAAATCCCCGGCGCGGTCCGGTCTGATTCTGGAGAAAAGTCGTGGGAACGGAGGATGGGAGCGCGGCTGGTATGGTGGGCGATGTCGCGTCTTTTCCGGGGAGGGTGAGGTGATGCCGAAAGGCGCGTCCGACCGGACGGACTGGGATTTCCGCGGCGATCCGGCCTGCGCCCTGTCGCTTCTCCTCGGGAGGCGCGGAAATGGCGGCGGCGCGAGCGGGAACGGCGAGGCGGGAGGCGGCCCGGCGTGGCCGGCCTGTTATTTCCAGCGNGTTTCGGGATGGAGGTTCACTTCCTCCGGTTTCACATCGAAGCCGCAGGACTGCATGAGATAGGCCACGCCTTCCGGGCTTTCCATGGTCTGGCGCAGACTGCTGGCAAAGATCTCGATGTATTCCTTGTAGCTATCGAGGGCGAGGCGTCCGGCGGCGAAATGTTCCGCCAGTTGCTGGTCGTGGTTCTCGATGAGATCAAAGAGCGCCCGGCGCAGGCGGGCCCGCATCACGGGGTCGATGACAACGCGAAAGGGACTGGCGGCGGGATCGGCCGGTACCGGTTCGTTGGTCAGGTCAAACGTCAACGGCACGGGAGATGAGTCATTCATGAGTCGGAGAATTTAACAGGTCGGGGACGCGGCCCAATCCCTTTTGCATCGGGCCGCGCCCTGTTCCCGTGGTCGGGACCGGATGGGGTTATTTGACCGCCGCCCAGACGCGATGTACGTCGTCGTGTTCGTCGAGGGCGTGGAGAAACTCCCCGACCTCCGTCGCCTGTTCCTCGGTGAGGGTCGGAAACTGCTTGGCCACGTAGCCAAGTTCGCTGGTGACCACCGTCCATCCATTCGCGGCCAGCCATTTGGAAACCGCCGCCGTGGCCGTGCGCTCGGTGATGAAGCGGGCGCCGGTCACCCCCGCGGGAATGTCGTCGTTTTGATCATGCGAAAGCGGCTCGACCTCGTTCGCGCCGGCTTCGATGGCGGCTTCCTCGATGTCGACGGCCTCCGGACGGTGCGCTTCAACGATGCCGACATGATCAAAAAGAAACTTGTTGCTGCCGGGCGTGCCGAGCTGCCCGCGCTTGAAGAGCACCCGGATCTCCGGCGCGGTGCGGTTGTTGTTGTCGGTCAGCACCTCGACAATCACCGGCACCTTGTGCGGCGCATATCCCTCGTAGACCACATGCTCGAGGACCAGCTTTTCCTCCCCGATGCCGGCGCCCTTCTTGATGGCGCGCTCGATCACGTCGCCCTTCACACTGTGTTTGCGCGCCTTCTCACAGGCGGCAAACAGGCGGGCGTTCGCGTCGGGATCGGGCCCGCCCTGCTTGGCGGCGACCATGATTTCCTTCACCAGTTTGCTGACCATCTGGCCCTTTTTCAAACCGGCCACTTCTCGTTTTGCGTGGAGCCATTGACGTCCCATAGAAGCGCCAACCTAGGGGCCGCGGGAAGGACTGGCAAGCGGCGGCGTGGAACGATCCGGGATTTCCCGCTTGCCAATGTGGAAAATATTAGTTTTACTAATAATTGACATTATGAGCGTCGAAGTTTTACCTGAGCGGGCGCGTGCGGCGGTGCTGACGGCGCCGGGAATGATTGAAACCCGGGAGTTTCCGATTCCGGAGTTGGGGTCGGGGGAGATTTTGGTCGAGGTGGAGGGCTGCGGGATTTGTGGAACGGACGTGCACGAGTACAAACGGGATCCGTTTGCGCTGGCGCCCGTCGTTTTGGGCCATGAGGGCACGGGCACGATTGTGGCCCTGGGTTTCGGGGACATCCGGGATTTTACGGGTCAGCGGCTGCAGGTGGGGGACCAGATTGTCACCTCGGTGCTTCTGCCGGAGGAGTGTTCGTTCATTCATGAACACCCCGACCGGGCCAATCTCAGCGACGGCCTGGGTGTGTATGGACTGCTGCCCGATGAGCCGGGACGGCATTTGAACGGATATTTTGCCACGCACATCGTGCTGCGGGAGGGGTCCACGGTTTTCCGTGTCAACGGCATGCCGTTGAAGCAGCGTCTGCTGATCGAGCCGATGGCGGTGACGGTGCATGCGCTGGAACGCGCGAAGACGACGGGATTGTTGAATTTCGGCAGCACGGTTCTGGTGCAGGGCTGCGGGCCCATCGGATTGATGATGATTGCCACGCTGTATGCCTACGGGGTGGAGAACATCCTGGCCGTGGACAGCGTGCCCCAGCGTCTGGAGATGGCCTGTCTCATGGGCGCGAGCCGGGCCATTCGTCTGGGTGGGGACGAGGACGTGCGCGCGGCGGTGGCGCGGTGCACCGGGGGCCGGGGGGTGGATTTCGCCTTTCAATGCACGGGGGTTCCCGCGGCCGCCTCGGCGATCTGGAAGTTCATCCGGCGCGGCGGCGGCCTCTGCGAGGTGGGGTTCTTCATGGACAACGGAACCTGTGAAATCAATCCGCACGAGGACCTCTGCAAAAAGGAGATCACGGCGGTGGGTTCCTGGGTTTACACCCCGCAGGAATATCCGGTGGCCATAGCGATGATCCGCCATCTTGGGCGGATCGGCGTGCCGATCGAAAACCTGGTGACACATACGTTTCCGTTGACGAGAATCGCGGATGCAATGGAAACAAACATCGCCATGGAGGGCATCAAACTAGCCGTGGTGCCATGAGAGACATTGTTCATCCGGCGGATCGGCTCGTGGAGGCCATGGCGCGGATCTACCGCTACCGCATGACCACCACCTCGGGGGGTAATCTGTCCATTCGCGACGAGGAGGGCTCCATCTGGATCACGCCGGCCCGCGTGGACAAGGGGGCGCTGCGGCGGGACGATATCGTGAAGGTGCAGCGCGACGGCAACACCCAGGGGCGCCACAAGCCGTCCTCGGAGTTCCCCTTTCACCGCCGCATCTATGAGGTGCGTCCGGATCTTCGGGCGGTCATTCACGCCCATCCCGTGGCGCTCGTGGCGTTCAGCATCTGCGGAAAGACCCCGAACACCCGGCTCTTTGCGAAGGCCCATGCCATCTGCGGCGAGGTCGGGTTTGCGCCCTACGCCCTGCCGGGCAGTGCGCTGCTCGGTGAGCGCATCGCGGAGGTTTTTGCGCGCGGCCACGACTGCGTGATGCTGGAAAACCACGGCGTGGTCGTGGGAGGAAAGGATTTCGCGGAGGCCTTCCGGCGTTTCGAAATGCTGGAATTTGTGGCCCGGACCATCGTGAAGGCCAGTGCCCTCGGACCCGTGAAGTATCTCTCCGATGCGGATCTGGCCCTGGGCGAGAGTCCCGTGCCGGTTCTCGAGACCTTCGAACCCGGCGAAGCCTCCACCCGCGAACGGGCTCTCCGGCGCGAGTTGTGCGATTTCATCCGGCGCGGCTACCAGCAGCGGCTCCTGACCAGCGCCGCCGGAAGTTTTTCGGTGCGGCTGGACGCCAATTCCTTCCTCATCACAAGGGAATTGGTGGATCGGGCCGTGATCACGCCCGATCAACTGGTCCTGATCCGGGACGGAAAATGTGAAGCCGGGGGTCGTCCCAGCCGGGCCTGGCGCCTGCACGCGCCCCTCTATGCGCGGCATCCCGAAATCCACGCCATCGTCAACGCCACCCCGGTGAACGCCACCGCGTTCTCCGTCTCCCCGCGGCGGCTGGACACCCGCACGATCCCGGAAAGCTACATCTTTCTCCGCGACGTGGCGGTGCTGCCCTTTGCCTCGCTTTACAAAAACCCCGCGGAGGTCGCCGAGAAGATCTCGGCGGAATTTCCGATCGCCCTGGTGGAAAACGACTGCGCCCTCGTGCTGGGACGCAACATCCTCGACGCCTTCGACCGCCTCGAGGTTCTCGAATCCACCGCCGAGGCGGTGATCAACAGCACCGCGCTCGGAGAGGTGCGCCCCATGGGAGAGGACGTGATCAATGATCTGGTGCGGGCCTTTTTGAGCTGACCTTGTTGGAGGGGAGCGGGGCGCCGTCCGGAAATTCCGGCGGCGCCCCGAATTTTCTAATCGTTGTAGGTTTTGCCCTGCAGCCGGTTCTCGGTATCGGTCAGACTCTGATCCCAGCGTTTGAGAGCCTCCCAAACCGTTTCCCGACGGCCCATGGAATCGGTCTGACACCCGGAAAGGGCGAGAAGCACAAGAAGCAGATGGACGTATTTCACCTTGCGGTCAGGCTCAGGCAAACCGGCCGTCTTTCGCAAGTGGGAAAACCGGGACGGGGGCGGACGGAGGGACGGAATTTTTTCATTGACCTCCTCCGTGTTTTCTTCGAAAATACCAACCGGTTTGTATGAAAAGAAGTGTTCGAAAATCCCGCAATCCGGAGGAGACGCGTCAGAAGTTGGTGGCGGCGGCCCGCGATGTGATTTTGGAGCGGGGTTTCAGCGCGGCGGGGGTGGATCAGATCTGCGAGGCCGCGGGGGTGACCAAGGGGGCGTTTTTTCATCATTTCAAATCGAAGGACGAGATTGGCAAGGCGGCGCTGGCGGACTGGGCGGCCTTTGGCATGGGCCTGTATGCGGAGGCGAAGGCGGGTCCGCTGCGGAATCCGCTCGATCATGTGCACCGGTTCATTGACATCATGATCGGATTCCTCCGTCATTCGGAGTCGCCGGTGACCTGTGTGGTGGGCATCATTTCCCAGGAACAGGCTTTGGCCAATCCGGTGCTGCGCGAGGCCTGTGCGCAATATCTCGGGGACTGGACGGATTTCGCCCGGGAGTTGCTGGAGGAGGCGAAGGCCGCGCGCCCTCCGCGGCAGGACTTTGATTCCGGGGAGGTGGCCTGGTTTCTACAGAGTCTCTGGCAGGGATCCATGCTCATTGCCAAGACGCGGAGGGATCCGCAGATCGCGATTCGCAATCTTGAGCGGGCCCGGACGTATATCGACGGATTGTTTGGTCTTGAAACCGGAAAAAAACCGACCGCGCGGACGGTCAAAAACGATTCACCTCTCTGACTCCGATGAAACTTCCTCTGACGGGCGGCTGTGCGTGTGGAGCGATCCGCTATGAGTGCGGGGCGGAACCGATGGCGATGTTTTATTGTCATTGCCGGGACTGCCAGCAGGCGGGAGGAGGGGCCTGCGCCGCCGCGGTGTTGCTGCCGGTGGCCGCGTTCCGGATCACGTGCGGCGAACCGCGTTATTTCGAGACGTCCAGTCTGGCGGGCGGGACACACCGCCGGGGTTTCTGCGCGGTCTGCGGCTCACGGATTCTCGGCGCGGTGAAGGAGGGCCAGCCCTTCATCGGCGTGCTCGCCGGCAGTCTCGACGATCCCTCCATCTTCCAGCCGTCCTGCCACATCTTTGTGGCCGACGCGCAACCCTGGCATCCCCTGAACGACGGGCTGCCCCGATACCGGCACTACATGCCCCTGTGAATTTTTCTCAACCCCATACCCCAAATCCACCATGAGCAAATATGTCGACGGATTCGTCATTCCCATCGCCAAGGACAAGGTTGAAGCCTGCCGGGCCATCGCCGAAAAGGCCTCGAAACTCTGGAAGGAACACGGTGCGCTCGAATATCGCGAGTGCGTTCTGGAGGACAGCGTCACGAAGGACACCCTGCCCTTCCCCCGGCTCGCCTCCACCCGGGACGGCGAGACGGTGATTTTCGCCTACATCACGTTCCATTCCTGCGCCCACCGGGATGAGGTGAACGCAAAGGTCATGGCCGATCTCCGGCTGCATGAGATGTGCGGCCCGGACAGCGTTCCGTTCGAATGCTCCCGCATGGCCTACGGGGGATTCGAGACGATCGTCGAAGCCTGAGGTCATGAAAAAGGTCCTTGCCCTTTTCGGGGCGGCGGTCGCCGTCGTGGTGGTTGTCCTGCTGGTTGTCATCCAGTCCCGGCCGGATGACTTCCGGGTGAGTCGCTCAGCGGTCATTCCGGCGCCGCCCCCCGCGGTCTTTGCCCATGTCAACGACCTGCAAAAATGGGAGTCCTGGTCGCCGTGGGCGAAGCGGGATCCGAATTCCCGGGTCAGTTTTTCCGGTCCGCCGGAGGGCAAGGGTTCCGCCATGGCCTGGGTGGGCAACGAGCAGGTGGGCGAAGGGAAGATGACGATCACCGAAAGCGTGCCGGGGGAACGGATCGTGCTGCAGCTGGAGTTCGTCAAGCCGTTTGAGGGTTCGAGCACCACGGAGTTCACCTTCCGGCCCGAGGACGGCGGCACGCACGTCACCTGGACCATGTCCGGCACGAACAATTTCGTCAGCAAGGCGGTGAGTCTGTTCATGGACTGCGACAAAATCGTGGGCGCGCAGTTCGAACAGGGGCTCGACAACATAAAGAAGGCCGTCGCTGCACAGCCCTGAAAAATCCCCACACGCATACGCATCCATCCCCATGAGTCTTCTCACCCGGCGCATCACTCCGTTTCTCTGGTTTCATCGCGAAGCCGAGGAAGCCGCGAATTATTACGTTTCGGTTTTTCCGAATTCCCGGATCACCTCCATCACCCGCTACAACGCCGCCAGCGCGCAGGCTTCCGGGCAAAGGGAGGGTTCGGTGATGACCGTCGGTTTTGTTCTCGATGGCCAGGAGTTCACCGCCATCAACGGCGGTCCGCACTTCACCTTCTCCGGTGCGGTGTCCTTTGTGGTCCATTGCGGAAACCAGGAGGAAATCGATTATTACTGGGAAAAACTTTCCGCGGGCGGTGATCCCCAGGCCCGCCGGTGCGGCTGGCTGGCCGACCGCTGGGGGCTTTTCTGGCAGGTGGTGCCCACCCGTCTTCTGGAACTGCTGTCCGGTCCCGATCCCGAGGCGGGCCGCCGCGCCATGGAGGCGGTCTTGCAGATGGAAAAAATCGATCTGGCCGCCGTGGAAAAGGCGGTGGGCGCAGCCTGAAAATCCCATTATGAACACCCCCAAATACGAACTGGTGATCACGCGGGACGTTCCCGTTCCCGCCGCGAAACTCTACCAGGGCTGGACCGATCCCGAACTCCTGAAGCAGTGGTTTGTTCCGAAACCCTGGAGCATAGCCGGCGTGAAGATGGATCTCCGCCCCGGCGGTTCGTCCGAAATCGTCATGCGCAGCCCCGACGGTCAGGAGTTTCCCAACCGGGGTGTCTATCTCGAAGTCGTGCCCGACAAAAAGCTCGTCTTCACCGACGCCTACACCGAGGCGTGGGTTCCGTCCGGGCACCCGTTCATGACGGCCATGGTGACCTTCGAGGAACTCGGCAACGGGCTCACCCGTTACACCGCCCCCGCCCTCCATTGGACCGAGGAGGATCGCAAAAAACACGAGGAAATGGGTTTCGAATCCGGCTGGAACACCTGCCTCGACCAATTGGTGGAACTCATGAACAACCGATAGGTCCTTTCCACAACCTCAACCCCACATCCCATGTCCCAAACCACTGTGGCTCCCTATCTCACCTTCAGCGGCCGCTGCGAAGAGGCGCTGGAGTTTTACCGAAAGGCCGTCGACGCCCGGGTC
>Ga0065721_10050697_pt1 | contig 18430 bp, 22 predicted proteins | sample Mesricmetagenome_FD_59108 | JGI IMG/M metagenome (GOLD analysis project Ga0065721, IMG submission 59108) | Mesophilic microbial community from rice straw/compost enrichment Sample: eDNA_1 v2 (version 2) | ecosystem: Engineered > Solid waste > Grass > Composting > Bioreactor | place: USA: Davis... | reverse complement strand
GTCCTGTTCGGGGAGCCATTTGGAGAGGTGTCCGAGTTGGTCGAAGGAGCACGATTGGAAATCGTGTAGGCGTCTAAAGCGTCTCGAGGGTTCGAATCCCTCTCTCTCCGCCATAATTTCCTTGGTAAGCATGGCCCCTTGGTCAAGTGGTTAAGACACCTCCCTTTCACGGAGGTAACAGGGGTTCGAATCCCCTAGGGGTCACCATTTTCATCTAAAAGAATTACCATAAATTGAGGGTTGCATTGCGTAGGCGATATGAGGTATGATAAGAAATGTCGCTCAAGTAAGCAATTTGCTCAATAACGACGCGGGGTGGAGCAGCCCGGTAGCTCGTCGGGCTCATAACCCGAAGGCCGCAGGTTCAAATCCTGCCCCCGCAACCAACATCATCTCGGCTCATTACCGAGTACACGCGGAGCCGTGGTGTAGAGGCCTAACATGCCTGCCTGTCACGCAGGAGACCGCGGGTTCGAATCCCGTCGGCTCCGCCATTTTTTCCCTAGAACGGTTGGGGAGCATGTAAGGCTCGATAGCTCAGCTGGTAGAGCAGAGGACTGAAAATCCTCGTGTCGGCGGTTCGATTCCGTCTCGAGCCACCATCCAGATTGTTCAACATTACGCCGACTTAGCTCAATTGGTAGAGCAACTGACTTGTAATCAGTAGGTTGGGGGTTCAAGTCCTCTAGTCGGCACCAGTTTCACTCCTAAGCGTGGAGGATTAGCGAAGTGGCCAAACGCGGGAGACTGTAAATCTCTTCCTTCGGGTTCGGTGGTTCGAATCCATCATCCTCCACCAGCATTTCTATACTCCGTAGGGGCATAGTTTAAGGGTAGAACAGCGGTCTCCAAAACCGTTAGTGTGGGTTCAATTCCTGCTGCCCCTGCCAATTAAATGTTTCAAAATCTATGGCGATCGTGGCGAAGTGGTTAACGCATCGGTTTGTGGATCCGACATTCGGGGGTTCAATTCCCCTCGATCGCCCCATTGTTTCTTCTAAACAACTTTGGGGATTAGCCAAGCGGTAAGGCAACGGACTTTGACTCCGTCACTCCTAGGTTCGAATCCTAGATCCCCAGCCATTTTCACATTAATATGCGGAAATAGCTCAGTGGTAGAGCATCTCGTTGCCAACGAGAAGGTCGCGGGTTCGAATCCCGTTTTCCGCTCCATCTCAATCTTGAATCTGGCGCCATAGCCAAGTGGTAAGGCAGAGCTCTGCAAAAGCTTTACCCCCAGTTCGAGTCTGGGTGGCGCCTCCAACAACCTCAAAGCTTGCGCCCTTAGCTCAGCTGGATAGAGCGTTTGACTACGAATCAAAAGGTCAGGAGTTCGAATCTCTTAGGGCGCGCCAGCTAGATAATTGAATATGCCGGTGTGGCGGAATGGCAGACGCGTTCGACTCAAAATTGTACGCGCCAAAAGTTTTGCGCGACAACTGCCGCTCCGCCCTTGATATACAAGGCTTTTCCGAAAAGGGGTACCGCGCTTTTCTCGGAGACACCGCACCAAACTCCCATAAAACGAGCCGGATTTACAGCACCGCGCTTTTGTAAAGACGTTGCGCGGCCAGGTTGTACGCGGCTGGTGTGTCGAGGATAACTCGACAGGGAAATTCAGTCAAGTCCAGAAAATTTTTACTTGTATTGCGGAATTAAATGATTTTTGTTATAATAATTTGATATGCCGGTGTGGCGGAATGGCAGACGCGTTCGACTCAAAATCGAATGGAGAGATCCGTGGAGGTTCGAGTCCTCTCACCGGTACCACTACAAAATAACTAGCTCTTGAGATGCGCTAACGCGATCTCAAGAGCTTTTCTTGTATAGTGCTAAAAGGAGCTAAACATGGATTACACTTCTCCGAAAGAAGCAACGTCCATGGTGAAACGATGCCCAGACATACCATAGCGGCGGGGCATCGTCATACCGTTGGTCTTACATCGGACGGCACGGTGATGGCTAATCGGTATGGTCAATGCAATGTAAGAGGCAGGCACGACGTCGTGGCGATAGCGGTGGGGTGCGCCCATACTCGCGGACTTAAATCTGACGGTATTCCTTGATGTTTTCCTGAATGGTTCTCCTTTTCAGTGGTTGGTTGTTCAACGTGACGAAGAGCGCTTTCGTTGGCAGTTCGCCGCGTTCGCGTACATACGATTTGAGCACATTGGCACACGTTTTCTGAAACGGAACCTGCCGCGCTTTACGCCCCTTGCCGTTTTGGCTCCGAAGCTCACTCTCGCCGAACAATAGATCATCTATTTGGAACGAAAGAGGCCCCTGAATGCGAATACCGGTTTCCAGTAGACCATCATGATGGTGTAATCCCGCAATCCGATAAAGGTATACCAGTTCGGCTGCTTCAGCGATTGGAGCCTGGGGTTCTCAGCGTAGAACTGGATCGTCCGTGGCGTGCAATTTTTCAATTGTCGGTCGATCAGGTGCAGGCGACGTATTCAACGAATGTCAGGGTACGTTTTGCTTCGTCCGCAGCCGTGATAGTCAGTTGATTGCGGCGTCTCCGATGAGGTTCCACGGTTACTCCACCTCCCTAAGCGTTCAAGAGGGCTGTGGCGCTTGTTCTGCTGATGAAGGTCCAAGGGGATCAGGTCGACGTAATGGACAGACCATTACAATGGGAAAATAGAAAAATATTATTTTCATGCAATGAAAGTTTATTTGTGTTGTGTATATAGGTGAGCGACCATTTTATAAATTTTATATCAAGGAAGGGGAGGGCTGAATGGAAGACAGTAAGATCATTGAGCTATATTGGGCGCGTTCGGAAGATGCTATATCTGAAACCGCTCATAAATACGGACGATATTGTCACTATATTTCCTACAACATTCTTCATAGCAATGAGGATGCAGAGGAATGTGTGAACGAGACCTATTTGGGCGCATGGAAGTCCATACCGCCGCATCGTCCGCAGCGCCTTGCAACTTTTTTAGGGAAAATTACGCGGAATCTTTCGCTAAACAGATTTAAACAGTATACGGCCGATAAGCGGGGAAATGGACAAACCGAGTTCGTCCTTTCCGAATTAGAGGACTGTATTCCAGAACCAAGAAGCGTTGAGCAGGCAATCGATGAAATCATTGTGGTAAAAAGTATTGAGCAATTTCTTTATGCTCAACCCAAAATGAAGAGAATTATTTTTATCCGCCGTTACTGGTATTTGAACGCCATACGCGATATAGCAGAACAGTACGGTATGAGTGAAAGTAAAGTTACCTCTATATTATTTAGATTGAGAAGAGAATTGAAATGTCATCTGGAGAAAGAAGGGATCGTATTATGAAGAACGAAAAATTACTTCGTGCAATTGGAGCCATTAGCGACGATTTGTTGGAGGAAGCTGCTCCGAAAGAGTTCACAGAAGACATTCTATCTCATTCAAAATTTAAAATTGGGCGCCATCTTGCCTGGTTTTGGAGAGTGCATAGAGTCGCAGCTTTAGTAGGAGTGGTGCTGCTGTCCATTTCTATGACGTTTGCGACAGCATTCGCCGCAAGTTCTACTTTTAGGCAAGCTGTAATCTCTATTTTCTTTCCCATATACTCGGACAATGAAATCAAGGAAATTGATAATGGGCATAGGACCGGTTCCTTTGATAAAATGGATGTGCTCTTTACGTTCTTGGAAAAGTTTAATAGCGAGAACATGGAGGATGACTTGAAAGCAAAGAAAGATCGGGGATTTGTATACACGTTATTGCCTGAAAATGAAAATTTGATCCAAGCAATTGTAGAAAGCGAGCACCCTGATTCCAAGATATTGGTTAGGATGGAGAGGATCGCGTATGAGGAGACTACTGGGCTGTGGCAGGTAGTGTCCTATCAGATTATAGATGCAAGCACAGCCAATAAAATGAAGAAGGATCATTAATCTGCAAGTGAAATGCTTAGGCGCGAATGCTTATGTCCGGAATACGATGGACATGACAATAAGCACGGAAATCGGACGGAATTGAAGATCATGCAACGCAAAGTGAGCGTAGTCGAGCATGTGTGGCATGCATACGGATTACGGCAATCTGGACGAGCTTCCGCAGCTTGTACGGTTTTGCCGGCCAATGTCATCCATTACGCATGCTTGGGAAGTGTCGTATTTAACAGGGACAGAACGTATCTTGGTCGGATTTGCCACAAACGCGAATGTCCTGCACGCTATCCTTGTGCTGCGATGGACTGTGGACAGACGCCACACCTGCGAAACATTCATGCATTTCGCTTGGACAAGCGGTTGTTTCTCGCTCCGAATTGAAAGTGCTGTGGAGTCGTAGTAAAGAAAGCGTGGTGCTTGCATAGCGTAAAGAGTTGAATTTGACCGCGCCAGTCTTGAAGTATATGAACCAATTCTGCTCAAATGTTGGGAATGCGGTAATCGGTTTGTGTTCGAGGTGTCGGAGCAGAAATATGTTGTCAAGCACGGATGGGAGGAGCCGAAGCGGTGCCACGAATTAACTATGCTGTTCACCGGTAGGTGGCTGAACTTTGTCAATCGTTGTGGAACTAACCACACATGACCCTGCAGGTCACAAATCTGGATGAAAATGTTGGCATCCAGAAGAATCCTAATTACGAAGTAGGGCAAACCTTCTCATAATGGAGAAGAACAGGGGAATGGTAAGTCGTTACTCTTTATGGTGGTAGTAAGATCAGACCCCGCGAACTAAACGGACAGCATCGATCGTAGAGCACAAATCATTGTTGCCGAGAGCACGTATATCAAATTCTTTCAAACTCCGATCGAAGCGAACCCTGTTCTATCTCTGCAGGAAGAAGGAATCCCTATGGAAGATCTCGTTGAACGATGTGCTGGTTTGGATGTTCATAAGGACACCGTGGTCGCGACGATCCTCACCGGAACATTTGGCAAAAAGCCAGTCATGGAAACGAAGACATACGGGACGATGACGGTTGACCTGTTGGCACTGAATGACTGGCTGACCGAGCAAGGATGCACGCACGTTGCGATGGAAAGCTCCGGTGTTTACTGAAAGCCGGTATATAACATGCTGGAATCGGATTTTGAGGTCATGGTGGTCAACGCCCGCCATATCAAGCATGTGCCGGGAAGAAAGACCGATGTCAAAGATAGCGAGTGGATCGCTCAACTGCTGCGAAAAGGGCTGCTCAAGGGAAGTTTTATCCCGCCGCGGCCCATCCGGGAGCTTCGGGATTTGACCCGTTATCGCAAGAAGCTGGTTCATGCCCGGACGGCGGAGCGCAATCGCGTACAGAAAATTCCTGGAAGATGCAAACATCAAAGTGGGCTCCGTCCTTTCGGATCTGTTTGGCGTATCCGGCACTCGCATTTTAAAAGCGTTGCTCGCAGGCCGCTCCTTCACCTTAGAGGAATTGGAAGCGATGGTTCACTGGAAAGTGAGACCGAAATTACCGGAGCTAGTCCAATCCCTCGAGGGTCAATTTTCGGCCCACCATCGCTTTCTGCTGAATACGATCCTGGAGCATCTCGGATCGGTAGAGTCCTGTATGACGAAGGTGGAAGCCCAGATTGAAAGCTTGCTCGCCTCGTATGAGAAACAGGTCGAGCGGCTGGACACGATCCCGGGGATCAGCCGCGATACGGCCGCTGTCCTTGTGGCAGAGCTTGGCGTCGATATGTCCAAATTCCCAAGTGCGGACCATCTGGCATCCTGGGCAGGCGTATCCCCTGGCAACCATGAAAGTGCAGGTAAAAAAAAGTACCCGCACGACCAAAGGGGACCGAGCGTTAAAAACCGCATTGTGTGAAGCCGCACAGGCAGCCAGTAAGACAAGAACCTATCTGGGATCTAAATTTTGGTCGATCGCCAAACGTCGTGGAAGAAACAAAGCCGTCATCGCTATCGCTCACAAGATCATTGTTATGTGTTACCACATGATTCTAAATGAAGAAGATTACCAGGAACTCGGTGTAGATTACCTCCAGAACTCAAATCGAGAAAGGACGGAAAGACAATTAGTGGCAAGACTCCGTTCCTTTGACTACCAGATCGAGAAGAAAGAAGCGATCTAAGCCGCTGGAAACATTTACTGAACAATCCCGGGCATCCCTATGCTTCGTTTTACGAAAAGTTCTTTCCAGCTAGGGCGTGTTTGCAAACCTTATGCTAACCAGATCATGGAAGAAGCCAGCTTTAAGAAGGCGACGAAAGTGCGGGCCAATTTATCGTAACGAGTGGCCAGCCGACGATTATGTTTGAGTTTATTAAAGAGGCATTCTACCAAATGACGCTCTTTATATAACCACCAATCCGTTGTCCGTTGAATCGTTCGATTCTTCTTACTTGGGATAACAGAATGCGCCTGCTCTTCATTCAGAAGTCCAATGATTTTGTCGGTGTCATATCCGCGATCCGCCAAGACGTTTTTCCCTTGAATGTCTTGGGATTGCAAGATCTCATAACCCGTCACGCAATCATTGATGTTGCCTGCGGTCACTTCAAAACGTAACGGGTTGCTCAGACCGTCGACAAGCGCATGGATCTTGCTGGTTAAGCCTCCGCGTGATCGTCCGATGGCTTGAAATTGCTGCCCCCTTTTGCCCCTGCGCCGTGTTGATGAACACGGACGATGGAGGCATCAATCATAATACTTTCGTCATCAGGTTCGGACGCTAGGGCGTGTTTGCAAACCCTTAGTTAAACCAAATAATGGAAGAACCCAGCTTTAAAAAGGCAACAAAAATACGGGATAACTTATCGTAGCGAGTCGCCAATCGACGATTATGTTTCAACTTTTGGAACAGGCACTCGACCAAGTGCCGTTCTTTGAACAACCACCAGTCCGTTGGGCGTTGAACGGTACGATGTTTGTGGCTAGGAATGACCGAATTCGCTTGCTTTTCATTCAGTAGCGCGATGATCTTATCGGTGTCATAGCCTCGATCCGCCAGGACGTTCTTGCCCTTTAAATCCCATGCTTTCAACATGTCGTATCCGGTCACACAATCATTCACGTTGCCGGCAGTCACTTCGTATTTCAGCGGATTGCCCAAAGCGTCCACAATGGCGTGAATTTTGGAGGTTAATCCTCCGCGTGATCGCCCGAAATTGCTGCCCCCTTTTGCCCCTGCTCCGTGCTGATGGACACGGACAATGGAGGCATCAATCATCACGCTTTCAGAATCTGGGTCGGTGGCAAGCATATCGAGCATCCGATCAAACACACCCGCCTTCTCCCAACGGCGAAATCGGGCATATACCGATTGCCAAGGGCCATTCCGGCAAATTGCGCCACGGCGCTCCGGAACGGATGACCCACAGCATGGCGTTCAGCATCTGGCGATTGTCCTTCGCCGGGCGTCCTCCCTGTGTTTTTCTTTCCGGGGGTAATTGTTCCTTTATTCGGTTCCATTGATCATCTCGTAGTTCGTATCGTCTTTTCATATGAAAAGTTTACCAGATTCAGAGGATTCTTGATAGTTTGTAAACACGCCCTAGGGGAAAGCTCCTTTTCTTTGATGCAGATAGTAAAGTGTACTTTACGCATATCCGTCTTAGTCGAATATAAAAATAAAACCCGGATAAATCTTCGCTTCTCTCTACGAATAGGGTACAGGAGCCTTCTGTTGCGGTCTATTTCCTCAAGATTTATTGGGGGATTTCTGCTTGCTTTGTCCGGGGATTTCACTTTGCTCTTTCGGGGTGCTTTTAGTCTACAGTCTACACTACACACTCGATCAGCCGGCTGCACGAAGCGTTGGATCCACCTGTCAAACCGCGCTTGCACACGAGTTATCTGCCGCTGGAGATGATTCGTTTTATTGGTCGTACATGGGAGGGGGCGCCTCTTGAGGAGCAACATCTTATTGATTTTACTACAAAGAGTGGCTTGAGCGGTTGAATCGGCAAAAACCGCGAATTGAACAAACGAAAAAGACCTTTCGTGACTTCTCCCTTCAGATGGATGAGATCGACCAAGAGGTAAAACGTTTGGATAACAAGTGGGAGCACCTTTATTTGTCTGTTGAAGAAAAAAGGGAAACCATTAAAAAGGTTATGAAATGAAGCAAATTGAACTGCAATGATCGGAGAAGCCGGATCATGACGGGAGATCAGCTGGGGTTCCAATCACTTGCACGATTCATCGTATAACGCGCACATGGCTTGCGCTTCCGCCCGGACCGCGTCCCTCATCTCGGCGAGCATGAGCGCTTTCGCTTGTCTTCGATAACCGAGCACAATGGGGCAAGCGGAGTCGAGCGTATGGAACTCGATCTCCTCCTCGACCCATCCATTGGCGGGCAAAGCTGTGGCAGCCTCCGCAGCCGACCATCCCGTTGGTCGACTACTAATTATTCTATTGCGCAGTCAGGATTTGTGGACCTTCAGCCGTGATGGCGATCGTATGCTCGTATTGGGCGGCAAGCTTGCGGTCCAGCGTCCGCGCGGTCCAGCCGTCCGGATCGATTGTCATGTAATAGGTGCCTTCGGTGATCATGGGCTCTATCGTGAACACCATGCCTTCCTTGATGCGGGGGCCTTTGCCGGGATTGCCGATATGCATATAAGTCGGCTCCTCGTGCAGGTCACGGCCGATGCCATGGGCGAGAAGGTCGCGCACGACGCCGAAGCCGTGCGACTCCGCATGCCGTTGGATCGCGCTTGTCACGTCACCGAGCCGATTGCCGGGCTGCGCCTGCGCGATGCCGAGGTCAAGGCATTCCTTCGTGACGCGCATCAGCTTCTCGGCCGTCGGCGAGATCTTCCCGACCGCATAACTCCAGGCCGAATCGCCGAGCCAGCCGTCGAGCTCCGCAACCGTGTCGATCGTCACGATATCGCCTTCCTCAAGTGGCTTATCGCTAGGAAATCCATGCGCGATCACGTCGTTGACGGAGGCGCACGTCGCATATGGATAGCCCTTGTAGCCCTTCTCGTATGGCTTGGCGCCATGCTTCAAAATAATGTCCTCGAATATGCGCTCAATCTCGTTCGTCGTGATGCCCGGTTTGATGAGCGGGGCGATCGTGCGATGGCATTCGGCCACCACTTGGCATGCCTTGCGGATGGCCTCAATTTCATGCTTGCTTTTTAGGATAATCATGTTCGTATCAGGACTCCTTCGTAATAGCTTGCATTGCAAGCTGGGCGATTCGATCGACGTCCAACTCGGAAGCGCCCGCATAGTAGCGTAGCCCGCTGCAGCCGACCAGCACGACAAGCATATGGTCGACGCTGTCGTCTTCGCGCCGGGCGATCGATTGGAGCGGGACGTACAAGCGTTCCATGAATCGTCTCTTGGCGGGGGGCCGATCCTTCTCAGGCAAGCCTGCATAATGTTCCGCCGCCATTTTGTAGACGAGATATGCGCGGGCATCCGACTGCCACAGCCGGAGCAACGCCTTGCAATACGTCAACAGTTGACTATCATTCGGGCTTCCGCCTCTGATATTCGCCCATTCTGCCAAGGCTTGCTCGCATCGCTCGAAGCCGCTATCCAGCACATCTTCGATTAATAAATGTCGGTTGGGGTAATAATGGTATACCGTGCCGTAACCGAGTTTGGCCTCGCGGGCGACGTCGCGAATATCAAAGCTGCCTCCCGTGCGGAAGTAGGCGTGCGCGGCGGCGTCCAGGATCTGTTCTCTGCGCTGCATGCGTATCAGCTCATTTTGTTCTTTGGTACGGGGGCTCATAGGCGTGTGAACCTCCTTGTATAGACCTGCAAATTTGTCGATGAAAATATAATAACGCATGCGGCGGGGATATGTAAATATTCAGGCGGCAGTAGCAGCATTAAGCTCCTCACGGATAACGTTAGTTGAACTTTGCTCAGCTGCGAATCTCGAAAAGCGAGCCCCATGTAGAGAAAGGGAGCTCGCTTTTTAAACGATGATTTTGTCTTTCGTTGTGTCATAAAAGCGAGGCAGCAAGCTGCACAGATTAGGGCGCTTTTGGACTCATATTAAAGTCGACCGGCGCAATACCTTCCGCTTTCCACACCGTGCCTCTTTTCTCGTACTCAAATAACTTTTCTACGGCATTAGCGACTTGGGGCCCTAATTCACGATCGACCAAATACAAGGCCACGTCAAGTCCCGAAGTCACGCCTCCCCCACTCACGAATCGAGGACCATCTTCAACGACTCTTGCTTCAATCGGAATTGCACCGAGAGCTCCTAACGCAGCCATACCTATATGATTGGTAACCGCATGTCTATCTTTTAACAAACCTGCCATTGCAGGTAGCAATGTACCTCCACATACTGTAGCCACAGTGACTTCCTTATTGTTAAAAGCTTGTTTCAACATATCCGGTAAGCCTGTCTTCATGGCCTGCTTTAATATATTCGGAATGGCATCTTCCGAATTTCCCGCCGGCTTGCCCGAAGCCCCAGGCACCAAAATAATTCCCGGACGTTTTGGGTCTAATGCAGCTTGCGCTTCGAGAGCGGGCCCATTCAGACCGCTCGGGACAGAACGCTTGCCTTCTGCGGAAACCAATTCTACAGTAACTGCTCCTTTTGAGTACATTCCCGCGGCAGCAAATGTTTCGTATGGCGCTAATGCGTCCAGCAGATCGAAACCATCGAATAATACGATTTGAACATGCATACTTTTGTCTTTGATTGCATCATTATTCTCTTTTGTTTTCGCGCTTGCTGCAGAGGTAACTAGACTTAGAACCAGTGCAAGCGACATGAGGAATCCTATAATTTTTTTCATCCTTATACCTATTCCTTTCGTTTAGCTCAAGGCATAAAACGGAATGAAATCCGTTCGCCTTAGCGATTTTTTGGAGTTCTTAATAAAACCAGTACACCACTCGAATCTTGCGGAAGTGAGTGAGCCACCGCATTTAAGGGGTAACCATTGCCTTTCTGGATCGATCGATATTTCTGATTATGATGTTAGGAATGATTAGCAGCAGCACAATAGAGCCGTAAACGCCAATTGTATAGCTGGCAGCGTAAGTGAGACCAAATCCCTGATAAAAAAGGGAGGTGATGAGATGAATTGACATGTTCGTAAAACAAAAGGCGTAACTTCGGATCATCCAGTTCCGGTGCCGGATGATCTGTTTCTTTTTGATTTGTACGAGTGCCACAATGGTGATAAGCAGCCATATAATATTAAGAGCGTTGAACCCCATACTGCTTATTTTTCCTCCAGTAGCGTAAGGAGCCATGTATCCGGAAGTAATCACGACAAGAAGGACGGACACTAAATAAACATAGCCGTTTATACGGTGGAACTTGCGGCTTTTTTCAAAGACGCGGTTGGAGAAGTTCAGCAGCCCCGCCGCCATGGCGATGCAAGCAAATGCGACATGAACGTACATAACGTTTAACCAGACCGGGAGATTAAGCTCGCGCTTCAGTCCGGTTTTATGGCTTAAAAATGTCTCGGCTCCCGGATCGATCAGATAATTCTTCGTCAAAGCGTAAATGATAAACACAATGCTGACACAGGCCAATATTCCGTATAATGTTTTCTGCATCTTCATGCGATCCGATACCCCCTCGGCTCCACTTTTATACCAATACACATTTCCGGGTTAGGATAACCGCTTGCCTGTTAATTTGGATGCCGGCAGTATGCCGGCCTTGGCGGTCCCGATCATTTGATCTTCGCTCACGGTAACTTCGAATTTCAGATTTAAGCGCATGGGTTTCGTGATGCTTAGCGACCAGGTAAGCTTGTTGTCCTGAAGTACGGGGTTTACAAACTCGACCGTCTCACCCCCTTGTGTTGCCTGGCCTTGGATCATCCCATTCCTTATGGTAATGGAGAGCTTGACCTCCAGTTTCCCAACAGGCGTAGCGATTGTCGTATCCCAATCCCCGTCGAAGTCAGATTCCCTGGGTGATTTTATATCCAGGGTGTCATAAATCATCCCCGCTTTGTTCGTCGCGATGTTCGTATCTTCGTCGGCCACTGCCATATGAGAGCTAGGCGCCATTCCTTCTTCCCGCCAAACCGTCCCCCTCCGTTCATATTCGAATAGCTGCTCTACCGCGTGTGCGATACGCGGTCCAATCTCGCGTTCCACCAGATACAGCGCAACATCGAGGCCCGAAGTAACGCCGCCGCCGGTAACCAGGTTGCCGCTGTCCACTACGCGTGCCGGGACGGGAATGGCACCGGTTGCTCCAAGTACATCCATGCCCAGATGATGCGTTACCGCCGGTCTGCCTTCCAAGAGTCCTCCCATGGCCAGCAACAGGGAACCGCCGCAAACCGTGGCGACGACGATGTCTTTTTGCCCGAGTGCTTGCTCAATCATTCCGGTCAATTCGGTATTCAGTGCCCGCGACAGAATAGCCGGGGGCGAATTGGGCCCATTTCCTTCGGCGTCGCCCGACGCGCCAGGTACGAGAATGATGCCCGCACGTTCCGGGTTCAGTCTGCCGCACGCTTCAATTTTTAACCCGTTGATGCCGCTAGTGACGGATCTCGGCCCTTCAGCGGTGACGAGTTCTACGCTTAACCCGTTTTCAGCATATATTGCAGCGGCGCAAAAAACCTCGTAAGGCGCAATGGCATCCAGAAGGTCGAAGCCATCAAAAAGCACGATTTGAACGGTTAACATCCATAAATCTCCTTGTATTCAAAGTCAGCAGGTTGATCCTCGAACCTGCGGTTCGATCAGGGAAAAGTTATTTTGTCAGAAGCTCCTTCAGCCTGTGATATTCCTTCTCGTCGATTTCACCCCTAGCCATCCGACTTTTTAGAATCAATGCGATGCCACGGTCTTTTTGATTGGAATCTCTGTAGCGATGACGAATCGCATAGATTCGAACTGCCACAAAACAAAAGAGCGTGAGGCAAAATAGAACGCCGAATGGAAAAAATGAGAAACTGCCGTGTTCCAATCCCATTACAAACCTCCTTCATCAGTTTGCCGCGTGGGGGACAAGTCACTCCCCGCGATATTTGCCTTTCGTGTACGCAAGAAAGATCATATCAAATGAATATCTCAAACGAAGTTGTAAAAGGGTCACAAAACTATAAACATTGCATCACAAATCAGGTGGATTCGATAGTTTCCTGCGGAAAAATGATAAACTGGAATTCAAAGGTGGGATATTTATGAGCGAAATAAGTACGATACTGGTTGTAGACGATGACCAAAGTATCGTTGAACTATTGAGGGACTTTTTGGAAAACGAGAATTTTCACGTTATAACCGCTTGTGACAGCGCAGAAGCATTGGCCGTATTCGAACAGAGTTCCATTCACTGCATTGTTCTTGACATCATGATGCCGGGACAAAATGGGTTTGAGTTATGTCGTCGGATTCGGGCCGAGAGCAACATTCCTATCCTTTTCTTGAGTGCTCGCAGCGATGATGTGGACAAGATTCGGGGGCTGACTCTCGGCGGCGATGATTATATCGTCAAATCCGCTTCACCTGGAGAGATTGTTGCCCGAGTGAAAGCCGTATTGAGGCGCTCCGCTTCCCAGAAGCAAATGGACGGAAGGGTCCTTGATTATGGACGCATCAAATTAAATCTGTCCACAAGAGAAGTGATCGTGGAAGGAAAAAACGTCGATCTCACACCGAGAGAATATGAGTTGTTGCGATTATTTGTAGAACACCCCCGTCATGTTTTTTCATATGAACAATTGCTTGCAAAATTTTGGGATGGTGTGGGCGATAAGCATACGATTCGGGTTCACCTCAGTAGGCTTCGCGAGAAAATCGAATCCGATCCGAACCATCCGAAATATCTGGTTAATGTATGGGGAGTAGGGTATCGCTTCGAGGGAGGATAAAATGAAAACACTTCGCATTCGTACGTTTACTATCTTATGCTTTTTCTTCATCCTTTTATTGCCGTGGACCTTCTTTGTTACATCTCACTATATGGAAACAAAAACCTTTAGCTTCACAAAAAGTCAGCCGCAAAATGAAACTCTACAAAGACAAATGACCGAGACGATCCACCTGATCGAAGCGGGATCCGACAAATGGATGGATCCAAATTGGCAAAATCAATTGCATAAAAAATTGCGGAAAGCAAAGATGGATGTGGCTATCCTATCCGAGTCAGATCAGGACATTTATCGGTCTAATCCGGAGCGCCGCAGTGCATTGTCGTCAACCGAACAGTTCTCCATCATAGAGAGCGGTCATTTGCTAGGAAGGGTTATTCTTTATCTGCCAAAATCAAATACAGTCCAAATAATTTCGATATTTTCCGGATTACTACTTGCTTTCTTTGTTGTCGGTGTTGAAATGAGACGGTTCCTACTTAAACCCCTCGAAAAGATGAGCGTTGCAGCTAGACAAATTGCAGCAGGAGATTGGGATGTGCAGTTGCCCCTGTCGAGGATCACTGAAATCACTGAAGTACGCGACGGATTTGAAGTAATGGTGAAGGGGCTGCAAAAATCATATCGGAAACAAGTGGAATTGGAAGAAGAACGACGATTCGTTATTGCTGCTGTCGCGCATGATTTACGGACACCGTTGTTCGCCTTACGGGGTTATTTGGATGGCCTGGAACAAGGGATTGCTCAATCACCGGAGAAAATAACAAAATATGTGGCCGTATGCAAGGAAAAATCGGCTCAATTGGATCGGCTGGTAGAGGATCTGTTCACATTTACAAAAATGGAGTATTGGGAGACGAAACTTAACAACAAGGCTGCTGATCTTAAACTCATACTCCGGAAGTCGATTGACAGTCTGAGTCCACTGGCTTGGCAAAAACATATCTCAATTTCGAACCATGCTGCAGACGATTGCATCATTAGCGGTGACACGCACTTATTGGAGCGTGCTATGAACAATCTTTTGGATAATGCCGTCAGACACACACCGTCCTATGGTGAAATTGTTGTTCAATGCTATAAAGACGGTAACAAAGTAAAGTTTACGATACGTGATACAGGGCCGGGTTTCTCATCAGAAGAGCTACAACAGGTTTTCGAACCTTTATATCGTGGAGAAGAATCTAGAAATCGTTCAACTGGTGGCAGCGGATTAGGGTTAACCATTTCACAAAGAATTGTTAGGCGACACGGAGGTGAACTTGTCGCAGGTAACCATTCGGAGGGTGGAGCACTGCTAACAGGTTGGATACCTGTAACTAACCCAAACTAAAATCGAAGAACGAACGTTATTGGACAATTTTCCTAATCACAATAAGGAAACATCCCCCTGAAATTCTTTGCTTTGTGGGATAGCGACAGCAGATAAAAGGCATACCTCAAATACCATGATTGGAAAGCCATGGTACCAAAAGAATTACAATTAGCCATTGAGCCTCTTAACAAAGGCTATGGAGAACTGGGAAGCTGAAATATTCGCCTACTTCGATCGGATAGAGGAGGGAAGCTGGCTCCCCTTGGAGCATCCAAAGCAATTGGAAGAGATTGTCGTTGAGGTGAAAGTGGAGGACAGGTAAATCGACAAGAAGCAAATCAATCGATTTTACAGCCGGATTGGAAAAGTATTAAGGAGCGGCTCCTTCTTTTGGGCTATACTAAGGAGAAGTTGCAGTGTTCAAAATGCGGAAAAGATACACGAATTACTTATCATAGAGGAACACAGCGAATGCAATTCGCTTGTTGGGATAAATCTTGTCGAGGAGTAACACCGATTTCTCTTTAATTTGAAGCAACCGAAAAGGAGGATTTCGTTATGTCCAAGAAGAACCCGAAGCTTACGCAAGCGGAGAAAGCCCGGAGATATGATCAGTTAGTCTTATTTCCTGAGCAATCCATGGATTTGTTTTGCTCGTTTTGCGGTAAGAGTCAGTATCTTGTCGACAGGCTTGTTACGTCAAGAATAGCGAATATATGTAACGAATGCATTGAGATTTGCAATGAAATAATGGAGGAATTCAAGGCGCATAAAGAGGAAACCAATGGAAATGATTGATAGATAAAATGCTTTCTCGAGAGCGAATGACAAATTGCAAGTTTGGGGTGGATTATGAGAGGGGACAGTATGTTTTGATAGCCAGTGAAAAATGTGTTCGGAAGATGTTCACATATTCGGAAAGGAATTCAATCTATTTTCTCGAAATTTTAAAGGGTGGATAAGCAACCGGGCCCGGAAGGCGTAGAAATATGTCGACATCCTAACCGCTGCATCGACGGAAGGGTTATTTCATAGGCATAAGGTCGTGAGAACACGTGCGAACTGTGTAATCCACAGTGTGAAAGCGATTGTTGAAGCAACGGTGCTGCCAACTGTGCGTCCGTAACTCGTAATAAATAGCGTTATTGAGTGTGGTTTTAAGGATAATAGGGAAAAAGGCAAACCTGTCGAAAGGCAGCGACGCAAAGCTACGGATCTTCTGCTTTCTTTAAGCAATGACCGCCGGGCCGCCCAGTAAGCAGGAGGACACTGCCATAAGGGTAGTGTTTTTCTTTTTGCTTACAGGAACTAACAAGGGAGAGAAAGAAGATCGAAAGGATTCATGTATTGCTTGTATGTGATGATGACACTTGTATGAAAATACTAACGGACTTTCTGCAGGCCCAACCGGATTTTCGTGTAACCGTTGCTCCAAACCGAGAGGAAGCCGGGCAGATGGCAGAATGGCGTCCGGATGTCATTTTGCTGAATGTATCCCTTATTCCGCCGCTGTACCCAGGATTGGACCTGGCGATGGAGTTGCTTGAACCACGGCCTACCAAAATGATTTTACTGACATCGCTGGAAGAGCGGGAAGTAATTCTCGATGCCTTCACGATCGGTGTGTTGAATGTAGTGGACAAAACCAACTACCGAGATATTCCGGCCGCCGTTCGGGAAGCGCACCATGATCGCGCATCGATTCATCCGGATGCCGCGGGATTGCTTCGTGAGGAAGTTCGCCGCTTAAGACAATTGGAACTGCACTGTCTGCTAACACCTGCGGAAAAGCAAGTGCTGAATCTTCTGCTCCAGGACTACACCAAAAAACAAATTGCAGAGGCGCTGAAGATCACTATGAACACGGTAAAGTTTCATCTGCGAAGCCTGATTAGGAAGGTTGGCGGCAGAACGGGAAAGGAAGCAGCCGAAATTGCCAAGCGGCGAGGGTACAAATAACCATAATATTTTTGTATTGACGTCATTCTCTCCCAGCAGTTTCCTTTGCTTTTGCCGATAAGATCAGACAAGGAACGACTGCGGCCGACGAGGAGTCTGTTCGATGAAACATCAAGAAGGTGGTAATCGGGTGGAAATGGTAGTGAAAACCAGGTAAACCATCGGTTTTTCACTACCATTTTCATTCTTTCGCGGCGTTACGCTAGACCGTCGGACAGACTCCTGGGGTGGGGAAACAGGGCTAACGCATTAGAAAAAGTTAGTAAGCTTTAAAGGAACGGAAGCGGAGCTGTCGAAAAGGTATCAGGAGAACTCAAATAGGGGGAAAACCTGATGCCGGATAAAGAACACGAGAAGAACCAAGCGAAAATCGTCTTCCAAGCCTTCTCCCAACTGCCAGACCCAAGAACGGGAAATCGCAAGGAACATCCGTTGTTCGATACGATTGTGATCGCCATCCTCGCTTTCATTAGCGGGGCTGACCATTGGACGGAAGTAGAATTATTCGGGCGAGAGAAGGAAGAATGGCTGCGCACGTTTTTGGAACTCCCGCACGGCATTCCGTCTCATGATACGTTTGCACGTGTTTTCGCCTTGCTGTGCCCGGAAGCGTTTGAAAGTGCCTTTTTGACCTGGGTACGAGAGATCCATGAGCTTGCGCAAGGGAGTATCGTGGCGATCGACGGGAAAACGGTGCGCCGCTCGCATGACAAGGCGAAGGGAAATAAAGCGATTCACATGGTGAGCGCGTGGTCATCTGAACATGGTGTGGTGCTGGGGAGTCGCAAAGTGGATGACAAGAGCAACGAAATCAAAGCGATACCTGAATTGTTGGCCTTACTGCTGCTCAAAGGCTGCACAGTCACGATTGATGCGATGGGGTGCCAGAAAGAGATTGCGGCCCAGATTCGTAAGCAGGAGGCTGATTATGTCATTGCGGTAAAGGGCAACCAGCCCAGCCTGCACGAGGATATCTCATTGTTTTTTGCCGATGTGAAAACATCGCGTTTCAAGGATACGCCGCACACCTATTACAAGACGGTGGAAAAGGGACATGGGCGTATCGACATCCGCAGATACTGGCTCAGTCCGGCATCTGAAGCATTACGACCGGGACAGGAATGGACAGACCTCAATGGCGTCGGAATGGTGGAGAGCGAGCGACACATTGGGAAGACGATGACAATAGAGCGCCGGTACTATATCACGTCTCACCGTGAGCAAGTGGCCGTGTTCGCCCGAGCAGTACGGGAGCATTGGAGTATTGAGAACGGGCAGCACTGGGTATTGGACGTGGCTTTCGTAAGCGTCAAACCCTACCCACCTTCGTTCTTTGCAGCAACCATGAGATAATCCTCCTCAGAATCAATTCGGGGGAGGATATTTTATGGCCAGAGAAGATGTACAGAAGAAATGGG
>Ga0065721_10005811_pt1 | contig 18430 bp, 21 predicted proteins | sample Mesricmetagenome_FD_59108 | JGI IMG/M metagenome (GOLD analysis project Ga0065721, IMG submission 59108) | Mesophilic microbial community from rice straw/compost enrichment Sample: eDNA_1 v2 (version 2) | ecosystem: Engineered > Solid waste > Grass > Composting > Bioreactor | place: USA: Davis... | reverse complement strand
GCTTGCCCATTTCGCACATGTCATGCGAACCGGATGGTGGTGGGTCGGGGAGGAATGCGCGCCTCCACAGTTTAAACGCGGGATTTACAGTCCCGTGGGCTCATCTGCGTGCCCAGCCGACCCGAAAGAGTTGATGTTCTTCCATCCTTCAGTTCATCCGGGACGTCGTCGCGACGCTCCGGACATGAAGGGAACGGCATGCCGCGCTGGACGCGCTTCCGTTCCCTTTCTATCCCCGGTCTCGTGGTATGACCGGGGACTGCTTGAACCAGCGATGTCAAAGATCGCTCCGCCGAAGGGCGGAGTGCCAGCGCCTGAGCGCCGGGCATGTGCTTGAGGAACAAAAAGAAAGGGACCCCGCGACTTCGGTCAGCGGGGTCCCTTTCGGAAGCTATCTGGGTCAAGGAGAGTGCTAGATCACACCCTCAAGACCTGTAGCCACGTCGACCCGCTGACCGCCCCGATATGGGAGCGGCAGTCGATGCAAGGGGAGTGGCAGATAGGCGCTCGCAGCAACGCGAGCGGCAGCNGCGGCGTTTGCGCCTGCGACCTTCCCTGCGTTGATGTTGCCTNCCGTGAACATTGCCTTGAATCCTGTGAAGACGTTTGTCTGAAGATGACAATTTAATNCCAGACGTCGGCGCGGATGTCAAGCGCGAATCCTAAAAAAATACATCAGGCAGGCCAAATGAGTGTTCGGGCGGCCGACGGATANGTGTCAACTATCGGAAATTTCGAGCATTTGCGGCGAAGGAGGCAAAAAGCTTGGTTCCNTGTTTCGGCCGGCTATACAATCGTGAAACGCGCTTCGGCTTCTCCGGAGCAGGGAGGATGTCAGATGAAGAAGCTCCTGAGAGCAGCTTGCCTTTCGGTCGCTCTGACCGCCGCGACGACGACGGCCACGGTCGCGGGGGAGCTGACCGACAAGGCTGTGGCGTTTGTCTCCTATATGGAGCAGGCGACGGGAATGAAGATCGCGATGCTCGACAGGATCGAGGACACGCAGCAGTTCTGGGCGCGCACGGCGGCGATCCTGTGCGACAAGACGGGCGACAACTGGTGTGCGAACGATGTTCTGTTCATGACGTCGAATACGGAGCCGTCGGGGCAGTCGCAGATACTTCAGTACGTTCCCGAAGGCACTTCCACGACTAAGGTTGTCTGCGCCGTCATCCCGCCCATGCCGGACATCGATCCGAGCTTTGTCGGAGAGGCATTTGGAACCATGTACCAGACGGCGACCCAATATCCGGGGCGGGACGAGATGGCGGCATGGCTGGTTCTCTATCATGCAGCCCACTGCCTGGACACCACTGCGACCGTGAACGCCGAGGCGCGGGCGGCGGCCTTCGCCACGCTGGGTCTCGGCCTCATGCAGGGTGGCCATGGCTTCGTCCCGGGACTGCACCGCGTTGCCGCCCGCCGCATCGCGGTCATGACGAATATCGACGCGGCGTACTGGGCGGCGGGCACTGCCGAGCGCATCCTGATGGACCACTGGAAGAGCCAGGTCGCCTACATCCTGCGCACGAGCTACGGATGCAATGTCTCAGTAACACCGAACGCATCGATCGACATCGAGAAGATAAGGCGTGACAGCCGACTGGAACCCGGGCTGGACTGCAGCTCTCCGTCGGAGACGGCGTCAGGCGGTGGCAGAACCGTTCTGACCGACGCCAATCTCTGGATCTGGATGTACGGGGAGGGCGGACTTGGAGCACCGCCGGCACCATACAGCCAGTTTGCGCCACTCGGCGGTGCAAACCAGACGGCGGCCAGGTACATTCTCGACACCGCGAACAGCCTCTCAGGAAACTAGGACTCAAAAAATATTGGTGGCCAGTGTTGACAACCGTCGAAAGCCGATGTTACGGTCGGATCAACCTAAGGAGTTCCCCGATGTTCGTTCTGAACAGCCAACAGCAGCAATCCAGCCAGTCGAGCTCATCCAGCTCGATCGCTTCGCTGTGCGGGGACGGAGGTAGTCTCATCTGAGGATCTTGAAGGTCTGATGAGTGAACCGGAACCCGCCCCACAAGGCGGGTTTTTTGTTGCTCTGGAGAGGTGGCCGAGTGGTCGAAGGCGCTCCCCTGCTAAGGGAGTATACGTCAAAAGCGTATCGTGGGTTCGAATCCCATCCTCTCCGCCAAGCAACTGTTATTTAAAGGGTTTTGGATTGATGGAAGCTAGAAGAGTATCACGTTCGGAGTTCGAAGCCCATGTCGAGGAGATGAAGCTCCTTACGGGGCACGACGGATCCGCGCCGCGATCCCGACAACCGAGGATCAATGTAAGGGAGTTGGTCGCGTCCCTTTGAGACCGCGATCACGGCAAGGTGCCGGAATGCAAGCCTAATGGACGGGTGGCTGAGTGGTTGAAAGCGGTCGCCTCGAAAGCGATTGAACCTGCAAGGGTTCCGGGGGTTCGAATCCCTCCTCGTCTGCCAGGCTTGCGTTCCGGCACGGATACGGAAGATGTGTTGGGTGATAGTTTAGCGGTAGAACGACTGGCTCTGACCCAGTTAGCTCAGGTTCGAATCCTGGTCGCCCAGCCAGCACGCTGAAATGAAGACTGAGTGAATCCCTTTGCGGAGCTTTGGCCGAGTGGTTGAAGGCACCCGCCTGGAAAGTGGGCACACCTCGAAAGGGGTGTCAGCAGTTCGAATCTGCTAGGCTCCGCAAATGGATTCAGGTGACGTGGCCGAGTGGTCTAAGGCGGGAGTCTTGAAAACTTCAGGGCGGGAAACCGTTCCGTGGGTTCGAATCCCACCGTCACCGCCATGCAGACAGAGAAGAGGACGAAGGCAATGGGTGCAGCAAGCGAGATCGACATCAAGGCACAGGTCACGGCCGGGCCATGCGTCTTCGTGCGCGCCAAAGCCGGAAACCTCTGGTACCGCAGCGCTCTCGGGTTCGAGTTTCCCGTTCCGATGGCGGACATGGGAGAGGCGACGTTCGAGTCCGAGATCAAGGGAATGATGATGATGCGCTATATCCGCCGTCACGCCGCCGCCATCGCCGCGGAGCGACAACGGGCGACCCTCGCCTGACAGCCGGATCACGACGTCCGGCATGATCCCGGATCGTCTAGCTGGTAGGACACGAGATTTTGACTCTCGCAACGCGGGTTCGAAGCCTGCTCCGGGAACCACGCCACCTACGCGCATGTGAATTGGGGCTTAGCCAAGCGGTAAGGCACCGGAATTTGACTCCGGCATGCCCAGGTTCGATCCCTGGAGCCCCAGCCACGCTTTCACTGCAGAAATCCCAGGCCAGGTATCCTTATGGGTCGTGGTTCAAGCCCGACCCCGGCGGACGTCCGGGCAGCACCGACATGCAGCCCCCTGATCCTTCAGTGCCGTCACCTTGGCAGCGGTCTTCGGAAATAGTCGTCGAGGACTTTCTCCAGCAGGCGCGCCGTTTCTTCATGAAGACGCAGTGAAGACTTCTCCCTGTGGTACCAATCCCATTCCTNAAGNGTTTCCGGAAAGAAACCATGGTACGCCTTGGAGGCCCCAAGCCAGTCNGCGACCATTTCCCTTACCGCCCATTCGGGCATAGGCAGCGGCTCCCCGGCCTTGACCGGACTCAGCCTGTGGGACGTGACAGGTATCCACCATTCCCAATGGTGCTTGTGTCGCTTGTGGTGGTGGTTCCAGGCTTGCGCGAAGCCCAGGTTGTCGTCCGCGGCTCCATACTGACGCCGACCGTAGTGGGGTGCTTCCGAGGGCATGAACTTCGTCCAGTCGTGGATCACGAGACGCCACAGAGGGGCTCCGGTCCTCATGCCTGCACGAAGCACGTACCATTTGTGGATCATCGTCTGCCAGAGAAACATGCAGGTGGGTCGGATGTTGCCGCTCATGCGTGCACGGCTTCCATTGTCAGTCCCGATGGCCGGCCGAGCAGTTCCAGAGCCTTCTTTTCAAGCCGGAGCAGGTCTTCTGAGGACGAGTAGCTGCAGATTCCGCCCAGCTCGACCCATGCGAGATCGAGCGACTCGTCGCTCATTGCAAAGCCCTCTGCCGAGTCGGCGAAGAACAGGTAGCGCACGTCGTAGTGCAGGTGCTCGGGAACGTCCCTGAAGACAGGAATCGTGTGAAGGCTGAGATCCAGTATCCCGTCGCCAGCGGGGGCGATCAGCTTCAGGCCACCTTCCTCGTATGCTTCCTTCCAGGCGACGAAGAACGGATCCCTTATCCCGTCGCAGTGCCCGCCGAGCTGCAGCCACTTCTGCATCTTGGCGTGATGGGTGAGAAGCACCTTGCCCGCTTCAGGGTCGACGACGAACGCCGATCCGGTGAAGTGGCCGACCGGGTTCGACCTTTCGAAGGAGTGGGGATCGACCGCAAGGAACTGAAGGTAGTCTTCCGCCAGCTTCGCCTGNTCCTGGGATGTGTCCGAACGTAGACGATANGCCTCGAGCGCGCAGTGGAATNAACTTTGGCCTGTCTTCAGGGATGTCATGCTGCGAAAGCCTCCGNCTTCTCGGGTTCGGGGAGCGGNGCCAGCCCGCCGGACGCGTAGTGGGACCAGACGGCGAGATCGAAGTCGGCCATGGGCATGCCCGACATGCGCGCGGCATCTATCATCAGCCCCTCGAGCCGGGCGTAGTTCGCCTTCGTTGGGAGGCGGACAGGCACATCGTGCCCGAGGTGCCGCAGGTATTTCATGATGTGGGTGTCGATGACGGCGATCTGNCCCGGNTCTCGTCTTGAGTGCAGGACGAAGTANCGGGCGGTCTTCGGNCCGATGCCTCTGATCGTCTCAAGNTCAGCCACCGGAACCGTCNCCAGCCGCCCGGGGAAGCGACGCGCTATCTCGGGATATGCGTGGCCCAGTATGCCGTACTTGCCCATTCTGACGCGCAGCAGCTCACCCGTGAGCCTGTCCTCTGCGACAAGGCGGCTGACATAGGAGAATGGGGTCTCGGTTTCTTCCATCGGAGACAGGAAGTCATGGAGCTTCTGCGCGATCATCGACGCCTTCTTGCCGGCGACTGCGAGACAGAACATGAGATATTCCTGAAGTTCGGCCTCGGTGCGGTCGAACCTGGTCACATCGTAAGCGTCGATCATCTGGAATCCTTTCCACCTCTTTCTGATGGGAGAAGGATTCGAAGTCAACTACCGGATGAATTCCGTGATCGCACCAAGCGACATCCTCTCGAAGAACTTCGTCTTCATGTCCTCGAAAGCCGTCGTGTCGTAGTTCGCATATGCGGAGAGGAAGGCCGTGGACATCGCCTTCATCGCCTCGAAGAGCTTTCCTTCCTTCTCGCTTGTCTGGGAGGTCTGCCCCGTGAAGGTGTTGGGGCCGCCGCCGACCAGGAAGCCGAGNTGCTTGTAGCCGGGATGCGACAACTGNTAGCCCTTGCCCTTCTCCCTGGAAGGCTGGCCGGTGAAGTCGAAGTCGTTCTCCGANAGGAGGAACAGGCATGGTGCCGTCATCTCCTTCCATGACTCTTCGGNGAGGCCCATGACGCCNGGCCCCTGTGGCGACATGCAGATGCCGGAAAAGAACCGCGGATCCCTGAAGGAGGCAGACTTGCCGTCGGCCTGCGTGACCTTGGCCCCAAGGAGGAGCTGTGCGATGTAGGCACCGTAACCGTGCCCCGCAATCACCGGGCGGTCGAGGTTGAGCTTGATTCCGGTTGCCCCCTCGACCAGATCGACCATGTCGAGGCAGGCCTTGCATGTCTGCACGCGCGCGTACCAGGCTGCCGGATCCTCGAGCAGGCTCGCCACCGGCCACTGCGACACCTTTCCGACCTCGTTCTTCCGGAGCGTCGGACCAGCCTCGATGACAGCGTCGTTATGCTGTGGAGCGAGCACGACGAACCCATGGCTCACCCAGTGCCAGATGAGCTCCCTGTAGGTCAGCGGCGACGACAGGGCTCCGTGGCTGAACACGATGACGCGGGCCGTCGCCGCGTTCCTCGGATGGAAGACGGCAACGTTCGACAGACCGGAGGAGATACCGAATGGAGCCGATGGCGTGAGATGGACTCCCGACAGTGCGTACCTGGCGTAGCGCGGATCGACGCCTTCGATTTCAGGGCGGAGGATGAGCGGGTCTTCGGACTGGGGAAGGGCGTCCTGTGCGGCAGCGCGTCCTGAAAGCACCGTTCCGACGCCCGATGCGGCTATGGCAAGCAGAGCTCGCCTTGTCAGCAGGTCAGTCATCGGCTTGTTCCTTGATTATCATGTCTTCAGCTCCGACCGTGTCGGGAATGATCGAGCATAGATCGGGTGACCGGGCAGCTTCCAGTGCGATCCGCCGTCCTTCGTCGCCGCAAAGGAGTGCAGCTATGCGGGAGGCGAATGAGAGTTCCTCCACGAGTTCCTCCATCGACAGATGCGTGGGCGGAACAAGCTCGGATGCCGCCGCAAGGAGAAGCCGCGCCGCGAGCAGGCAGGTTGCCGCATCCTGGACCGTCGGGGCCTGCGGAATCCTGTAGGCAGGTGGTTCGAGCGCCATGGTTGCACTGTCGGCGTCGAAGGATCCGGATATGGTTGTCGTCGGGGGGAGCGAAGTGTCTATGGCGTCTATGACGGCATCGATCCATTCCGGGATGGACGCCCTGTCCATGTAGTCGGGGAATTCAGGAAAGAAAGCCCTGTCGGCCGAAGAGGAAGCGCCGAGGGTTATCTGCCCCTCCCGCCAGTGGGCGTGGCGGCCGATGCCGAAAGCTTTCCAGACGACAAACGAAGCCATGGATCTCCTGTCGGGTATCCAGACGCTATGGACTTCGTTCGAGTCCTGACTGATGATCTTTTCGATCATGATTGAATCCCTACGGCTGATAGAGCATTTTTGTACGAGGCCGTGGCGATTGGCAACAGATTAAGGACTCGCTAGCAGCATGAAGAAAGACATCGACCTCTCCAGGCGGAGCTTCATAACGATGGCGTCCACTTTGGGTCTCGGGGCGGCAATGTGTCCGCTTGCGTCGCTGATGCTCCCCGATTCCGCGATGGCGGCTCCGATGGTGCCGCTCAGGATGTACAACCCCCACACCCGCGACCGCTATGACGTGGAACTCTTCGTAGGGTCGAAGTGGAACGAGAACGCACTCCTTGTCTGCCATCACATGATGCGCGACTGGCGACAGAAGAAGAGCATCCAGTGTGACAGGAAGCTGTTCGCGGCGCTGTACGTCGTCCAGCGCAAGTTCAACGTGGAATCTCCCATATCGATCAACTCGGGCTACCGCACGCCTGAGACGAACAACATGCTGCGGGAGAGCGGAGCGGCACCGAACAGCCAGCATCTTCTTGGCCGCGCGGTCGACTTCGCAATTCCGGGGGTCGATCCGATCGTCGTGTCGAGGTATGTCAAGACGCTCGGAATTGGCGGTGTCGGCAACTACCCCACGTTCACCCACATGGACACCAGAGGCGAACGCGTCTCCTGGGGACGGGGCATCTGATGCGGCGCATGGGACTTCGGATGCTGGGTGCCATGGCAGCGCTCGCTCTGGCGGCAGCGTCCGCGCCTGCCGCCGAACCCCCGAAACCGGAAGAACTGATCCGCAACCTGATTTCAGTGAAGGCCGTGGAGTACGACTTCGTCCAGTTCAACCCTCGCGGCGAGCAGGTTTCGGGAATCGTGAAGGTTCAGCGTCCGGGGAAGGTCAGGTTCGAATACGACCAGCCGTCGCCACTGACGGTCGTGGCAGACGGGCGCTCGCTTGGGGTGAACAACAGGAAACTCGGGACGTGGACGCTCTACCCCCTGGACAAGACACCGCTCGGGTTCATCCTCGACTCCGCCTATGACCCCGGAAGACTCAAGACAGTCTCTGCTGACGTGACGGGCAACATCACCTCGGTCGTTGTGTCAGACCCATCGGTGTTCGGCGACTCCCGCATCAGGCTCGTCTTCGACAACACTGACGGCGCGCTGAGGCAGTGGACGGTCACAGACAGCACGAAACAGGAGACGACCGTCATCCTGTACAACCCCCGGACGGACATGACCTTCGGGGGCAGGGATTTCGAGATCCCCTATTCTGAAATCAGGGCAGGCAGCCGCTGACGCTTTTGGCCGGCGTTTGACCCGAAATGGCCGCCGGATGGAAACTGGGGCATCAGTGAACGGACGCATGCCCATGAGCCTAAAGAGGATACCAGAAGGAGACGTTGCCGAGGATGGCCATCCCTGCGAGGCCGCTTTGCAATTCCGCAGATCCGTCGTCCGGATGGGGATAGCCGAGGACGTGTCCGCGGATGCTCTCGACCTTGCCATTGCTTTTGCATGGATCGGCAAGGCCGTGTCCCGCACCGACATCAGCGCCGAGTGGCTGCTATCGGGCGTAGATCCAAACACGTTCGTCGTCGTGCCGCTCCTTGCATGCAGCAGCGATGCGAGGAAGGCCGCCTTGGATATAGCGACACGCGGGAAGCCATCGATCGGCATGGAGCGCGAGCTTGGCCGCCTTCGCGCGTCGAGCGCCTTTCAGAGCGCCGTCTCAACCGTGAAGGCGCTCTCGCGCAGCAATCCGAGTGTCAGGGACGTCATCCGCCTTTCGGAGCTGGCGGATCTCTCTTCGGTATTCCCCAAGAACCAGAGGACGCTTCCGTCCGCCGCTGGCACAGGCAACGTGGTCATCCTCGACAAGTTCAGGAAGCGTCAGGCCGCCACCTGATCAGCCGCCTCCGACGCAGCCGCTGTGCGCGCATCGAGCACGGACTTGACGCTTCTGGCAAGACCGTATGCAGCGAGGTATGGGACGCCGTTTCCAACAGTCTTGAAGCACTTGCTGAGCGCCATGTCGGACGGAAGCTCATATTCAGGCGGCATGGACTGCAGCGCCAGCGTTTCCGCCACCGACAGTCGGCGCGCCCGGTAGGGATGCAGGTGGACTTCATTGTTCCCGTAGCAGGCGGTAGGGCTGGGTCTCCACCGATGCAGGCGCTTGAACGACTTCCCGTCGGTATACCCTTCCGCCACAGTCTTGAACTTCTCGGACTTGGGTGTGAACGCCATGTCTCCGTTGGGATGCCTGTCGACGTCGTTGCGGCGGAACCAATATTCGGCTGTCAGCTCGATGGGCAGCCCACTCGCCTCGGGGAATTCGAGCCGTGAATTCTCTGCGAACGGCAGGGTCTCAGGCCACGCGGCGTCAAGCACAGACTTGCTGTGCGTCATGTTCTGCTCCCAGGGGAACACCTCTGCGGGATCGCCGCCGAGGAAGCCCACAAGGAAGATGCGGGGACGGCTCTGCCCGACGCCATACTCGATGGCGTTGATGAGCCTGTCATGAAGGACGTAGCCGCTCTCCACGGCCCTCTCCTTCATTTGGTCGTAGAAGGCGCGGTGGCGCTTTGTTTTCCAGAGTCCCTCGACATTCTCGAAGATGAAGAAGTCGGGCTTTGTCTGGCAGATGACGTCGAAATAGACTTCCGTCAGGCGGCCGTTGTCACCCTCGAAGCCAGCCTGCTTGCCCCCGATCGAGAAGTCGGGGCAGGGAGGCCCCCCGACGAAGCCGATCTTGCGGCCGGATGAACGAACATCCTCGACGACAGCCTTCAGCCTCGCAGAGAATGGCCCGTCTCCGGCCATATCCTCGGCGGAACCGAGGTGGTGGCCGTAACGGGGCCTTGGCGACTTCATCATGTTCCGGGAGTGCCTGTAGCCCTCGAGGAACTCGCGCTCGTACTCGTTGACCATGTCGACGCGGAACCCGGCGCGCTCGAATCCAAAGTCGAGAAAGCCTGCGCCGGTGAAGAAACTGATGATGGAATACATGGATCAACCCCGGATATGGCTGGCGACGGCTTCGATCACCACTTTGGCACGTTGTATGGCAACACACTCCCTGAGTCGGTCATGAACGTGCGGAACAGTATCAGCAACGGCATGAAAGTCCTCAGGGAAGCCGAGAGATTCAAAAATAAGCTGTGGATCGACGGCTTCGAGTGATGGCTCGGAGAGCTTCAGCGGATGGATGACCTTCACTCCCGTGGCGGCATCGGCGACTGGAGGCGGCAGCAACAACGCCTTCGGAGACGCCACGATGTAGAGGTCGGCAGTCTCCACCTGGTCGGATCCGGAGGAACGGTCGATCACGCTCGCGATGTCGTATTTCGGGAAGTGGGCACGGACCACTTCCACATATTCCTCATGCGCAACACCAAGACGGATCCCGATGTCCCACTTGACCCTGAAGATCGCAGTTCCGCCGCGACGGATGTGTCCGCGGGCGGCAACCACGGCGTCGACGACGTCCGGATCGGCGTTGCGGCCGTCGAGAAAGAGGGTGAACGGAAGATCCGCTATCGCCAGGTCGGCGCTGTCGGAAACCAGCTCGTCGCTGCCGGCACCGTGAAAGGAGATGTACGCATCCCTCACGTCCCTTGAAAGAAGGACAGGCCCGAGGCGCAGCATTCCGGCGCTCTCGGCGGCGAAGCCGAAGCTGCCCAGTCCGGGGTTGATTTCGATGAACGTAAGCTTCTCGGTCACTTGAGGTGTTTGCCTGTCTCTCGGCGCAGACTGCGCCATGCCCCACATTAGATAACCAACCCTCGTACCGCAAGATCGCCCTGTCAACCGGACTGCAAAGGATTCGATCCCGAACTCCACCGGCTGAAAAAGATGTTGCCAACTATTAAAGGATTCGAATAGTATCCCATCTCCTATCAACGGCACCAGGGTCTAGGACGTGAAAGTAGCGGTACGGGACGGAAAGATCGATCAGGCACTCAGGGTTCTCAAGCGCAAGATGCAGGCTGAGGGCATCTTCAGGGAGATGCGTGAGAACGAGCACTTCGAAAAGCCTTCCGAGAAGCGCAAGCGCCGTCAGGCCGAAGCGCGCCGCCGCCACCTGAAGGATCTGCGCAAGCGTGCGGACATCGACTTCGGGCGCGGCAAGAAGTCCCGGTAGGACAGCAGCCGATGGCAATCGACGTTATCGCGAGACCCGCAGACAGGGTTCTTCTTATTGTCTGCGACACAGGGTCGTTGGCGATCACGTCCGTTGCCATGCGTGGTTCAACGATACTCGCCGTCCTCGAGGACGGTGGGGTCATGGATATCGGTGATCTATCCGAATCCATGAGGCTCGATGCGGGACGATGCAGGATATGCATTGTCATCGAGATGGACGGAGACACCGTCATCGGATCCCGCCGGGTTGATTTTTCGATGAGTGATTCGGCTGCTGCGTAATGCAGCGCGGCAGCCTGTGACGACATCCGTTGTTGCCCAATTGCTCGAGTGCGGGGTGAAGGACCCAAGGTTTCTCTCCCTGCTTCAAACAAGGAGTAATACGTATGCATTCTGCATCACGAGCCGCCGTGCTGGCGGCAATCCTTTCGGTGTGCGCCTTTTCAGCCGACGCATTCGCCTCGTCACCGCACAAGAATGGCAAGTCCGCCAAGGAGACATGCGGACACGCCTCCTGGTACGCACTGACCTCGAGGACCGCATCGGGGGAGAGGATGAACCCGAAACTCATGACTGCCGCCCATCGGAGCTACAAGTTCGGCACGATGCTGCGGGTCGTGAACAAGAAGAACGGCAAGTCGGTCATCGTAAGAGTGAACGACCGCGGGCCGTTCATCAGGGGACGGGTGATCGACATCTCACGCGCGGCCGCCGACCAGATCGGCATGAGAGCAGCCGGCACTGGCCACGTCTGCATGGAAGTCGTGGCCAAAGCCGGGTGACGTGCAACGGCCGGAGGTTCTTCACGATCTTCCGGCCAGAACCCAGTTATCGACGAGACGCCTTCACGGGCGCGACAGGATTCGGGGTTTGTAGCTGCAGGGCTTGAAGCCGCCGACTGGAAATGGCATTGTCTCCCCCATGAGAAATGAAGCGCACATCACGGCTCATTTGGCCGCCTTCATCTGGTGGCGTTCAGGCAACTGAACGGCCTACGGTATCTCATGCTCAACTGACAGCGCGAACCAACAGGACCGTTCCGGAAGGAAGAGGTCTGTTGCGCAGTTCTTCCCTCCGGACGTCCGATCACCAGGAAGGAAGAAGACGATGACCAGACAAATCACGATGCTCACCGGAGACCGACCCACCGGGCCGCTCCATCTCGGCCACTATGCAGGCTCCCTCGTGGAACGAGTCCGCATGCAGGAGCAAGACAGCTCAAGGCGGTTCGTGATGATCGCCGACGCTCAGGCCTATACAGACAATATCGGCGACACGTCGAAGGTGACGACTGCGATCCCACAGCTCGTTTCCGACTACATCGCCTGTGGTATCGATCCCAGGAAAAGCACTGTCTTCCTGCAGTCGGCGGTGCCTGAACTTTTCGAGCTGATGCAGATCTTCATGAACATCACGACGGTGGCGCGCACGCTGCGCAACCCGACGGTCAGCGAAGAGATCAGACAGCGCGGCTTCGAAAAGAGCCTGCCCGTCGGCTTCGCCTGCTACCCCATAGGGCAGGCGGCCGACATCCTTGGCTTCAGGGCGACCCATGTCCCCGTGGGGGCCGACCAGTTGCCGATGATTGAAATCGCCTCTGAAACGGCCGCTCGCATCAACAGGATGGCCGGGCAGGACGTGCTCGCCATTCCCGAGGTAGTCCTCACGTCCACCGGCAGGCTTCCCGGTATCGACGGCAAGGCAAAGGCGAGCAAGAGCCTGAACAACGCGATCTACCTCAGCGACAGCCCCGATGAGGTGAGGCGGAAGGTGATGATGATGTTCACCGACCCCGACCACCTCCGGGTCTCCGACCCCGGGAAGGTCGAAGGCAATACCGTCTTCGCCTACCTCGATGCCTTCGACCCCGACAGGGACAAGGTGGAAGACCTGAAGACGCGGTATCGGAAAGGCGGACTCGGGGACGTCACGATCAAGAAGGAGCTCGTCGGCGTGCTGGAGAATCTCCTTCAGCCGATGCGGGACAGGCGTATCGATCCGGTCACGAACCGTGATGACTGTCTGGACATTCTGAGGTATGGCAGTGCGGCGGCGCGCGAGGTGGTGGCCGGTGTCCTGGCCGATGTGCGGAGATCTCTGGGAATCTTTGTCCTCTAGGGTGTGTCAATCCGCCGAAATCCCGCCTTGGCGTCGACTGTCAACGGATTGACACACCAATTCTTCAACCGGATCATTCTCCCGCACTCGCCACTATGCTTGCCGACCGACGTTGGCGAGCATAGTTCCAGCAGGAGAGATTCCCGATGAACATCAGAACATTCACAGGTGCCGAAAGGGACAGGCGTGTCGCCAGGGCCGGATGCTGCAACAGGTGCGGCTTTCAGGAAGAGAACCTCGTCGCGTGGGCGTGCGCAGTCAGGGAAGGCGTGCACTGCGAAGAGTGCCTTGCCAATGAAGTGGCGGATTCATCCGAAGGCACGCGCATCGTCTATCTCCCCGAAATGTCGGTGGAGGCATTCTCCAGCTATGTCCGGGTTCTGGCATGGGCTTCCTTCGCAGCACGGGCCGAACTGATGCATGGGCACGACTTCGCATCAGGAGCACTTCCCGCGGCATTCTCCCATCCCTCGTCCTGGACCGCAAAACTGCGCTGGAAGACGATCTCCGAGGGTCTGGAGGATATTTCAGCCAGCACGGTTTCCAGGGGAGATCTGCAGAAGGTGGCGGAAGCCTCCAGTTTCCTCGTCGGGCGGATCGAGCACACGTCGAGACGATATCCCTACAAGTCAGCAGATGAAGCCGTATCCGCGCTGGGTGATGAATCCTTCGCACGGAGTTTTCGTGTCCTGAAGCAGGGGATCCCCGTGAAGCGGATACGATCATGGGGTGCGCCAGGAAGCACCTTCTTCATGCTCGCCAACAGGGGCGCGGGCTCGCGCAGCGTCTAGAACAACAAGAACAACAATATCAAGGGAGAACATCAGATGTTCGGGAACTGGTTCAAGCGTGACAACGACATCTTCCTCGGCAGGCAGAAGGATTCGATCTTCTTTCTCGGAATGGACACGAGAAACAGGGAGATCTGGCTCAACAGCAGCATTCTCCGCCAGCACATCCTCGTTTCCGGTACGACGGGAGCAGGAAAGACGGAGGCTCTACTCGGCATGTTCTCCAACACCTTCGCATGGGGGAGTGGCGGCATCTACGTCGATGGCAAGGGAGACGTAGCCCTTTATGCCAAGATCTATGCCATGGCGGAGCACCATGGCCGCCTCAATGACCTGTATGTCCTGAACTTCATGAGTGGATCAGAAACGTCGGGAGCGACCATGCGGACGCATAGGTTCAACCCTTTCGCCAAGGGGAACGCGGACACGCTGACCCGCCTGGTGATAAGCCTCATCCCCCCGGAAGATTTCGCACAGGAAGCACGATACGGCAGGTATGCGAGGGCGACCGCCATGTTCACAGGGGTCATGCGCGCCCTGTGCTGGATGCGCGACAACAGGAACCAGCGTCTTGACGCGGGTGTCCTCTATGAGGCGATCAGGTTTAACCACATCGTGGACATGGCGAACTCGCAACACTACTCGTTCCTGCCCGATCAGATCCGCAAGACCATCAGGAGCTACCTTTCATCCATTCCACGGTATCAGGAAGACATGGGATACGGCCAGTCGCAGACGACACTGGACGAGCACGGCATCCTCGAGATGCAGTTTGCAAGGATCTTCGGTGTCATGTCAGACGCCTACGGCCACATATTCTGCGCCGGGACAAGCGACATCGACTTTGCGGATATACTGTGGAACCGCCGCCTCCTTCACGTCATGCTGCCGGCACTGGAGAAGTCGAGCGACGAGATCTCGCTCCTCGGACGCATCGTTCTATCGTCATTGAGGCATGCGATCAGCGAAGTTCTGATGTCGCCCTCGCGCACGACGGATGAACATCCGGACGGGAACGAGCCGATCAACATCACGGGAGGCATGCCTTTCATATCGATCTTCGATGACGTGTCGTACTACATGGTCGAAGGACTCGATCTACTCGCTGCGCAAGCCCGTGCCGTTGGCATCGGAATAGTGTTTAGCTGCGGCGACGTCCGCTCCCTGTCCAAGGTCAGTGCCGCGGCTTTGGGGAATATTGCAAGCTCCGCGGCCACGAAGGTCGTCATGAAAGGTTGCGGCTCCCAAAGCGAGCTGAACGACATATTCTTCGACGTCGTGGGGGCGCGGGACGATGTGGTGGCAGGGATCGACAGGCTCATAGGAATCGATGCAGCCGGCGGATCACCCAGGCGGTCAGTGTTCCGCTCTCCTTCCAATGTCGTGAAACACCTTAACGAGGGCGAGTTCGTGCTGGTCAGTTCGGGAAAGATGCTGCTCGGAAAGAGCAGCTACATAAACTCGTTCATCCCAATGATCAGGAACCTCTCGGGGCCTGCACACCTCCACGACTTCACCGCCGTGGCCGACATGTTTGTCCAGATGACTGAGAACAAGAAGAAGGCGGAGACGCTGCAGGACCTGCCAGACGGGATGGCCGAAAACTTCATCAAGCCACACGAACGGTCGGCATCGGCGGCAGAGATGCTATCGCACGCGCTCAAGGTTCTGGAGGCCGGAAAGATGTCGCAGGACGGTTCCGTCGAAGAAGAAATCATCAGGATCGGAGAGTGAGATGGGAAAGAAGACAAATGAGGTTAACGCTGCCGCCATGAACGATCTGGCGAGACGGCACTACTCCATCCCGGGAAGGGAGCGCAGGATCTTCGCCGCCAAGGATTTTCTGGAGCCGTTGTACGAACATACTTCTCCCACTGCTCCGGCGGCAATCAGGGATCTTGTGAGGCTCTGCGCCGTCGCCCGCGGGGATTGTCCGCCGGGAGTCCAGATCCTCGAGGAAATGCTGGAAGCGGACTACAGCGCAAACGGACCCGACATCGAGAGGTTCAAAGCTTTCGAAATGGGTCATCGATATGTCGGCACCCTGGCCATCGCGATCCTCCATGCGGCGAGGAAAAGACACGGCGCGGCTGGATGGGCCGTGATACGGAAGCACGCCCGGCGGCATTGGAGGGATACAATCCTTCTCGACCTGGTCGAAGCCCTGGGTCGTCCGACGGTTCCCGCAAACCTCCTGCCTGTCTTCGCCCTCTACGAAGTCGAAAGGCGGCAGGGGGAGCCAGTCGGCCCCTTGTCCTCAGAGCAAGTGCGGCTGCTGGGCCTGTGAAGCCACGGTGCTCCTGCGGAACCTCGATGTTCGGAAACGGACAAAGACTATCGACTGCGCCCGACTGGGCCGCAGGAGCATTCCGCATGTCCAACGTCATCTCCCGGCGTTTCCGGTGTGCCGCTTGCGGTTTGACCCGAGCCTCTGACGAGCCTGAACTGGAGCCGGGTTTCCGGCTCACAGTCGAGGCGGCCGATGCGCTGACGCGTATGTCCATTGACATGGGGATATCGAACACCGCGCGGATGTCCAGTATCGACAAGGGGACCATATCNAGGCTGATCAGATCCCGCTATATCGCCNGTCTGACGGAGACGCCACGACCGCTGCACNCGCATNTGAGCGCGATGGCGGATGCAGGCTTCTGTGTCGCCGACGCCGCGACAGGGAAGCCTGTGGCATTCTTTTCGAAAACGGACGAGCCAAGGATGGTCGAATGGCTGTCGGATCCCGAGCCGATGGTTGTCATAACCGATGCCATCTGTCTCCCGAAGGCCATCAACTGGAAGAGGGATTTCACGGTCGGGCTATCATCGGCATCCATGAACGAATTGCTTGGATCTCCACTACGCCTGTCGTCCATGAGAATGGCCAGACATATCGGTACGGCGCGGCACCTCAGGGGCGCAGTAGCTGACATGCTCCTGGACGAGTTCGCTTCCTCCGAAGTCCCGGATGACCTGCGCAAGAACATATTCAAGCCCGGCGCTCCCGCACGCCATTTCGTACGGCTGAGGGACGGCATCAGGAATCTCCAGCTTTCGGCTTCAGTTTCAGAAGGTATGCGTTCGATCGATCAGTGGCTACAATGCCTGGAAGGAGTATGGCAGGGCATCTTCTCACCGATAACCGGAGTCCTTGAAACCTATCGGCCGCACCTGTTCAGCCATCCAGCCACCGTCACTTGTTGCCCTGTCTCGGCCCAATACTTTCGGACGGCGTCGCCGACACTGCTCACGCTGCGCGAGGCAATGATCTGAAGCCTGAAGTTCTGCCGCCTGGGCATCTGCTTTTCGAAGTCCACCAAGGGCGTGGAGGCGGCCGGCGTTCTCTCACTTTCTCCCATCCGTGTGATCTTGGAGGAAACAGGGGGAATAGTATGAAAAAAGGAATCATCTGCGTTGCACTGCTCGTTCTGGGCGGATGCACTACTGTGACGGGAGGAAGCACCGTCGCACCGCTGATCGACCAGAACAGACTTCAACAGAACTCAGACTATCCGCAACCAGAGACTCAACGGCTGACCGATAGTCAAAGATGCGAAGCGATCAGCGATCGCCGTCTCTTCCTTGCGTGCCAAGGTGGCTACCAGCCGGCTCCGAAAGGCAGCATGCCCGCAACCATCGCCGGAGCTTCACCCGACCCTTATTCTCACAGATACGGTCCCCAATACTATCCGTTCAGTGCCAACGAGCATACCGTCCGGCCTTACTCTGTTAAAACCGTCACCCAAAGCGGAAGCGGTCCACGATATCCTGGAAACTGCCCGACACCCGATAGCCGTGACAGTGCTGGGAACAGGTGCGGCAAACGTAGCGCTGCTTCAAGACCAGGTGGGTGGTAGACGGCGAAGCTAAGGTCGCAGAGGGGATTGGGAAATTTCCAGATAACGTCGTACACAAACAGGCTACTCCCAACAATTCTGATGCCCAAGGCTGTCACTCCGTGTTGCGGAGGTTCCCAGGCAGGCCCCGCTTGAATCCTCGTGGTCCTTTGTGTCATGCCAGTCATCAGTGGAGCATACGGCAAGCCAACGTTTGACCGAGAGACATGACATGGAACTGCAGGAAGTCCGCACACCGAAGGAATTCTACCGCTCCGAGCGTGACGCATTCTACAGCGACTGGACGATCGCATTCTGGCGCGAGTTCTTCCAGAACTCGGTAGACGCGGGTGCGAAGAACATCGCGATCACGATTTCTACGGAAAAGGCCAGGGGATCCTTCAACCTCGATGCCGAGAACGACGACAGCGTGACCCGCATCGTCTTCGATGACGACGGCCGGGGCATGAGCGCCGAAACGCTGAAGAACGTGTACTTCGCCATCGGCAAGTCGACCAAGGGAACGGAGGAAGGGTCCGTCGGCGGCTTCGGACGGGCCCGCCTGATGACCTGCTTCTCGCAGAAGCGCTACTCGATCCTGACCGGTGACAGCTTCGTAATGGGCGACGGCCCGCAGTATGTCCTGTTTCCCCTGCGCGAGGCGCGCGAGGAGCTGAATCGTGCACTGGACAAGCTTTTCTCCGACGCCACGATGAGTACGATCGAGGGTCTGAACCGCGACGTGGACCTGATCGTTGACGCGATCAGGAACGGCGGCCGCAAGGGTTGCCGCGTGGAGGTG
>Ga0065721_10050696_pt1 | contig 18432 bp, 16 predicted proteins | sample Mesricmetagenome_FD_59108 | JGI IMG/M metagenome (GOLD analysis project Ga0065721, IMG submission 59108) | Mesophilic microbial community from rice straw/compost enrichment Sample: eDNA_1 v2 (version 2) | ecosystem: Engineered > Solid waste > Grass > Composting > Bioreactor | place: USA: Davis... | reverse complement strand
CGCCTTGGCCTCTTGCTTAGACGTTCCCGCCGTGACCAGAGCGGAAGCGATGTTACCCGCCACGCTCAGCCAAGGGAACAACGCCGCCTGCTGCGGCATATAGCTAATCAGCCCCGACTTGCCGGTCACGTCGTCGCCATCGATGAGCACGCGCCCGCCGTCGGGCTTCTCGACGCCGCCGATTAACCGGAACAACGTCGATTTGCCGCTTCCGGAAGGTCCGATCAACGTTACGAATTCGCCCGCGCGGACGTTCAGCGACAGCTCGTCCAATACGGGAACCCGCTCTTTGCCGCGCCAATACGATTTCGATATTTGTTCAACTACGAGCTTATAACCTTCTTTGCCGTCTTCATGCCATCCGCTCATTTACCCACCGCCTTCCACTCGCCGCGCTTGCTCGGACGCCACCGAATGACGGCACGTTCGAGCAGAACGACAGCCGCGAAGAAAGCCAGGCTGAGAATAATGACGCAGACGATCGAGCCGAACAACGCCGAAATCTGGAATCCTTTAAATTTCAATTGCAAGTAGTAGCCGATCCCTTTGTTGGCGCCGAGCCACTCCGCCACGATCGCGGAGCTGACGACGTACGTAGCCGCTATCTTCAGACCGGAGAACAAGTAAGGCAAAGAACCGGGGAACTCCAACCGTTTCATTCGCTCCCACTTCGAAGCCCCGATCATGCCTAAATACTCGCGCAGATGCGGCTCCGCTTGACCTAGGCCCGTCAGCGTCGACAGCGTCACCGGGAAAAAACAGACGATGACGAGCAAGATCAGCTTAGGCGTTAGCCCAAACCCATACCAAGTCATAAGCAGCGGTCCGAGCGCGATCAGCGGGATGTTCTGCGAGATGATCAACAGCGGCGCGACCGCTTCGCGCAATAACGGCACTGAGTGAATGATTACGGCTAAAGCGATTCCGACGAGCAGACCTAATCCAATGCCCATCAGCGATAGCTTCAACGTAGCCAGGAAATGCATCCATAACAGCGCGCGATCGTCCGCCATCCGCTTAGCGATATCCGATGGCGCCGGGAGCGTGAACTCTTCGATTCCGGATAAGTGACAATATAGCTGCCATACTCCGATGAAGATAATGAGGGCAACGATCGGTAGTCCGATCGTTCTTAACGTTCTATTGCCCATTCGGATATTTGATCAACTGACGGGCGATCGAAGCTTCTCCCGCTTGGTTGACGACCAGCTTGATTTGCGATAACACCGAGGGACTGCCCATTTCGAACATGGCATCGTTCATTCGCTTGACGATGGAAATCAGCGTGTCGAGATCTCCCTCCATCGTCGTCTCCAGCGGACTGACGAGGTATGGCACGCCGGATTCCTTGATGATTTCGATCGCGCGGTCCACATAAGGGATAACTTCTTCGCCGGGATTAACCCTAGGTAGAATTTGAATGCTTAACAAAGCTTGCGCCATTGGTGACAGCTCCTTTAATCCGTTTATTCAGGCAGAAATTCGCTTGTGAACATCGCGTTGTAATCCAGGTCCTTATTGAGCAGCTTGTTCTGCTTCAGCCAATCTCCGTAACCGGACCATACTTCCAGCTTCTGTTCGCCCCAGCGAGGCGCATCATCTTTATATTTCGGACTTAGCCATTTCTGGCTAGCTTTGACCAGTTCCGCGTTAAGCTCAGGTACCGCTTTGATCAGGATGTCGGCCGACTCGTCCGGATGGTCGATCGCGTATTGGTAGCCTTCCGAAGCGCCCGCCAGAAACTCGCGAACGATTTCCGGCTTATCTTTGATCAACTTCTCGTTCGTAAGAATAAGCGGAGTATAGTAGTCCAATTGCTTGCTATAGTCGGTCAAATAAACCATGTTGACAGGTTCATTGCGGAGCTCCGCTTCGATGCCGGTCCAACCGTAGAATATCCATTCGAAGTCGATGTCTTTCTTGACTGCGGTGAAGAAGTCGGCAGAACCCGCGTTGACGAAGTTAACCTTCTTCACGTCCGCGTTCTGCACGTTCATCATCGAACCGATGACGGCTTCCTCCGCCGGAGAACCCCAACCGCCGTACGATTTGCCTTCGAAATCTTTAGGCTCCTTGATGTTCTTGCTTACCGGCGAAGCGAAGCCGGACGTATTGTGCTGGATGATCGGCGCGATCGAGACGAGCGGCAGCCCTTCCTCCCGTGCAAGGATCATGCTTTCTTGCGCGCCGATGCCGAATTCGGCTTGTCCGCCGGCGACTAGCGCGCTGGCTCCCGCTTCCGGCGGTTGAATGATCTCGACTTCGAGGCCGTGTTTCTCCCACATACCTTGCTTCTGAGCGACATAAAGCCCCGTATGGTTCGTGTTCGGCGTCCAGTCCAGCACGAGGGTTACTTTCTGCAGCTCAGCAGGCGACGCCTCCTTCTCATTGTTACCGCAGCCCGCGAGCAGCAGCGTTCCCGCGATCGCGACCGCACCCCATTTTGTCCAACTTTTCATCGTACTTGTCATTGCTCTCTTTCTCCTTTTCTCCACTCTAGATGTGACAGTTCGTGGCAACAACCAATAAAATAACGCCCCCCGATTCCGGAGGGCGTCTCATATGCATTGACGTATAGCACGACGAATCATTCGTCATGCTCCCACCTTCCTACGCTGGTACTAACCAGATCAGGTATAAGGGTCTGCATCTGCGATGGGATGCACTCTCAGCCGGCCTTGCTCCAGCTCCCCCGGGGCTTATTCCATTAGAATTGCCTTGTACTATCTTCCTCATTATAGCAAACGATCCGCATCTGTCTACGATTATCTGAACATCGACCAAAGTTTGATGAGATGCAGCGGGTTGTTCGGATCGATCTTCTGCGAGATGACGAAGCTGACCAATTGCTCCTCTAGCGCATCCGTCAGCGGCTCGTTCATGATTCGCGCGAACGATCTGACCCAGCGGCGAACCTTCACGCGGTCTTGCAGATCGTATTTCGTTACGCCCTCAAGCTGCGCCTTAATGCGTTCCTTGATGGCCGGATTTTTCATCTTCGTCTTGACGCGCTCCACGAATTCCGGCTTGATTCCGTACTTTTGCCAGCTCATATGCTCCTGTATGCCCCCTCTCGGCAGCTATTCCGTTCATCTTATGCCGAGTGCTGGCGGAGCATGACAAAATAAACCGCCCGCATTTGCACGCGGACGGCCTTCGTTAGTCGAGCGGCTCTGATTGCTCGCTCGTTTCTCTATGCAAGTAGTCTCTTAATGGCTGATACATCGGCGAGCTCCAGAACGCTTCCTGGGCCGTCAGCTCGGCAGCGTCGTCGCGTGCTTGCTCCAGCACCTCGAAATCGTTCAGCAAATTCGCGAGCCTGAATTCCGGCATCCCGCTCTGCTTCGTTCCGAAAAACTCGCCGGGTCCGCGCAGCTCCAAGTCCCTTCGCGAAATCTCGAAGCCGTCGTCCGTATCGGTCATCGCTTTCATGCGCTCCTGTCCGTTCTCCGACTTTGGATCGGCGATCAGGATGCAATACGACTGGTGCGCTCCCCGCCCGACACGACCGCGCAGCTGGTGAAGCTGGGACAAGCCGAACCGGTCCGAGTCCATGATGATCATGAGCGTCGCGTTCGGAACGTCCACGCCGACTTCGATGACGGTCGTCGAGACGAGCACGTTCATCTCTCCGGCGGCGAACGTCCCCATCGTCGCGTCTTTCTCCGCGGCGGTCATGCGGCCGTGCAGCAAGCCGACATTCAATTCAGGCAACGACTGCCGCAATTGCATATGCAGGTCGATCGCGTTCTGAACGTCGAGCTTCTCGGACTCTTCGATGAGCGGGCAGATGAAGAACGTCTGACGGCCGGCATCCGCTTCCTTGCGGATAAAGCCGAGCACGCGATCCATCATGTCGTGCTTCACCCAGAACGTGCGGATCGGCAGCCTGCCCTTCGGTCTCTCCCGCAGCGTCGACACGTCCATGTCGCCGAACACCGTAATGGCGAGCGTGCGCGGGATCGGCGTCGCCGTCATCGTCAGCACGTCGGGGTTCATCCCTTTGCGACGCAGAATGCTCCGTTGATTCACGCCGAATCGATGCTGCTCGTCCACAACGACAAGACCGAGACTGCGGAAATAGACATCCTCCTGGATCAGAGCATGCGTGCCCACGAGAATATCGAGCAGCCCCATCTGCAGCGATGCGAGTATGTCCCTGCGCTTGCGATCGGTCATGCTGCCGGTCAGCAAGCCGACTTGAATACCGACCGGCTCGAACAGCTTGCCGAGCGACTTCGCGTGCTGCTCCGCCAATATCTCAGTCGGCACCATCAAAGCGCCTTGATGACCCGCCTTGATCGTCGCATAAAGCGCGACAGCAGCCACGACCGTCTTGCCGGCACCAACGTCGCCCTGCAAGAGGCGATTCATCATGTACGGCTGTTTCATGTCGTGCAGGATTTCATTGATGACCTGCTTCTGTGAATCGGTGAGCGTAAACGGCAGCTTACCGACGAAGGAGCGGATGTCGTCGTTATTGACCGGATGAACGATGCCGATCGGCTCCTTCTTATGGGTAGCCCGATACGCTTGAAGCTTGAGCTGGAACAGGAACAACTCCTCGTACACCATCCGGCGCCGCGCTTCCTGCCCTTCGGTAGAGTTTTCAGGGCGATGGATGCGGAGGATTGCTTCACTTCGCGGCATCAGTCCATGCCTCTCCACGAGGTCCGCTGGAAGCAGCTCCGGAATGAGCGCTCCGAACTGCGTCAGCGCTTTATCGATCGCCTTGCGTATGTACGCCTGCGTAATCGTGCCGCCGACCGAATACACGGGTTGGAGCGTGCCTGACTTCGATGCGCCGCGATCCGGAAATTCGGAGTCCGCAACTGTAACCTGGCGTCTTCTTTGCTCCCATTTGCCCGATACGATGATGTCTCGGCCCGGCGTCAGCTGGTCTTGCAGGAACGCGCGGTTGAACCACACGGCAGTCAGCAGCATCCCTTCGACCGTGATTCTGCATAGGAGGCGCGATTTACCGCCGTAACGCTGCAACGACGGCAGCGTCGCGATCGTGCCTTGTACCGTTATTTTCTCCCCGTCCTTGACCTCCGTCAGCGAACGGATCCGATAGTCTTCATACCTGAAAGGATAATGCTCGATAAGCTCCCCGACCGATGAAATACCTAAGGCGTGAAGCTCCTCCGCTTTCTTGGAGCTCACGCCTTGAAGTTTCACGAGCGGGGTGTCGAATAATGAAGATGACATAAGACCAACCTCTTTAGGTTACTTCACGCCCGCGTAGCGAATAAACCGATCGTTCCCGGACCTGCGTGCGCGCCGATGACCGGCCCGATCTCGGTTTCCGTGTATAGTGTAATGTTGAGCCGGCTCTTGAGCAGCCCGGACAATTCAGCCAGTCCGTCCTCGAAGCCCGGCGTCTTGGCGATGATCAGCTCGATCGGGTCGCCCTTGAAATCCTCCTCGAGCAGCTCGGCGATTCGCCCGAAAGCCCGCTTCTGACCGCGCGCCTTCTCGAACGAGTACACGTAGCCTTCATCGTCGATGGAGAGGATCGGTTTAATGTTAAGCAGCGTGCCGATCAGCGCCGAAGCCTTGCCGATGCGGCCGCCTTTCTGTAAGTATTCGAGCGTATCGACGAGAAAATAAAGCTTCATCGACGCTCTCATGCGATTGACTTCTTCGATGATCCGGTCCTTGTCGGCGCCTTGCTGCGCCAGCTTCGCTGCGGCAACGACGAGCAGTCCGTAGCCGTAAGATGCGGAGCGAGAATCGATAACCGTAACGTCCGCGTCGTCATCCAGCATCGACTTGGCGATCATCGCGGACTGATAAGTACCGCTTAGCACGGAGGAAAGCGAAATGCAGACGACCGACTTGCCTTGGTCCGTCAGCTTCTTGAACGTCTCGAAGAAGTCGGAGGGCGACGGCTGGGAAGACTTGGCCAACACATGGGAAGAAGTAAGCTTCTGATAAAATTGCGCAGGCGTCAGTTCGATGTTGTCGAGGTACGTCTCGTCTCCGATGATCACTTTAAGCGGCACCATGGCGATATTAAGCTGCTCACGGACCGCTAACGGAATGTCTGCGGTGCTGTCTGTTACGATTGCAACAGTTGCCATAAGCTCGTCCTCCATTCGCGCAACATATTAAATTCTTATGATTTATTTCTCGACGGCGAACAAATACGGATACAGCGGCTGTCCGCCTTCGTGTACCTCAACCTCGACGTCCGGATACTCCTGGGCAAGCCATTGGGACAGTCTCTCGGTCGTACCCGAATCCGCGCCTTCGCCGGTCAGCACCGTGATCATATCGCTGCCCGTGCCGAGCAGCTCGGCCGACAACGTACGGCAAGTTGCCTCGAGGGACGGCGTCGACGCGACGATCGACTTGTCTTTGATGCCGATATAATGGCCGTCTTTAATCTCAATGCCGTCCATGTTCGTATCTCTGACCGCTTGCGTCACTTGACCCGTAATAACGCGATCCGCGGCTTTCGTCATGCGGGCCGTATTCGCGGCATCGTTATCGTTCTCCTGGAAAGCCAGCATCGCCGCGAGACCTTGCGGAATCGTACGAGTCGGCAGCACGGTCACCGGTCTTTCAGCCAATTCGGCCGCTTGCTTAGCCGCCATAATGATGTTCGGGTTGTTCGGCAGCACGTAAATATGTTGAGCCGTCAGCGACTGAATCGCTCCGAGCAAATCTTCCGTGCTTGGATTCATGCTCTGTCCGCCGGACAGCACGATGTCTACTCCTAAGCTTCTGAACAGCTCCGCGTTGCCTTCTCCTACGCTGACGACTACGACGCCGTAGTCGGCCATCTCGTATACGTCCGGATTCGGTTCGGTTTCCGGAGAAGCCGTGATGGACGGCAGGTTCACTATGCCTGGCAGCGAATAATCGACTATAGGAGCGGTTGCTCCTGTATGGTGGGCAGTCTCCGCATAGCTTACGGCTGTTGCTCCTGCCGGCGCGCCGAGCGGTTGCTCAGCCTTAGGCTGAAGCAAATCGCGATGCTGCTCCTGCATGTTCAGAATGTGAATTTGGGTGATTTCCCCGTACGCTAGCGCGGCGTTCAGCACATCTCCCGGACGCCGCGAATGAACGTGCACCTTCACGATATCATCGTCTTCGATCAGAATAATGGAATCGCCGTCGCGTTCGAGCGTCGTACGGAACGAGCGCTCATTGAACGGAGTCGACTTAGGCAAACGATGAATGAAAAATTCCATGTCGTACGGGAAAGCGATGCTTTCCGTCGCGATCTTCGATTGCGCGGAAGCAGGCGCCGCGGCAGGTACTACGGTCGGAGCAGTGAACGTTCCTCCAGCCGGAGCCGCAGAAGCGCCAGAGCGCAAGTAATCGAGGAAGCCCTCATAAATGTAAACCAAGCCTTGCCCGCCGGAGTCAACGACCCCGACCTGCTTCAGGACCGGGAGCATCTCTTGCGTGCGCGCCAGCGTCTCCAGCGCCTTGGCATGGACCTCGCCCATCCATTCCACGATATCCTGCGTACGGCGGGAAGCAAGCACCCCGTGCCGCGCGGCTTCTCTGGCGACGGTAAGAATCGTGCCTTCCACCGGCTTCACGACCGCTTTGTAAGCGGTATCAACTCCCTGTTGCAGGGCGTTGGCGAACACCGGGACACTCAGCTCTCTTTCGCCGGAGATCCCGCGGGAGAAACCGCGGAAAAGCTGAGATAATATAACGCCGGAGTTGCCTCTTGCGCCCATGAGCAGGCCTTTGGAGAGCACCTCGGCGGCCTTGCCGACTTCGTCGGAAGGTTTATTGGTTAATTCGGCCACGCCGGCCGACATCGTTAAGTTCATATTCGTTCCGGTATCGCCGTCCGGCACCGGAAATACGTTCAGGGCGTTGACGCGTTCGGCGTTACGCGATAGCTTCTCGGCGCCCGCGAACACCATTGCCGCCCATTCGGATCCGTTCAAGTAACGCTTACTCAATGATGAATTCCCCTTCCCGTCTCTTCGATCGAAGACAGCGGCCACTTAAGTCGCTGCCCTCGGTCCTTCTAACGCATTACTCGCACGCCTTGAACGTTAATGTTCACGTAGTCGACTCGGAGTCCGACGACTTCCTCCAGCACGTATTTCACCTTGGACTGGATGTTGTGCGCGACTTCGGATATCTTGGTTCCGTAGCTTACGATGACATAAAGATCAAGATGGACGACTTCGCCCTCATGACGTACTTCTACGCCGCGGGACAAATTCTCCCTGCCGAGCAGCTCGGCGATTCCGTCCTTCAGGCCTTTGCGTGAAGCCATACCGACCAGCCCATAACAATCAAGCGCTGCCGAACCCGCTATGACCGCGATGACTTGATCCGCTACATCGATTTTTCCATTCTCCGAGGCCAGCTGCATAGGCATGGAAATTCACTCCTTTATGCCTGTATTATAGACCATACCTCATTGTACTATAAAAAATCGGCAGAATGAAGCCGTTTTCTCTCATTATCGAGCATGTCCGCACAATTCCCGACACCGCGTGCCTTTTAAGCATTGCAAGCCCTATTTCCCTGTGCTATGATAGTGAAGTATTTGTATGGACGTGGCAGGGAGGTGTATTTTAGTGGCTCGTAAATGTTATATCACAGGGAAGAAGCCAGGTACCGGCAACAACAAGTCTCACGCGAATAACACTACTCGCCGTACTTACGGCGTTAACGTACAAAAAGTGCGCATTCTGGTGAACGGCAAGCCGAAGCGCGTATTCGTAAGCGCGAAGGCGCTGAAGTCCGGACTTGTTACCCGCGTATAAGGGAATATGGGCAAGATCGTTGCCCTCGAATAGACGAGTACCGCCATCCACTGGAAGGCGGTATTTCGTTTTATATGGGCACATAGATCGGCCGATTAAACGAACAAAACCGCCAGACTCGTCTGACGGTTTGTGGCGTTTTATCGGGACGTACGGTGCCTCGTCAATTTTTGTGAAACGTGTTCAGAATCGCTTTGACGAAGCCGCCCAGAAATTTCGGCAGCTTGATGGTGTAAAATTTCATCGTCCCATCCCTCCTCCGCAGGCTGAACCCTTACCGGCGTCCTTCGTTCCGACGCTGCTATTGGTTCAATCTATGCGGACCGCGTTTTGTCCTATTCCAGACAAACGCGGAGAGACAAGCCTAACGGAGAGACAGAATCGCTTCTTTACGGTTCGGATGACCGAATATATAAGTGCCCGCCACGAGCGAATTCGCTCCGGCTTCCTTCACGAGAGCGGCGGTGTCGCGGTTAATGCCGCCGTCGACTTGAATATAGATGTCGCTTCGTCCGCGCTCCGTCAGCATCTCGCGAAGCTGGCGCAGCTTCGGCAGCATCGAAGGCATGAACGCCTGTCCGCCGAAGCCGGGATTGATCGTCATGATGAGCACGAGATCGATCTTGTCGAGAACGTATTCCAGAACGGACATAGGCGTATGCGGATTAAGCGCGATGCCTGCCTTCATGCCCAGCTCTCCGATCTGAGTAAGCGTGCGATCCAGATGAACGCAGGCTTCCGGATGAACGGTTATGCGATCCGCTCCGGCCGCTTTCAGCGCCGGGAACAGCGTCTCCGGATGCTCGACCATCAGATGCACGTCGAACATCAGCTTCGTGCAAGGGCGAATCATCGATACGATCGGCGGACCGAACGTTAGATTCGGCACGAAGTGGTTGTCCATTATATCAATGTGCACCCAATCCGCGCCCGCCTCGTCGATCGAGCGCAATTCCTCCCCCAGCCTCGCGAAATCCGAAGCCAGGATAGATGGGGCGATAATCGTCATGTTAGTACCTCCGTCTTTTCTCTTTCCATTCCGTCATGAAGCTTACGTAATTCTCGTATCGGCTATCAGCGATAGTCCCCTGTTCCTTCGCCTCGAGCACGGCGCAAGACGGCTCGTGGATATGCGTGCAGCCGCGGAACTTACAGCCGGACGACAGCACCTTGAACTCGCGGAAGCAATCGCCGATCTGATCGATGCCAAGCTCCGCGAAGTCGAGCTGGCTAAAGCCCGGCGTGTCCGCCAAATATCCGCCGCTCGGCAGTGCGACGAGCTCGACATGTCTCGTCGTATGCTTGCCGCGGCCAAGCTTGTCGCTGATTTCGTTCGTCTCGAGCGTAAGTCCGGGAACGAGCGCGTTGAGCAGCGACGACTTGCCTACGCCGGATTGTCCGGCGAATACGTTAATATGGCCGGCTAGCGCGTCCTGAAGCTCGGCGATCCCGTCTCCCTTGTGAGCGCTCGTGATGAGCACTTGATAGCCAAGCGAGGAATATAAGCCGCGGGCGGATTCGACGTCGGCGCGGATTCGCTCACCATCCTCATCATCTGGGATCCTGTCCATCTTCGATAGGACGATTAGCGCATCCATTCGGGCATGCTCAACGTGAACAAGGAACTTATCAAGCAGAGCCAAGCTGAGTTCCGGCCGGATGACGGAGAAGACGAGCACGGCCAGATCGGCGTTCGCGATCGGCGGACGTATGAGCTCGGAATGTCTCGGCTCGATCCGGTCGACGGTGCCCTCCCCGTTATCCGTTAAGCTGTATTCGACGCGATCGCCGACGAGCGGCGATTCGCCCCTTTTCTTGAATATCCCGCGTGCCCGGCATTGCACGAGCCGCTCGCCGTCCTGCACGTAATAATATCCGCTGAGCGCTTTCGTAATCAGACCTTCGGGCATACGTGTACGGCTCCTTCGTCTTGCATTACGCCATCCGTCCTCATTGTGCGTTCTCCTGTTGTCCTTCTGCGGCAGGGTCTGATTCTCCGCCGGCTGGCGGTTCTTCCGATTGTTCATTCGTGTCCGGTTGTTCCGACTCCGTGTTCACCGTCGTTCCGCCAGCCGGGATATCTTCATACGGGAACCATTGCTCTTTCTGGAATTGCCCGTCGCGATAGATCATGATATGACCGTCTTTGCCAGGAGCAAGTATTAACGTAACCGGGATTTGCGTCGTTCTCGAGATTTTCGTTTCCGGAAGCTCGAGGTTATCGCCTCTAGCGTCCGAGTACTTAATCGAGATCGTGCTCTCCTTGCCTTCCTCCTCCGGATACACGATGACGCTAAGCGGTTCTTCTTTGGCATCCTTCGGATAGCCGGAGCTGATCCAGATCGCAATTTCCGTGCCCTCGGTCACCTTCTCGTCCTTCTCGGCAGGGAACTGCTTGAACACTTTGCCTTTCGGCGTGTAGCTCGGCGTTCTCGTAATTTTATCTTCCGGCAGCTTCAGGTTGTACTTCTCGATCGTCGCCTTCGCTTCGGCTTCCGTCAGATCGATCAGACTCGGCATCTCGAACGCTTCGCGACCCTTGCTGACCGTTAACGTGACGGTCGTCTCCGCAGGGTCGAACTTTTCGTCCGGCTTCGGATTGGAGCGAAGCACCGTTCCCGGTTCGCTCTCGTCGAAGATCTCCGTCGGCAGCACATTGTCTGCACCGACGCCCATGTTGATCAACGATTGCTTGGCCTCGTCGAACTTCTTACCTGTGAAATCAGGCATTGTCGGCAGATTCTCGCCAATGCTGATCGTCAATTGGATGATTGCGCCTTTGGCAACCGTAGCTCCTTGCTTCGTTTGTTTGATCACGTAACCTTCGGTTTCCTCACTTGGTTCCTCGAGCACGACCGGATCGACGATCAAACCGGCTTCCTCGAGCATATCTCGAGCAGCTTGTTCAGTCTGACCTACGACGTCCGGAACTTTGACGTCCGGCGAATCCACATAATCCCCAATCGCATTGATCGCCCAGATGAGCACGGCGATCAGCACGGCGGCAATGACTCCGAGCACGGTCGGCAATACCCAATTCCGCTTGCGCTCCGTCAAGCCCTCCGAATTCCAACGAACAGCGGTATCTCCGGCCGTAGCAGCCGATTGTACGGGAACCTCTAGCGTCTGGCGCATGTCGGGACGAATGGCGGGAATGACTCTCGTCTTCTCCGCTTCTTCGTCCGCATCGCTCGAGAACCGGGCCGCCGGCTCATTCAATCGAGTCGGTTGCAAGCACGTCTCGAGATCACGAAGCATCTCCGTCGCAGATTGATACCGCTCGAGCGGATTTTTGCGCATCGCCTTCAGAATAATGTTCTCCACGCTTTGCGGAATGTACGGATTCACGTCGCGCGGCGCCTCGAACGGCTCCTGCAAATGCTTAAGCGCGACGCTGATCGGGCTTTCTCCCAGGAAAGGCAATCTCCCCGTAAGCATCTGATACAGAACGATGCCGAGGGAATAGATGTCCGACTTCTCTCCTGTCGCTACGCCTTTGGCGTGCTCCGGCGAGAAGTAATGCACGGAGCCTACGACGGAGCCCGTCTGGGTAATCGTCGATGAAGTGACGGCGCGGGCGATGCCGAAATCCGTCACTTTGACTCGCCCGTTATTCCCGATCAGAATGTTATGAGGCTTAATATCGCGATGGATAATTTGATTATGATGGGCATGATCAAGCGCGTCGCAGATTTGCGAAGTAATCCTAACCGCTTCATCCGGCTGCAGCGGAGCTCGATCGCGAATGATCTCGTTCAGATTGGCGCCGTCGATATATTCCATGACGATATAATAAGTGTCTTCCACTTGCCCTACATCATAAATGCTAACGATGTTCGGATGAGACAAAGACGCAGCCGCCTGAGCCTCACGGCGGAACCGCTTGACGAACTCGTCGTCATGGGTGAATTGCTGTCTCAGTACCTTAACCGCAACGAATCGGTTTAATAATAAGTCCCGTGCTTTATAGACGAGCGCCATGCCGCCGCCACCGACGCGAGCCAGCAATTCGTAACGTCCGCTCAGCGTATGTCCGATCATGCTGTCACCCCTCCTGTGGCGCCTTCATCCGCGACCAAGACGACCGTAACGTTATCGTCGCCGCCCGCATCGAGCGCCAAATCTATCAATCTATCGGCCTGCTCATCGAGGTCGGCGACTGTGTCCGCCATCGCTTGCTGCAGCAGTGAGGGCTCGACGAGTCCGCATAATCCGTCGCTGCATAGGACGAGCCGGTCTCCCGGCTGCCAATCGAACGAACTCACGTCCACCTCGACGTCGCGATCCGTACCTAGCGCACGCGTTAATACGTTGCGGCGCGGATGAGTGGCCGCTTCCTCGGGACTTAACTGACCGGATTTCGCAAGCTCGTTCACGAGCGTGTGGTCTTCCGTCATTTGCGAGAGCTCGCCTTCGCGATACCGGTAAGCTCGGCTATCGCCGATATGTCCAATCCAGCCGCTGTCGCCTTCGATGATGGCGAGGACGACCGTCGTGCCCATATTGTGGTATTGTTCGTTGAGCGACGCCGTCTCGAACACGACCTCGTTCGCCTTGCGGATCCACTCGCGCACGAGCTCGGACTTGTCCGAATCGACCTCATCCCGCTTCCAGCCCTGGATAGAGGCGACGATGCTGTCTACCGCCAGCCTGCTGGCCACGTCTCCCGCACGATGACCGCCCATACCGTCTGCGACGATCGCGACCGTCACCCCGTCGTCCAGCGTTCCGCTCCAAGCCTGATCCTCGTTAACCTGCCGCACTTTCCCCACATGACTCCGTAAAGCCGTCCTCAAATCGATCACCCCGTCGTCTTCTCCATATGCTTCGCGCGCAGCTGACCGCACGCGGCCGCAATATCGTGTCCCTGTTCTCTCCGGATCGTAACGTTCACGTTCTTCTTCTGGAGAATACGCTGGAATTCGAATATATCGTCGCGAGGCGTTCTCACGTAATTCCGCTCCGGAACATAGTTAACCGGAATAAGATTCACGTGGCATAGCATTCCTTGCAGCACTTCGGCCAGCTCTTCCGCATGCTCGGGTCTATCGTTGACCCCGCCGATGAGCGCGTATTCGAACGTAATTCTGCGGCCTGTCTTCTCGATGTAATATTTGCACGCGTTCATGACGTCGACGAACGGGAATCTGCGGTTAACCGGCATCAGCTTCGAGCGCAGCGCATCGTTAGGCGCGTGAATCGAAATCGCCAGGTTGATCTGCGTGTTCTCGTCGGCGAACTTCAGCATGCTCGGCACGATGCCGCTGGTCGACACCGTGATATGTCTCGCCCCGATATTCAGTCCTTTCGGATGAATCATCGTGCGCAGGAACTGCATCGTCGCGTCGTAGTTCTCGAAAGGCTCGCCGATGCCCATAATAACGATGCTCGACACCCGTTCGTTGATCGGATCGAGCATTCGCTGCGACTGCACGACTTGGGCGATAATCTCGCCAGCCGTCAAGCTGCGCTTAAGCCCGCCCAATGTAGAAGCGCAGAACGTACAGCCGATCCGGCAGCCGACCTGCGTCGTTACGCAGACGCTGTTGCCGTAATTATGGCGCATGATAACCGTCTCGATCGCATGCTTGTCGTACAGCTCGAACAGGAACTTCACCGTTCCGTCCTTCGACTCGAACTTGGCGATCTCCGTCATCGTGACGAACCGGAAGGCGTTCTCCAGCTTATCGCGAAGCTGCTTCGGCAGATTGCTCATTTCCTCGAACGAAGTCACTCGCTTCACGTACAGCCAATCGTATATTTGTCCCGCGCGAAAAGCAGGCTCTCCCTGCTCCTTGATCCATTCCTGGATTTGCTCCAGCGTATAGTCGTAAATAAAAGGCTTGTTGTTGTCATTGTCCATTATGGAGTCACCACCGTTCCATCTATTTTACCATAAACGCCCTGCCCTCATAAACCTTGCCGCTAGGACATGCATGCAGAGCAGGGACGCTTCGCTTATATTCAATATCCATATTTGACGCGGCAGCCGGCCGATCGTTGCGCGGCGATCGCTACTCCGTCCGGCGCATTCTCGCAATGAAAAATCCGTCGCTGCCGAACATATGAGGAAGCAGCTGCATGGCGCCATCGAAAGCTGCGGGGGCGTTGCCGGTCGCCTTGAGCGGCTCAAGCACTTCTTGCGGCCAATTCGCGTCCAGCTTGAACGATGGATGGTCGCTCAGAAAACGTTGAATCGTCCGCTCGTTCTCCTCGGGAGCGATCGTGCACGTGCTGTACACGAGCGTTCCGCCCGGCTTAACGAGCGATTGCACGCGTTCTAGCAGCCGATGCTGAAGGTCCGCCAAGCTCGCGACGTCCTCCGGCGTTTTGTTCCACTTGATTTCCGGTTTGCGGCGGATCACGCCCAGCCCGGAGCATGGCGCATCAAGCAGCACGACATCGAACGAGCCCGCGTGAAGCCGATCCGGCAATTCCAAAGCGTCCGACACCATCGTCTCCACGCAAGTGAGCCCCAGCCGCTGCGCCTGCTGCTGAATGAGCGCTTCTTTGTGAAAATGGACATCGTTCGCCAGCACCTTACCTTTATTCCGAAGGAGCTCGGCTAGATGGGTCGACTTGCCGCCCGGCGCGGCGCAGCAATCGAGCACCGCCATACCCGGCTGCGGGTTCGCGACCGCGGCGACCAGCATCGAGCTCTCGTCTTGAATCGTAAGGCTGCCGTTGCTGTACCAATCTGTATGCACGAGATTGCCCGCTTTCTCGGCAACGATGCCTTGCGCCGACAAGCGGGAAGGCTGCACGGTAAAGCCCGATCCATTCATGGCTGCGAGCAGTTCGTTACGGGTAGCCTTGAGCGGATTCACCCGTGCCGATGCGTGAGGCGGCTCGTTGTTCGCTGCGCAAATCTTCTCCGCCGTCTCTTCGTCGTACGCGTCTATCCACCGCCGCACGAGCCATTCGGGATGGCTGTGTTCAAGCGATATTCGCTCAGCTGGTGATAGGTTTGACGGCAGCTGAGGTTCGACGCCGTCGCGTATGATGCCTCGTAGGACGCCGTTCACGAGTCCGGCGATTCCCGCGTGTCCGCGGCGTTTGGCGATATTAACCGCCTCGGCGACGGCGGCATGAGCCGGTACGCGATCGAGCCAGCGAAGCTGGTAGTAGCTGAGTCTCAGCAGCGCGCGTACCCAAGGCTCGACTTTGTTCGGCCAGCCTTTGATACGGCTCTTCAATACGAAGTCGAGCGTATTCAGGCGTTGGATCGTTCCGTACACAAGCTCGGTCGCAAGTCCCGCGTCCGGTCTGGATAATGCCGCGTCGTTCAGCGCCTGATTAAGCGCCAATCCGCTGAACGACTCGTTCAGCTCGACCTTCAGCAGCACCTGCATCGCTACTTCGCGCGGGCCTTGCGGCTTGCCGCCTTTTCTAAAAACGTTGTTCATCGTTCGCATCCTTATCTATCGCATAGGAAGTCTAAGCTCCCGTTGCTGTTACTGGTTACCTTGATGAGGGTTAATTATTCGAACAAGTGCTCGTGGTGTCAGAATTAGTCGGTCTGGGCGACTAACTCCTAGCAGATCAGTGACTTGAGCGAGAATTAGCCGGTTTGGGCGACTAACTCCTAGCAGATCAGCGACATGAGCGAGAATTAGTCGGTCTGGGCGACTAACTCCGAGCATATCGCAAACTTTCGCGATAATTAGTCGATCTGGGCGACTAACTCCGAGCATATCGCAATCTTTCGCGAGAATTAGTCGGTTTAGGCGACTAACTCCTAGCAGATCAGCGACTTGAGCGAGAATTAGCCGGGTTGGGCGACTAACTCTGAGCAGATCAGCGACTTGAGCGAGAATTAGTCGATCTGGGCTACTAACTCCGAGCATATCGCAATCTTTCGCGAGAATTAGCCGGGTTGGGCGACTAACTCCGAGTTACTCCAAGCTGCACGCAAAAAAGCTCGGGTATATTACCCGAGCAGCGTTCCGGGAGCAAGCCGCGCGCCGCGCGCGTATTCAGCCGCGGACAACGCCTTCTTGCCTGCAGGTTGGACCTCGGCGAGCACGAGACTGCCGTCGCCGGTACGCACGCGAATGCCGCGAGCGCTCGTCTCTAGGATAGAGCCCGGCGGCATGGCTGCCCAAGCGGGTTTAACCGCCGCGTCATCCGCCGTAGGAACTTCGCAGCGCCACACCTTGAACACCTCGCCGTTCAGCTGCGTAAAGCCGCCGGCCATCGGATTCAAGCCGCGCACGCGATTGAACAGCTCCCGCGAGGTCGCGTTCCAATCGAGCCTCTCGTCCTCGCGCGACAAATTCGGTGCATACGTCGAATCCTCGTGCCGCTGCGGAACGCGCGGGGCTTCGCCCGCGACGATCCGCGGCAGCCATTCGCCGAGCAACTTCGCGCCGGCGAAGCTTAACTTCTCGAACATCGTGCCGGACGTGTCCTCGTCGGTGATCGGCACCTCTACGCTGGCGATCATATCGCCGGTATCGAGGCCTTCCGCCATATACATGAGCGTCACGCCGGTCACATTCTCGCCATTGATGATGGAGCGTTGAATCGGCGCGCCACCCCGATAACGAGGAAGCAGCGAGCCATGAACGTTCAAGCAGCCGAGCCTCGGCAAGTCTAACACCGACTTCGGCAGGATTTGTCCGTACGCAGCCGTCACGATCAGATCCGGCGCGATAGCCGTAACCGCCGCGACGCCTTCCGGCGAGCGCAGCTTCTCCGGCTGCAGCACGGGCAGTCCCCGCTCCAGCGCATAAGCTTTCACCGGCGGCGGCGTCAGCTCGCGCTTGCGTCCGACCGGACGGTCGGGCTGCGTCACGACGGCCGCGACGTCGTAGCCTTGCTCTAACAGTAATGCTAATGAAGGGACCGCGAACTGCGGCGTCCCCATGAATAAGATTCTCATTCTATTCCCCATCCTGCTCTTCTTCCTTGCGCGCCTCGTAGACCGACTCCGCGAGATCGATATACAGAATCCCGTTCAAGTGGTCGACCTCATGCTGGAACGCGCGGGATAGAAACTCCGTGGCCTCGTATTGAACCGGTTTGCCGTCGCGGTCGAAACCTCGGATGACGATATGGTTCGCGCGCATGACGTCTCCTTGGAGTCCTGGGATGCTAAGGCAGCCTTCAGGTCCTAGCTGTTCCCCGTCCTTCGATACGATTTCCGGATTCACCAGCTCGATCAACCCGTTGTCGTCGCCTACGTCGACGACGATTACGCGCTTGGAGATACCGACCTGCGGCGCGGCCAAGCCGACGCCGTCGGCGTCGTACATCGTGTCGGCCATATCGTCCAATAGCTTGTGCAGGTTGGCGTTGAACTTCGTCACTTCCTTGGCGGGCTCACGAAGCACTTCGTCAGGGTGTTTCACAATAAATCGGATCGACATTCGGCATCCTTCCTTTTCTTCGCAACGTCATTAACGGGCATGTGTCTACAACATCATCTGGGGGTCTACGTCGACGCTGACTTGCAAGCCGTTCTTCTTCACGGCGTCGTCCAGCTCGCGAAGAGCTTGCGCCGCGAGCCGGCTCGCATCGACTTCTCCCCGATATTTTACCATACATTGAAAACGGTAGCGATCTTTAAGGCGCGCAATCGGCGACGCGACCGGCCCTAGCACTTCGAGAACGTCGGGCGCGCCGCCCGAGAAATCCGTTCCGATTCGTTCTGCGGCGGAGAGCTCCTTGAGCCGCG
>Ga0065721_10050695_pt1 | contig 18432 bp, 14 predicted proteins | sample Mesricmetagenome_FD_59108 | JGI IMG/M metagenome (GOLD analysis project Ga0065721, IMG submission 59108) | Mesophilic microbial community from rice straw/compost enrichment Sample: eDNA_1 v2 (version 2) | ecosystem: Engineered > Solid waste > Grass > Composting > Bioreactor | place: USA: Davis... | reverse complement strand
ACCGGGTTGGTTTTTACAGTGGTTTTAAGGACGGCAAAGGTAGTGAATTTTTCCCTCAAAAGCGTTGCCAGCAAATCTATGGTAAATTGTTCACTTTCATAATGGCCAATGTCGGCAATCACCATCCGGCCATTGGCGTCAAAAAACTCGTGGTACTTCATGTCTCCGGTCACAAAAAAATCGGCCCCGGCAGCTAAAGCCCTGGAAACCAGGAAGCTACCCGCTCCGCCGCAAAGCGCCACCTTTTTTACGGGCTCCTTTAGCAGGGCGGTATGCCTGATTACGGGTAGCTCAAAAGTCTCCTTTAACCGGGCCAGAAACAGGTTGCCGGCCATAGGCCCGGGCAGCTCCCCTATCAGCCCCGAACCCGTACCGCTGTGAGTATTAGCCAGTTCCACCACATCGTAGGCCACCTCCTCGTAGGGATGGGCGGCCAGCAGCCCCCGAATTACGGCGGCCTGCCGATAAGCGGGGAACACCACTTCCAGCTTCAGCTCCTTTTCGTAATGAATGGTACCGGGCTGGCCGGCAAAAGGGTTGGTGCTTTCGTCGCCCTTGAAGGTGCCGGTACCTTCCACCCCAAAACTGCATTCGCTGTAATGACCAATATGACCTGCGCCGGCAGCAAACAAGGCCGCCCGCACCTGCTCGGCCTGTTTCAGCGGCACAAAAGTGTACAGCTTTTTCAGCGTACCGCTTTTCGGCGCCAATATGCTTCGCTTGATGAGCCCCAGTTTATCGGCCATCATGCCGTTCACCCCGTCTATCACATTATCCAGGTTGGTATGAATGGCATAAATGGCAATGTCGTTTTTGATAGCCTTGATCACGGCCTTTTCCACATAATTCCTGCCATTGATCTTCTTCAACCCACCAAAGATGATGGGATGATGCGCCACCACCAGGTTGCAGCCTTTGGCCAGCGCTTCGTCTATCACATCTTCGGTGGCATCCAGACTACACATGATACCGGTACAGGTCCACCCGGCATTACCGGTTAACAAACCCGCATTATCATAGCTCTCCTGTAACGAAGGAGGCGCCTTGCTTTCCAGGTAGGTAATGATATCGGCAATTTGCATGATTCAATAAATGGTGGTTATCAAAGATAACGGCTTCAGAAAGTGATTTACAAAATTTTTTGATGCCAACAAGGCATAACAATTGCAAGTATTTATTACTTTAATCTGTTAAAATGACCTAATATTATGCGGGGAACCTGGATCATATTACTTATCATGGTCGTTATTGGCATGGGCATGTACTTTTACTTCAACCAAAAGACCGACCCCATAGATCATGATAGCATTGTATTTGAGAATACACCCGATTCCATCGTCAAAAAACTGAAGGTATTTGTTGCGCAAAAACCTACAGAGGTGATGTACCTGGATAGTGTATGGATGCAACAGGACAGCACCCCGTTGAAACTGGTGGCCGAAGGCAACGCCAAAAACCGGCTGGAACCATTAGATACATCGGTTAATATTTACCTCACCTACGATGATAAATATTTTTACGATCTGGAGTTGAAGAAACCCAATCCCCGCCTGTCGTACAAATTGAATTTCCAGATACAACCGCAAAACAGCGATACCTTTTTAATAGATGGTCTTTTACAACCACAAAAAGGCGATGCCCTGGCCTTCCAGGCACCCATGATGAAGATATACCCGCAATTTGTGATCACGTATAACAACAGGTTGCCGCAGGAACCGGAAGACTCCACGAAAATTCAGGGACATGTGCCCGATAAAACCATCACGGTACTGGAGCATCAATGATCAGCACAGGTTGTGCAGGTAATAATTCAGGCTTTCCTCTTCTTTTAAATGCAGTTTCTTTTTTAAACGGTAACGGGCTTTTTTAACGCTTTCGGGTTCTACGGAGAAAATACCTGCAATTTCTTTGTTGCTTAAGCCCGACAGGATAAAACAAATCAGCCTTACTTCATTGGGGGTAAGACCGGGATGTGCTTTCACGATCCGGTCTACACAATGGCTATGCAGCAAATTGAAGTTCCTGATAAAATCCGACCAATGATCGGTCTCGGTTAAATTGGTTTTGATCTCTTTGGCAATGCGCCGGAAATCGGTATGATCGGCTGTTTTCAGTTTTTGCTGCAATTGCAACAGATAATCGTTTTTATTGGCCAGCATCACCGAAGCGGTGGTTACCTGCGTCTGCAATTGACGGGCTTGTTCCATGGCCTGCTGTACGATGGCATGGGCCTGTTGTACGGCCATTTGTTTTTTTTCTTCAATCAACATATTGGCCATATGCATAGCCCTTTGTTTTTCCAGTTCAACGAGGCGATGTGCTTCCTGGTAAGCGATTTCCTTTTCTCTTTTAATATGCTTTTCCATCATCCGGTAACGGTAATACAATACCATGCTAACCGAAGTCATGATTAATAAAAGCAATACAATACCGGTTTGCCAATACATGAAATATGAATACGTGAGAAAACTGCCCGAGGTATGGCGTATGCATCCTGTTATCAATACAAACAATAACAGTACTTGAATAACGTAAAAGGGGTCTACGATCTTTTTCATGGGATTTGGGAAATTTTAGTTTTCCACAGGGTTAGATGATGGGTGGAATCAGGTCTTTACTGCGAAATAACAGAAAAGTACGTGATGTACACTTCTCCAAACAAAAAATATTGTGGGTTGGGTACCTTTTGTCTACCTGAAAATGGTGAAAACATAATTGGAAACTATTATCAAACGACGGGTATCCGAACGGGTGAGAATAAAAAGCATATGATTTTTTATTAATGCATCCTCTTTATCATGCAGCATGTCGCCTTTCCGTCGACCCGTTTGCATACGGTGATACCCTTCTTGTCCACCCCGTTTGTTTTGAAATGGAAATTATCGTTAGCAAATTTGCCGCAGTGTAATAATTCGGTGATGCAATGATTAATTGAATGCCGATAAAGGTTCAATATTCTATAAAAAAACTTACCGGTACATACGTGTATTGTACGGCAGGTTTTTGAGGGTTTAAAGTGGCAGTTGCAATCACCACTTTTATATCGTTCAAAACTTAATATATGCTATACCTGGTACTATCCCTGTGTCAACTGCTGCTTACCCTGTATATTTTTTATACGCACAAAACAGTGAAAAAAAGATACAGGTCCATCGATGCGCATCTTTCCAATCTCACCGACTGGGTGATTGCCAACACCGAAATACTGCAACAATTACCGGCGCAGATCAAAGATCAGGAGCCCCCTGCATTATCGCAGGATGCGGTAACGCTCAGGCTCATCAACGTATTAACAGAGTTGTCTGAAAAAGGCGACCTGCCCCCGTTCTATAACAACCTGCTGGAACAATTACAACAGAAATATAAATCCAACGAAACCATGTTGCGGCCGGTGAATGGCTATTCCAATGCCTAGTCGAGTATTTTTTCAATACGGGTAAGCTGGCCATATTCATTCATGCCTTCCACCACCACGCGTAATTTTTTCGATACATCGTTGTTGTAGAAGGTCAATGTCACCTTTCTTGAATTTTTATCGGTAAGAATATAAGGCGACCAATACAGGGTGGTGCGTATATCGGGCACATCGTTCAATGGATTATCCTTGCTGTAATCGGGTGAATAAAATTCCTTGGGTACAGCATAACCCATTATTTTGGCCTTATCCAGCCCTACAAAATCGGTGTTCTGTGAAGAGGTCTCCCCGCCTTTTTTGGTGTAGATGGCAATGGCGCCGCCTGCGCCGCCACCGGTGGCACCAAAAAAGGGTGGACGGAAGGCTTTCACATAAGCGATATCGGTAACAGGCAGGTTTTCGATCTGCGTTACATCTACCGGCATTTCGTTCAGGAACAAGGCAGGCCGGGCGCCGCGCCAGCTTAACTGCGTTCCCCCGCCACCGGTAGTGATCTGCAAACCGGCCACACGGCCTTGCAGGTAGGTAAATATATTCATGGCGCCCAGGGCCGCCGGGTCGTCGGTAAGATCGAAGGATACTGCATCACCACCGGAAAAGAAACCGCTGGTATATCGTTCATCCAATATCTGTTGTTTCGATTTCGTTCGTGCCCTTACGGTTACCGCTTCCAGTGTTTTTACTTTTTTCTCCAGCTCGGGTTTTATTCGGGCTGCTTCAGAAGCAAAGAATTTACCGCGGTTCAATATGCTGGTATCGATGGGCATGGGAATACGCCAGCTGCTATCGGGCTTCACAGTACCGGCGCTCTTGTAAGTGCCATTGGAGAAATTCACCACGGCTTTGGTGCCCAGGGTTTTGTTATTGTTAAACTGGTAAAACACTTTCATGGTATCAAAAAACACCAGACCGTCTTCCTTAAACTTGCCGGTTGAATCCATGGTAAGCATAAACAACTGTCTTGATGAATCCTTGCCTTCCAGGAAAACATTCAATTGGGTGTTCTTCGGTATCTGGCTGGGCAGCAGCCCGGTGAGCGTGGCGTTGAGTGATAAATAATTGTCGCGCGGGAATTTGATCTCGGGCAGCCTGCCGGCGGCCAGGTCTTCCCATTTGTAGCGGCGCCAGCCGTTGGTCATCATCACCAGGTCAAGATGCGCCTTCAGGGTATCGTCGTTACCGGTAAAATAGTAATAGGGATTATGTATATAACCGCGCAAATCGGCGCCCAGCAACAGGTGCGAAACAATATTGTCTGCATCGGGATCTGTTTTGCTCACCCCTTCATCGGTAATGGAAATGCTCAGGTTGGCGCGCAGGGTATCGGGTACATCTATCACCAGTATATTTTTGCCCCGTTTTTCGGTATTCACTAATGCAGGCACCAGTTTGGTGGAGAAGAAATAATCGTCCTTGTTTACAAAGGCAATACGTTCGGCCTGCGGTTTCCAGTTGGCATCAAACAGCGTCATTTGTAAAATGCCGGTGGGAATGCCATCGAGCGGAATAGAGCCGCTCACCATAAAACTTTCCGTCATATTCAGCCGGGCCTTATACACCACCTGCTGGTTGAAATAACCCAGAATGTACAGGGTTCTTAAATTGTCCGGCGCATCCTGCGAACGGCGGATGATAAAGGATTGCCGGTTGTTCGACTGCAGGGTTTGCAATACCACCCCGGTGCTTTTAGCCGGCGGAAGGGGCGTTTTATAGCTTTGCTTTTTTTCGTCGGTCCATTCGGCTATATAGGTTTTGCCGGGCTGCGGTTCCAGGGTAAAACGGCCCATCCCATCGTGTGTGCTTTGAAAGGGACCTACGGTGGTGCCGGTATTATCTTTAATGATGCCACTTACCGATACAGGCAACCCATATTGATCGGTGGCCTTGAATGCCACTACCGATTCCAGTCCGCTTACCAGTTCACCACCCTCGGGGAAAAAGCGCAGGCTGGTGGCCGGTTTGGTTGTACTGGCCGTTGTGCCCGATTTGGAGGCTGCCGCACCGGTGGCGGGTTTTGCGCCGGCAGCGCTAGCAGCCGCAGCACCCGTAGCCGTGGTTTTATTTAAAAGACGTATGGTTTTGGTGTACAGGAATGCCGTATCAAAATTCAGCATCCAGGTAGTATAGGCGCGAAATACCACGGTGGGTATATTCCACGACTCGGGTATATCAAAATAACCGGCCGATGAGCCCTCATAGATGGGCATCACTTTTTGCTGTAATACTTTGCCATTGGGATCTACCAGCTCTGCATAAAAATTCCTGCTCACTCCCGAGGGCATGATGCCGGCAAAGAGGTAGGCCTTGAACCAGATGGTTTCGCCGGTATTGTAGGCCGGTTTATCGAACTGTACATACACTTTTTCGTGGGGGAAGTTTTCGCCGTACACATTGATCATAGAGTCGATCTGCTGGGACCGGGCAGGAAATGCCGTACTTGCAATCGCTAAAATAACAACCAGGCGGACGGTTAATTTGGATATCATCGGTATATGCTGTGTTTCTTTTTAACAAATTAATGGCATTCCGGCCTCAAAATTCACAATTTTTTGCCTAGGATTTGTTAAAGAAAATGAATTATAATGAATAGGCAAGCGCTGCCGGCCGGTGTTGCAACCTGCATACGAAAGTAATACACGAGGTTTTTTCTCCTAAATCAATTTTCCGGGAATACTCGATATTTGCTGGCTCAATCACTACAATATGACAAACACAGCTGCCAAAACCCTGTATGAAGAATATGTGAACAGTATGCGCACCATTGCCGACCTGCGTTATGCATCGGCCGTATTGCAGTGGGACCAGGAAACCTATCTGCCACCCAAAGGCGCACCCATCAGGGGGCAGCAGATAGCCACCCTGTCGGAGATTGCCCATCGCCTTTTCACCGACGATAAACTGGGCGCCCTTTTACAGGAATTACTGGCCGGCAACCAGCTGGGCCCCGATGAAAGAAAAAATGTGGAGCTTACCTGGCAGGATTATTCGAAACAAAAAAAATTACCCTCTTCCTTTGTACGCGAGATGGCCGAAGCGGTGAATAGAAGTTTTCACAGCTGGATAGAAGCCCGCAAAACCAACAATTTTTTACTGTTTGCCCCTGACCTGGCCCGCCTGGCAGAACTGAAAAAGCAGGAAGCCGATTTGCTGGGTTATGAACATCACCCCTATAATGCCCTGTTAGACGATCACGACAAGGGCGCTACCGTACAATTGCTCGACCATGTATTCAACAGCATCAAACAACCGCTGAAAGAATTGCTGGAAGCCATCGCCAACCAGCCACCCGCCGATGACAGCTTTCTGCAACAACATTTCGACAAGGATACCCAGTGGAAATTCGGCCTGCAGGTGATCAAGGAACTGGGTTACGATCTGGAAGCAGGGCGCCAGGATATATCAGAACATCCTTTCACCATTAATTTCAACAGCCAGGATGTGCGTATTACCACCCGTGTTGACGAGAACGATCTCAGCAATATGGTGTGGAGCTGCATTCACGAAGTAGGACATGCCCTGTATGAACAGGGATTGCCGCTGAACCAGTATGGCCTGCCGCTGGGCGAGCCCGCATCGTATACCATTCATGAATCACAGTCGCGCCTATGGGAAAATCATGTGGGCCGAAGCCGTGCCTGGTGTGAACGCTGGCTGCCCGTGCTGCAACAATATTTTCCCAAACAACTGGGCAAGGTAACGGTGGAACAGTTTTATAAAGGCATCAACAAAGTACAACCTTCGCTTATACGCACCGAAGCCGATGAGCTTACCTATCATTTCCACATCATGATACGGTATGAACTGGAAAAAAAGGTATTGGAAGGCTCGCTACCGGTAAAGGATATTCCCCTGTACTGGAACGATCATTACCAACAATATCTCAATGTAGCCATCCCCTCCGATAAACAGGGCTGTTTACAGGATGTGCACTGGAGCCATGGCAGTTTCGGTTATTTTCCTACATACAGCCTGGGCAGTTTTTACAGCGCCCAGTTTTTTGCCTATGCTGAAAAAGCGCTAGGCAAGCTGGACGATCATATACGAAAAGGTGATACCCAGGCGTTATTACAATGGCTTCGCAACCAGGTGCATATAAAAGGGCGCCGGTTTACCAGCGAAGAATTGTGCCAGGATATTTGTGGAGAAACCCTGAACATAGAATACTTTATCAGGTATTTGCGTAACAAATACAGGGATATTTACAAATTGTAGTACCCTTATAAGGCCTGGTTATGATAAAACGTCTGCCGCTGATGATGGCGGTATGCTACATGCTGTTTGCCAACTGCTCATGTAAAAAAGCCATTGAGAACAAACAGCACGAAATACTGATGGACGCCATCACCGATGGGGTATGGATTGTTGAGCAATTTTTTGAAGGCGCCACCAATATCAGCAGTGAGTTCTTATACTTCGAGTTCCGGTTTTATGAAGATGGGACCGTAACCAGTACCAAAGGCAATATAATAACCAATGGCAGCTGGGCGGGCGACATGTCCAATTTTTCTATTACCTCCCAGTTTCCCGGCGCCACCGATGCGCTCAAAAAGCTGAATGGTGTTTGGCAAATCAAAGAAAGTTACTGGGATTATGTAAAAGCCGAGATGCAAACACCCGGCGGTATTAATGTTTTGCACCTGCGTAAAAAACCATGATGGCCGCGCCAACGGCTTACATCTGAAATACGTATCTGTTATCAAGCTTCGCCTTATCGATTTAAACCGCTTATCTTCTGATTTTTTATCCGGAAACCCAAATTAACGAATTGCGCAACAATTGGTTAAGAAAATTATCCACCTGAGGAATAAACAGGCCTGCTGATTTATATTTGCACATTTTTGAATATAAATGACGGGAACAAGGTTTGCATGAACTGGAAAGACCATAGTGTCATTCATGTAACTGCAGCCAAAGAACCACAAAATAATTTTTGCACTTGAGTAAACTTGGACTTTTGCCTTGTGAAAGCCTACGGATTATATATTGCTTGAGCAAGGGTAACCGGCAAATGCTTATAAGAACATGGTTTTGTATACCATTCATGTTGCTATGGGCTACCGATACTTTTGCACAAACTATGGTGCCGGAGTTTACCGCCAACAGGTTGTCGGGTTGCGCACCACTCACAGTGCAATTCACCGATCAAACTACGGGTGATCCCCTATTCTGGAACTGGGATTTCGGGAATGGCACCCTGTCCACGGTGAAAAATCCTGTCGTTACCTTTTCCCAGCCTGGCACTTATTCAGTTACCCTGGTGGTGCGTAATGCCGACGGCACTACGGGCATCACCAAAACCGACTATATAACGGTGAATCCATCGCCCCGTGCGGCCTTTTCTGCCAATATCACCACAGGCTGTGTACCGGTTACCGTACAATTCCGGGATGAAAGCACTGCGGGCGGCGGCAGTATTGCGTCATGGCTATGGACATTCGACGATGGAACCACTTCCACAGAACAAAACCCGCAAAAAACCTACGATAAGGAAGGATTCTACAATGTATCGCTCACTGTAACCAGTAATTCGGGCTGCCGGTCCTCTGTAAGTAAAAACCGGTATATCCGTATAGTGGGTGGTGTAAAACCCGAGTTCAGTTTCAACGCATCGGCCAGTTGCCGGCCGCCTTATCCCGTCACCTTCAACAACCTCACCAGCGGCCCAGGCGATATGACCTTTCAATGGACTTTGGGAAACGGCGAAACCAGTACCACCTTTAGCCCCAGTACCACCTACCAGGCCAATGGCTCTTACGATGTAACCCTTACCGCCACCAGTGAATTTGGCTGTCAGGGCAGCATCACCAAACCGGTGGTATTGAATGGACCTGAAACGGTTATTGATGTACCCGATACGGTTTGCCAGAATCAGAAAGTATTTGTCAGGAATGGCAGCTCTGAAGTACCCCAATCGGTACAATGGGATTTTGGAAATGGCGAACAATCGCCCCATTTGAACGATTCTGCACTATATACCGTTCCGGGCGATTATACCGTAAAGCTGTACAATACCTATTCCGGCTGTGTGGATTCGGCCATAAAGAATATTCATGTACGCCCAGGCCCCAATATTGATTTCTCTGCAGGCAATGCCATATCGTGCCAGGCGCCGCTAACGGTCACTTTTACCGATGCATCATCTTCGCCCATTGTTGACTGGCAATGGAATTTTGGCGATGGCAGTACCGGCACGGGTTCACCGGTCAACCACACTTATAATTCGGCGGGTGATTACAATGTAAGTGCCGTATTCACCGACAACAAAGGTTGCCAGGCCAGCATCAGCAAACCTGCCATTGTAAAGATAGAACTACCCAAAGTAAGCATAAAGAATGCGCCCGTCGGTGGTTGTGTGCCTTTTACCTGGAATCCCGACGACAGTGTGTATTCACTGGATGGCGTGCGTTCATGGCATTGGGATTTTGGCGATGGAACCACCAGCACTCAACAGGCGCCTTCCCACACCTATACCAGCCCGGGCACTTATAACGTAACACTAACCATTACCACTAACGGTGGTTGCACTGAAAGCATTACTGTACCCAGGGCTGTGCAGGTGGGTACACCGCCCTCCCCTGATTTTACCATGTCGGCCACCGATATTTGTGCGTCGGAAACGGTTCAGTTTACCGATCAGTCTACCCCTGCATCAGGCATCTCCAGCTGGCGATGGGATTTTGGCGATGGAACCACTTCATCGGAACAAAACCCCACGCATCAATTCATCGATACCGGCACATTTGCCGTGCGGTTAACAGTGGAGAACAACGGCTGTCCCGAAACCAGCGAACGGCAATTTATACGGGTACGGCCACCGGTTGCCGGGTTCATACCTCATGTGGAATGTGGTGGATTAGAGGTACAATTCGAGAATACTTCCATCATCGATAATTCGGAGCCGGTTACCTATTCCTGGGATTTTGGCGACGGAACCACTTCTACCGAGGCAGCACCAACACATACCTATGGTTCCTTTGATGCCTATACCGTTACACTTACCGTAACAAACGGAAGCTGTAGCGATGTTTTTGTGGGCCGTGTTAACCTGGTGCGGGAAACAGCCAATTTCACCATCAGCGATGACCCGGGTTGCCGGAATGCACCCATCACATTTACTTCCACCAACAACCCGGATAATATTGCCAGTTTTGAATGGCAGTTCGATGGCGGTGCGTTCGGAACCAGCAATCGCGATACGGTGGTACGTTTCAATACCAATGGCCGGCATACGATCACGCTTCGTATTACCGACCGGAACGGTTGTGTGGACACGCAAACCGGAACCATCGATATTACCAGTCCCACAGCCGATATAACGGCCAACGGACCGGGTGGTTGTGAGAACACGATGATCACTTTCACCGACCAGTCTACGCCGGATGGCAGTCCGATTACCAACTGGACATTCGACTTCGGCGATGGTCAAACGCAATCCTTTACCGGTGGGCCCTTGACGCATCTGTATACCGATACGGGCAGGTACGTAGTGAAAATGACGGTACGGGATGCCCGGGGTTGTACAGGCAGCGTCACCCTGAACGATCCTATTTTTATCGGAAGGCCGCGCGCCTGGTTTTATGCCCGGCGGGATACTATTTGCCCCACATCACCGGTTGCATTTACCGATTCTTCACAAGGTGAGCGCCTTACCTACCAATGGAATTTTGGTGATGGCCAAACATCCACCCAGAGAAACCCCACGCATACCTATGGTGGCTCAGATTCGACCTATACGGTACAACTCATCGTTCGTGACCGGGGTGGCTGTACAGATACCGCCACCCGCCCGAATTATATCACTACCATCAAACCCAAACCTGCTTTTGAAATCAGGGATACCACTACCATTTGCCCGCCCATTGAAACCAAATTTACTTTCCGCGGAACGGATTATGATTCGCTATACTGGGATTTTGGCGATAGCAGTACCTCCTCGTTAATGAACCCCACGCATTTTTATAATGACTATGGCAGCTACGAAGCCAAACTGTATATAGTAGGTTATGGCGGATGCATTGATTCGGCCAGCAGTACGGTAAACCTATACAATCCGCGTGCAGCCACCACCTGGAATTACAATCCCACCAACGCCTGTAACGAGCTATTGGTCAATTTCGACATCACCACGCCGCCATCTACCAGTTTCAGGTTCTTTTTTGGCGATGGCACTTCCGATACCAGCCAGGCTACCAGCTTTCAGCATTTTTACCGGTCGCCGGCATTTTATAATCCTTCATTAGTATTGTACGATAAACAGGGCTGTGAAATTGGCGTGGGCGGTCCTACCACCATCAGGGTAATTGGCGCCGAGCCCTTGTTTGGCGTAAACCAAAAACGGTTCTGCGATTCGGGTACAGTAGCCTTTACCAATTATACCATTGGTAACGATCCGGTGGTGAGCCGGACCTGGGATTTTGGTGATGGCTCGCCCACCACATCCGAATATCATCCTGTACATTTTTATTCGCAGCCGGGCACCTTTATTGCCTCACAAACGGTAACCACTCAAACTGGTTGTACCAAAACCATCACCGATACCATCAGAGTATATGCTACACCCCGGCCTTCCATCAGCGGCGATTCCATTGCCTGTATCAATGATGTATTCCGTTTTGAAGGCCTGTTGGCTTATCCTGACTCTACCGTTACCTGGGACTGGCAAATAGGCAGTACCCGTTTCAATACAAAGGATATTACACTCATGTTCCCCGTGGCGGGCGATTATACGCTTTCTGTAAAAGCTACCAATGCACTGGGTTGTGCCGACAGCGCCACCAAACAGTTGCATGTGCCGCCCGTGCCCGATATCAACATAGAAACCAACCCCACTATTCCTGTAAGCAGCGGTATTACCCTGCCGGTTACTTATGGGCAGGATGTGGCTACCTACAGGTGGTCGCCCGACAGGAACCTGAGTTGCCTGGATTGTCCTAACCCCTATGCCAATCCCAAACAAACCACCACGTACCGGGTGCGTGTAGAAGATATTCATGGCTGTCCCAATACAAAGGAAATTACCGTAAACGTAGTGTGCAGCGGCCTGAATTATTTTATACCCAATACCTTCTCGCCCAATAACGATGGCGTGAACGATGTATTTGCACCAAGAGGTGTGGGTTTAACCAGGATCAATAGTATGAAGATATTCAATCGCTGGGGTGAGCTGGTATTTGAGAAGATGAATTTCCTGGCCAATGACCGTACTCCCAATGGCGGATGGGATGGCACGTACAAAGGCAAACCCGCCAGCCCGGATGTGTATATCTATATCATCGAATTCGTGTGCGAAAATTCGCAGATCGTACCGGTGAAAGGTAATGTGGCGTTGATTCGATAATTAAAAAATGTGAACCATGGAAACCGGCTTGTTCAGCAAAAAAATTATTGCCGGCCTGATAGCGTTGGTGTCTTTACTGCAGGTGAAGGGACAGGATATCCATTTCTCGCAATTCTTTGAAGCACCCTTATTGCGCAATCCTTCCCTGGCGGGGATATTCACGGGCGATTACCGTATACAAGGTGTTTACCGCGACCAATGGAACAGCGTTACCGATGCCTTTCGCACCGGTTCATTAAATGTCGAATACAAGATGCCCATAGGCGCCGGTAACGATTTTATCACCACCGCCATACAGGCTGTGTTCGACAAGGCCGGCACCGTGGGCCTTACCACCACGCATATACTACCGGCCGTCAATTATCATAAATCGCTGAGCGATGAAAAAACCATGTACCTGGCGCTGGGTTTCATGGGCGGCTTGATTCGCAAAAGCATCGACGTCACCAAGATCACCACCGATAACCAATACAATGGCGGCGGCTTCGATCCCACCCTTCCTACCGGTGAAAATTTTACCCGGCCCTATTTCAACACCTGGGATGCCAGCGTGGGCATGAGCTTCAATACCACCTTTGGCGAAAACCAGCAGAACAGTATGTTTGTGGGAGGCGCCTATCATCACCTGAACCGGCCCAAAAACTCGTTTTACCGCGATCCCGGTATAGAGATCAATGCCAAATATGTAGCATCGGTGGGCGTAAAGTTCAATATCGATGATTATTCTGCTTTTACCCTGCAGGCCGATCATTGCAAACAGGGCAATTTTCACGAGACCATTGGCGGGGCGCTGTACTCGTATAAGGTAGGGCATGATTTGGAAGACCCATTATACACCCTGCATGGCGGTTTGTTTTTGCGTTGGAGAGATGCATTGATCCCGGTAGTGAAGGTAGACTGGCATAAATTTTCGGTGGCCATGAGTTACGATATCAACATATCACAACTCAAAACCGCCAGCATGGGGCGTGGCGGTTTTGAATTATCGTTATCCTATATCGGGTTTGTATCGCGCGATAACAGCAGTGAGTACAAGGTGCTTTGCCCGAAATTTTGAAGCAGGAAGCAGGAGGTAAGAAGTAGAAAATACAGGGCCCATCCTACTTCCTACCTCCTGCTTCCTACCTCATACCTCCCTACTTCTTTCTTGTTATCGTCCAGCATGGAAATGGTGAGGCTTTTTGTATTGGCCTTTAACCGCGTGAGCGTACGCGCGCCTTCCTTTGGCCCGCCACCAATGATGATGGGATAATTGTGCTCGCCTTTTACCGGTTTATGCACACCATAACGGTGGGTATGGCCCGATATCACCATATCTACCTTATACTTATTGAATACGGGGTTGAACAATTCGCGGCAATGCATGGTGCCATGCCAGTCGCCGGAATAAAATGGCGGTATATGCATGAAAACTACTTTAAAGGCGGCTTTTTTATAGGCTTTGCTTTGCATTACCTCATGCAGCCAGCGCTGCTGTTCCATGCGGTAAGCATCAAAATCCACGATGCCCGCATATACCGGGGCATCATCGGGTTTATCTTCGCCGGTATCCAGCACGGTAAAATGCACCGGGCCCCAGGTAAAGGAATAATACTGCCCGCCCTGCGGGTTGGCGAAATAATGCTGCAGGTCGGCGCGGAACCTACCCCTGGTTTCATGATTGCCCCTTACATATAAAAAAGGTTTTTCGGTGGCAAAACTGCTGGTACAGGGTTGCAGCATATGATCGATGATCTGCTGCTCATTGGTCTGGTAATCGAATATATCTCCGTTGAAGAATACAAAATCATAAGGCGCATTATCATGCATGTTCACCAGGTAGGGAATGGAATGCGGCCGGTCGTGAATATCGTTCAATATCAGGCAGCTTACTTCCGAAGCACTTTGCAGGGGCGTTGTAAAAGAATATACCTCGCTTTGAATGGTGCTGCCGTAGGTGAGTTTATAAGGTTCAAAACCGGTGATCTCTTTTGAGCAGATGCGGTAATAGTATTTGGTACCCGGTTTCAACCCGTTTAGTTTGATGCGGTTGATGCGATTGTACGCATCCACTATTCCATTGGTTACACTATGTGCTTTGCTACCCAGCGAAGCCGTCTCACCAAATTCCACCCAGCTATAGCATAATAAATTAGTGATCCACATCACCACCATCGAATTGGCAGCAGGATTTTGCAGGTAAGGCAGGGACATGAATACATGTCCCGCTTCGGGATTAGCAGGTTCATGCAATGGCGAGCCGGCTTTCACGCCAAAAGGCAATAATCCTGCGGCCAATGTGGCGCCACCCGCGCCGGCCACGGACTGCAGGAAATGCCGCCGGCTTTGATTCTTAGGTTGGGTCATGCAATGCGAAGTTTTGCACGAATATAAAATTTTACCATCCTTCTGCCCCGCATTCACAAAAAAGTAATTTTAGAAAGCGTCTACTTCCTGCAGATGCGTAAAATGGGTATTCGGGAAACTGGAGTCCGCCACAAACCAGAAATACCTGGCCTGTACCGGTGTAGAAAAATAGATCGGGAAACGCTGGTATACATTTTCAAACGTATACTCGCCGGTATAGGTCTGGTTGGCGCCGTCGTTGCTTACTTCTACATGTACTATTTGCGGGTTGCCGGTGGCCACATTGCTGGGCCAGAAATACAATCCGTGCAGGGTTTTGGTGTTTTTCATATCCACGGTTAAAAAATGCGGATGCGGCGGCTTGGCGTGCTTCCATTGTGTACCATCGTGTAGTGAAACTGCCGTCCAATACATTCACTGCAATATTGGGCGCTTCTTCCGATGAAAATTCCACCAGGCTCCAGTCTGCCCCATCGTAATCCTGGTAATCGGTGGCCGACTCCTTACCACCCACCGTTTTGATGGATAACCGCACAGGAATACTGTTTGTTTTGCCTGCCTGGATGGTGGTTGCTGTTTCCTGCAACTCGTTAGCATTTTGCGGCAGTATGGGATAGCTGGCTCCGTTCTTCTGGCTCACCATCAAGGCTGGCGTTGTCCCCATTCGCAGATCGAATAAACAATTGGACGGCTGGTTTTGCGCAGGGCATCGCCCATTTTTTGTAGCGGGTAAAGGCAGTGGTCATGTGTTCCGGGGCATTGCAATAATCGTATTTCAGGTAATCGATTCCCCAACTGGCAAATGTTCCGGCATCCTGTTCCTCAAAATTGTAGCTGCCGGTAACGCCGCCACAGGCAGGTGCAGCAGCATCGGAATAAATTCCCAATTTAACACCTCTGGCATGTATATAATTGGCCAGCGCTTTCATGCCATTGGGGAAACGACGTGGAGCGGGATAAAGCTCATTGTTGGCATTGCGGCCGCCCACCCAGTAGTCGTCTATCACAATGGATCCGAAAACCTCTTCTTCAAACAGGTTCCAGCTGTTCCATCCCATGGGAGGTGTTAAGGCAACCTGTGGCTGCGATTTTTCGAAATGACAAAGTAAAAAATAAGCTACAGTGATCAGGCAGGATAGCAGTAACATAAGAAATTTTAGTTTTGGGCCGCTTTGAATAACAAGGCACTGCAACCAATAAAGAAGCTGTATTAGAAAAAAACACGCAAAAGATTGTTGGAAAATTAAACAGGAATAACTTTTGCAGAATAACCCATAGTATCCGGGGCCTGGCTACCCTGCCAGTCCACCTGCAGCTTATTACTACACCCGGCGGCAGGCTTAATTTTTGAACATATAATTTTAAAATAGGACCTAAATTCAATAAATTTGGTAAGGCTGATTATACGCGTATAATTCAACTGTTTCCGGCCTGGGTCCTGCAACTTCAAAAAGGATCCGGTGGTTTATAGGCAAGCCAGGACAGCGAATGCCAACCATAACTGCTTATCAGATAATCCATACCTGGAATTCCCTTTTTACCTCAGGAACCAAATCGTCTACTATCAATTTCCTTTCCCGGAAAACTGCTGTTACCCTTCGTACTATTTAAGGTTGGCTAATTACAATTCGCAGATAAAATCTTAAATTTAATTAACATGAGAATCCTGGCAGCCATACCAATTCGCAGCCGTTGGCTACTGCTACAACGGATGGTAAAATTGCTATTATTCATCACCTTATTGTTCATTACTTCAGGTGCATTCTCACAAAGCAGGTACGATTGGCGAATGAATATCGATCAGATCATTCACACCACCGACAGTCTTTCACTCAAATCGCAACGTGCATTTTACCTGAACAAGATATTGCGTAAAGATGAGCCGTTAAAAGAAAGCTGGTATTATACCACGCATAACGGCAATGTGATCGTATTTGAAGTACGGTACCGGATCGATTCGCTGGAATTTACCGAAACCTATTATTTACACAAAGGCCGATTGATATGCATGGAATTATATGAAACCGCTTTTGCCTCTTATTATGAAGATGAGATCAAACATGGTGAAGTATTTTTCTTTGAGCACGATATGCTGGTTCAATATGTGACCGTGGGCAACGGATCTACGGCTAACACTATCCGTGACCCGCAGTATGAACCCCTGCGCAGGTTTTATAAACGGTATATAGAGTTGCAGAAAAATATATTGGCATTGGCTACTAATTAGGAAGTAAGGGGTATGAGGTAAAAAGTAGGAAAAATACCGGTTACCTCATACTTCTTAATTCCTGCTTCATACATCTTTTTATGGCTTTACAACCAGGACAACCCGCGCCGGATTTCACTTTATACGATTCGGACAAGAAAAAAGTAAGTTTACAGGATTACCGGGGTAAAAAAATAGTGTTGTTGTTTTTCCCCTTTGCCTTCAGCAGTGTATGCACGAAAGAAATGTGCGAAGTGAGGGATAATATGGCCCGCTTTAATAAGGTAGACGCCCAGGTATTGGGCATCAGTGTTGATTCGTTGTATACGCTGGCAAAGTTTAAGGACGACCAGCAATTAAACTTTCCGTTGCTGAGCGACTTCAATAAAGAGATATCTGCCAGCTACCATTCCTTACACGAGGAATTTAATTACAATATGAAAGGCGTATCTAAACGATCGGCTTTTGTTATAGACCGGGAAGGGGTAATCAGGTATGCTGCGGTGCAGGATAACCCCGGCCAGATGCCCGATTTTGAGGCCATTCAGAAGGCTCTGGACTCAATAGACTGATAATCATTTCTTAAGAATTGATTATTAGGCAAATGTGAGCAAAGAAAGAAGGCGGTAACGTCCGGAATGGCCCCAAAATTGCCAACAAAGTTGTAATTTTGGTTAAAAGGAATTATTTTGGAGTTTAACTGTAAAATGTCATCGTGCATGAAGATTTTTTACGCATTATCCACTATCCTTTTACTGGCAATCACAGAAGCGAGGAGCCAGGACCGCAAGCCGGTCCCGGACAGGCGGGAAGCGTCTGCCAGGATTGTCAAGTTTTATCCAAACCCGGCCACATCCTATATCACTTTCGATTTACAACAGGGCGATAACCAAACCTATCATCTTCAAATATTCAATTTCATAGGCAAGAAGGTACAGGAGGTTTCCAAGGTAACGCCGAAGACTACCGTGAATTTGAGTGATTTTTACAGAGGTATGTATATTTTTCAGTTGAAGGATAAGAATGGGAAGGTGGTGGATTCGGGGAAGTTTCAGGTTTCTAAATAACCGGAGCCCGGAAGGCTCCACAACATAAAGCGCAAAATGCCGGTCCCGTGGGACCGGCATT
>Ga0065721_10050694_pt1 | contig 18439 bp, 12 predicted proteins | sample Mesricmetagenome_FD_59108 | JGI IMG/M metagenome (GOLD analysis project Ga0065721, IMG submission 59108) | Mesophilic microbial community from rice straw/compost enrichment Sample: eDNA_1 v2 (version 2) | ecosystem: Engineered > Solid waste > Grass > Composting > Bioreactor | place: USA: Davis... | reverse complement strand
TTGATGGCTTCTTCATGCAAATAGTCTTTCCGCTTCAATTCAAAATTGCGGCCAAGGTACAGGCGGCGTACCTGTTCGTTCTCGGCCAGCTCTTCGGCGGTGCCATGCTGAAATATTTTCCCATCTATCAACAGGTAGGCGCGGTCGCAGATAGAAAGGGTTTCGTTTACGTTGTGGTCGGTGATCAAAATACCTATGTTCTTGTATTTCAAGCGGGCCACCACGGCCTGGATGTCTTCCACGGCAATGGGGTCAACACCGGCAAAGGGTTCGTCGAGCAATATGAATTTGGGGTCAACGGCCAGCGCGCGGGCAATTTCGGTTCTGCGTCTTTCGCCGCCGCTCAACGAGTCGCCATTGTTTTTACGTACATGGTGCAGGCGAAACTCATCCAGCAGCGCTTCCAGTTTCTGACGCTGCTGAGCCCTGGTTAATTTGGTCATTTCCAGTACTGATTTGATATTGTCTTCCACGCTGAGCTTGCGGAATACCGAGGCTTCCTGGGGCAGGTAGCCAATGCCCAACTGGGCGCGTTTGTACATGGGCAGTTTGGTGATCTCCGCTTCGTCCAGAAATACCCGGCCTTCATCCGGCTTGATCAGCCCCACCACCATATAGAACGTTGTGGTTTTACCCGCACCGTTTGGACCCAGCAAACCCACTATTTCTCCCTGTTTTACGTTTACTGAAACATGGTTCACCACGGTACGGTTACGGTATACTTTTACCAGTTCCTGTGTATTAATTTGGCTGATCAATTGATTTCCTGGTTTTAACCGCAAAAATACCTCAACTATTCCATATTGGCGGTTGGTAAAAGCCTAATTTAACAGGTATTTGCCATGCCAAAATCCTGCATTATGTTTGCAGGCGGCCGGAAGCCGAGGTCAGAAGTCAGAAGTCGGAGGTCAGACGGACCCTGTATTTCTGACTTCCGACCTCCTACTTCCGACTTCATTTAGCTAACAGACAATTCTCATGAAAGTAATCGATCACATTCGCCAGGCTAAGGACACCCTTATTTCATTTGAAATATTACCCCCTCTTAAAGGAAAGACCATCAATTCCATTTATGAGCACCTGGACCCCCTGATGGAGTTCAAGCCGGCCTTTATCAATGTTACCTATCATCGCAGCGAACATGTATTCAAGAAAAAGGCCGATGGTACGTTCGACAAGGTAGAGGTACGCAAACGTCCCGGAACGGTAGGCATTTGCGCCGCTATAATGAACCATTACAAAGTGGATGCCGTGCCCCACCTGATTTGCGGTGGTTTTAATAAACGGGAAACCGAAGACGCCCTGATTGACCTGAATTTTATCGGCGTAGATAACGTACTGGTACTAAGAGGCGATGCCGCCAAAAACGAAACCGTATTTGAGCCGGAACCCGATGGTAACAGGTATGCTTTGGACCTGTTGAAACAGGTAGTGAACCTGAATACCGGTATCTACCTGGAAGAAGATATCCGGGATGGTTTTCGTACTGATTTTTGTATAGGTGTGGCGGGTTATCCCGAAAAACATTTCGAGGCGCCCAACCTGGCTACCGACCTGGCCTTTTTGAAAGCCAAGGTGGCGGCTGGCGCTGATTACGTGGTTACACAGATGTTTTACGATAACCAGAAGTATTTTGATTTTGTAAAGCGCTGCCGCGAAGAAGATATCAATGTTCCAATTATTCCCGGCTTAAAGCCTATTACGAATAAAAAACAATTATCGGTTATTCCACGCACCTTTCATGTGGATATTCCTTCGGAATTGAGTAATGCCATTATGCAGTGTAAAACAGATGCCGAGGTGGAGAAGGTAGGGCAGGAATGGTTGTTATATCAATCGAGGGATTTGAAGAAAGCTGGTGTGCCGGTGCTGCATTATTATACGCTGGGTAAGCCGAAGGTGATTTGGAATGCGGTGAAGGAATTGCTGTGATGCTGTGGCATCACAGCAATTTCCGCACTATTTTGGCAACTGCGCCACCATCGTTTTATTGATCATCAACGGATACTTCCTTTTTAACTCATCCACCCACTTCTCCTCCAACATCTGTTGGTAATCATTGATCACAAACCCTCGTGCATCGGCAAAGCTGCGCGGCTGCCTGTCGGGATATACTTTTACAATATAGGCGAATGCCACACTGTTATCGTGCTCGTTCTTTACAGAAGCGGTGATCAACCCGGGTGTAAAGTTGGTGCGCTCTGCTACGGGTATCTGGCCCAGCTCAAAACGGCCCGAATCGGCCTGTAACTGGCCGTTACCATTGTCTACCAGCTTTTGCCAGTCTTTGTAATTCTCTTTTATTTTTTTCCTGGCTTCTTCGGCAGCTGCTTCATTACTGGCGGTAAAAATGACGGCATCGGCGCTGGCTTCCCACCAGTACTTGTCGTTATGCTGCGAATAATAAGTTTGTAATCCTGCACTATCAGTGGCTGCCACATCCCATATTTTACGCTGCATGATTTCGAACAACAAATTGCCTTCTTTAAACTCATTCAACTGGTAGGCAAAATCTTTATTGTATGCTTCCAGGTGATCGCGGTAATAATCAAAGGCCTTTGTTTCTACAAAACCATCAAACAACTGTTGATTGGTTTTGCCGGTTTTCATGTTATCGTAGTTGCGAATGGTCTCGAGGTATTGCTGCCAGTCTTTTAGGGTTATTTTTCGCTTTACAAATGAGAACAACACGGTGTTGCTGTTCAAACCGGCCAGTTTGGGGGCCGTTTTGTTATTCAAAATACTATCGGTAAATATCCAAAGGCTTTTTTCATTCACCGGGTTCTTTTTATAACCGGTAAGCTGCAGCACTTTTTTATACATTCTTTTTTTCGATACCTCCATACGGTCGCTCTGCATTACTCTTTGTTTGATTGCTTCTTTTTGCAGTTCATTGGTGGTATCTATAGCTGCCGGTATATGTTGCAGTCTTTTGATGATATGGTATCCATAACTGGTTTCCACAGGCTGGCTGATGGCGCCATCTTCTTTTAATGCAAAAGCGGCTGTTTCAAAGACGGGTTCGTATTGGCCTACGCCAAAGGTCATCATTTCGCCGCCCTGTTGCCAGGTAAGATTGTCCTTACTGAAACGCTTAGCCAGTTCTTTAAAATCGGCGCCGTTTTTTAACGCGTTATAAATAGAATCGGCCTGTTCTTTTACCTGCTTTTTTTCGGCATCACTGCCTTCGGGTGGCAGCAACAACAATATTTGTGCGGCCTTCATTTTGCCAAGTGCAGGACGTTCACCCAGGTTTTTGAAGATATGAAAACCCGACTTGCTGCGTACGGGCGCTGAATATTTGCCCACAGATGTGTTGTATACAGCAGTCTCCAGGTCGTAGGGTAATACAAGTGCAGTGATATAGCCAATATCGCCATTATTGGCAGCCACAGAAGGATCTTCAGAGACGGACTTCGCCACCTTAGCAAAATCCTGCCCCTTTTGTAACTGGCTATAGGCTTCGTTGATCTTGTTTTGGGCTGCTTTTATTTCTTCTCCGGTAGCGCCTCTTTTGATGGCTACAAAAATATGCGCCAGGTGAATATCTTTTTGACCGCGTACGATGGCCTCGTTGATCAATTCGTTTACAACGGCCTCATCCTTCATATAACTTTCTACTATCTGGCTGCGAAAACTGTTCAGTTCGGCCTGTTGGGTGGCCAGGGTATCCAGGCGCATATCCAGCGCGGCCTGTACTTTCAGTTTAAAACGTATATACAATTCCAGGTAATCTGTATAGGCCTGCTCGGTGGGTGCGGTGCCGTTATTATTCTTTTTAAAGGCCTTGAGAAATTCGTTCCTGGTAACGGATTTGTTTCCGAATGTAAATAATACCTGTGCGTTTACAGTAGTTACGGCGCCCATCAAAATCAGGCCAAGCACCGCTTTACGGATGACAGTCATTGGTTATTTCGGATTTTTATTTTTTATTTTAAGGTCAATCACCTCGTCGAGCTGCTGGTAAGTGAGCTTTTTGGCAATGATGCGTTTTTCCTTATCCAGCAAGTATAAAACGGGCGTCTGGTACACATCGTATAATTGCCGGTAACTGGGTTTGCCGGCATCTTCATCGGCCTTCTTTTGCGAAGGTAATTGATATACATGTACCCAGCCATCGAGGTGGTTATCGTTTATGAACTTTTTCCAGAGATCTTTTCCACCATCTACCATTACTCCATACACGGTAACACCCTGGTTTTTCCATTTTGCCTTGAATATGGAATCTACCTTGGGCACCACTTCCTTACAATGGCTGCAGGTGGGGTCCCAAAAACATATCACAGTAAAATCGCTTTGAATTTTATTCAGCGGCCTGGGTTTGTCGAGGGTATCTACCATTTCGAGGTTGGCCGCCGGCTGTCCTATGAGGTTAGCCATCAGGCTGTAGGCCCTTTTAAACATAAAATCCTTATACTGCTGGGTGAAAAATTCAGCCTGGCCGGTATTGATGTATTTTTCAAACAGGTGCACAAACACGGCATCCAGCCCCATATATTCAGGATTGATATATTTCTGTACAAAATGCACCAGCAAAAACTTGAACATTTCCGGGTTGCTGCGGGCATACAGCAGCATATGGTCTACCTCGCGGTTCACGCTGTCGGGATGCGGCACCACCAGGTCTTTATAATATTTTTCCAGCTTGGGTTCCAGGAAGGGGGTACGTACCAGGCGTCCATCACTAAACGAAACGCCATCCCAGTAATGCGACTTATAGTACCGGTAAGCATATACGCTGTCGTATTTGCCGCCGGGATGTTTCGATGCAGGAGGCACCACGGGTTCCTTCATAGCCAGGAACAGGGCGCCCAGGAACGATTTGGGGTCTTTTGCGCTCACACTGTCGCGATAGTGCTGCATCTTTTCAGTCAACACCTTTAATCTGCCCCTTATCTGTGTGGAATCCTTAGCCGTTTTTGCACCGGCCAGTTCCTGGTTGGCATCGGCAATGGCGCGGCCGGTTTTGTTGGCAAAGCTGGTATAGTTTTGAAAATGGGTGTTTACGGGCGAACCGGTAAACCTGATATTATTGGGCAGGGTGGCCGAATCGGCTTCTATGGAAAACTGCTGTTGTTGATCGATCAACACCTCAAACAGGATCTCTTTCCGGGGCGATACCACGAAATAAATGCCGCCGGGCAGGGCTTCTTTTCCTTCAAAAACCCCTTTGCTGTTGCCGTCGAGCATGGCCGAATCGGCCAGGGCCTTTACTTTCCCGTAATAATAGCCCAGGTAAACCTGGGTATTTTTGTAAGGTTTTAAAGTAACGGAAATCTTATAACCCGGTTGTGCTGCGGCCATCAAACCGCACATCATCAATGCGGCCAGCGTTCCATATTTTGTCATAGTGTTGCAATAACAGAAAAACGATACGATATATTGTAAATAAGTAGGTTTAAACGGGTAAAACCGTTGCAAAGGTAACCGCTCACTGGCTTTTTCAGCTATTTTTGCAGTATGAAACTCAGCCATCTTTCAGAAACATTGATCGGATCGGAAATAGTTAAACTGGGCGGCGAAATACGCGAGAAGATCCGGCAGGGAGAAAAGATCTACAATTTTACCGTGGGTGATTTCGACCCGGCCATTTTTCCCATTCCACAAGCCCTGGAAAACGAGATCATTGAAGCCTACCGCAAACATTTTACCAATTACCCCGCCGCAGAAGGCAACCTGGACCTGCGGGAAGCCATTGCCGCCTTTCTGAAAGACCGCGAAGCGTTGGATTATACACTGCCAGAAATACTGGTGGCATCCGGCGGCCGCCCGCTTATTTATTCGGCCTACCGGGCCATTTGCGATGCCAGCGACAAGGTCATTTATGCAGTTCCTTCCTGGAACAATAACCATTATACTCATTTTATAGGGGCCGAGCATGTGGTGATAGAAGCAACGGCCGAAAACAATTTCATGCCCATTGCCGCCGATATCAAACCCCACCTCGAAGGCGCCAGCCTGCTGGCCCTTTGTTCGCCGCAAAACCCTACGGGCACTACGTTTACCAAACAGCAACTGGAAGAAATATGTGATATGGTGCTGGAAGAAAATGCCCGCCGTAGCCCTCAACAAAAAAAGCTGTTTGTGTTATACGATCAAATGTACTGGCAGCTTACGTTTGGCGATATACAGCATTATAACCCGGTTTCGCTGAGGCCGGCTATGAAAGAATACACTGTTTTTATTGATGCCATCAGCAAGGTATTTGCCGCTACGGGTGTACGCGTGGGTTGGGCATTCGGACCATCGATCATCATGGATAAAATGAAGGCCATTCTCAGCCACCTGGGCGCCTGGGCGCCTATGGCCGAACAAAAGGCGGTAGCCCGTTTCCTGTACAACAAGGAAGCCATCGACAGCTATCTGAAAGGTTTTAAGTCGGAGGTGGAAGAAAGGCTGCGTAATATTTACAATGGCCTGCAGCAATTAAAGGCCGAAGGTTTTTCGGTAGATGCCATTGCCCCGCAGGCGGCCATTTACCTTACAATTAAGATCGACCTGGTGGGCATGAAAACCGCTTCGGGCGCTACCCTGCAAAACCAGGCCGATGTAACCGCCTACCTGCTCAACGAAGCCAGGCTGGCCATTGTACCGTTTTATGCATTCGGGGCCGATAAAACCTCACCCTGGTATCGTTTAAGCGTGGGAACCTGCCAGAAAGAAGGGATTGAAGAAATGATCAACCAGTTACGCCTGGCACTGCAGTCGTTAAAATAAAAAAGAGGATGAAAACATCCCCCTTTTTCTTAAAACTTATGATAAGTAGTGCAGGCTAATTTTTATTGAAAACAAACACAAAAGGTTTGATCTCGTCTCTTTCAACAAATTTTTTCAATCGCGATAAGCGGGTGATTACCCGGTATTTGTTAACGTCAAATACTTCGTGGGCAATGCAAAAGTTCTCGGTGGTTTCAAAACGGATCAACATCCTGTTCAGTTGTTGCAGCTCGTTTTGTATAGCATCCTGGTCGGCATAGCCATCTCTGACCAGCACAAGCAAATCGCGATTAGAGTTTTTCATTTCATCGAACTTTAGTATCCTACAAATCCCCTGTTCATACCACAGCCGCATTTCTTGCTTGAGCCACCCATGCCCCGGCCAGATGCGCAACTTGATACAACCAGGCTAACGATCAATAAGATTATAAACAGTGAAAAGCTGAGTTTCTTCATAAACTTGGTTCTTACTAAATTAAACTATTTTGAGAATAAAATAGTATTCGATTTTGCAGGATTTCACAGAATTTTATGAGGCTAATACAAAACCTGTAGTGGTGGTTTCACCCCTCGACTGGGGGTTGGGCCACACCGTACGGTGTATTCCCATCATCGAAGAACTGCTGGCCCAACACTGCACAGTTATTATAGCCTGTAATTCAGTACAAAAAGCTTTACTGGCCCGGGAGTTTCCCCAATGCACCTATGCAGACCTGCCCGGTTACGATGTGCGATACGGCGCCAGCCGCTGGGGTACCATCGGAAAAATTGTAAAGCAGTTGCCCAAAATGTGGCGGCGCATCGGGGAAGAGCACCGCTGGCTGCAGCAATTTTCCCAGGAACGGCATATCGATGCGGTTATTTCCGACAACCGCTTTGGTTTTTATCACCCTACCATACCTTCAGTTTTTATTACCCACCAGTTTCGTATCAACACCGGTTTGGGCTTTATGGCCGATACTGTAGCGCAAAAACTGAACTATGCATGTATAAAACGTTTCACCGCCTGCTGGGTGCCCGATTACAATGGCAGGCAATCGATGGCTGGCCGCCTCAGTCATCCGCGCAAACTACCCGCCCTGCCGGTGGCCTACCTGGGTGGCATCAGCCGGTTTAAGCCTTGCGGAGCTGGCACCGGTTCGCGGTTATTGGTGCTTCTGTCGGGACCCGAACCCCAACGTACCATTTTCGAGAACATGCTGTTGAAAGAACTGGAGGCCTTGCCCACACCGGCCGTGCTGGTACGAGGTTTACCGGCAGGCGATACCCTCACCGTCACCAACCCCCGGTTAACTGTTTACAACCATGCCACCGCCAATCGCCTAAACCAATTGGTATGTGAAGCAGATATGGTGGTTTGCCGGCCGGGTTATACCACGGTAATGGATCTGTTGAAATTGGGGAAGAAAACGATCATGGTGCCTACACCGGGCCAAACCGAACAGGAATACCTGGCTAAACACCTAAACCAGCAACAGTGGACCTATGCCGTAAAACAACATGCATTTTCATTGAGCGAGGCTATAAAAGCTGCCCGGCGTTTTAATCATCAATTACCGGTGCTGAACATGGAGGAATACAAAACAACCGTGCGCGATTTTGTGCGTGTCATCATCTCGACTTCGGGAAATCAAAAAACCAGAACTGTTTCGCAGCATCCCTGAATTCATTCCAGTTGGCGATATCGGCCCTTACGGCAAACATGGCACAGGTAGGCATATCATCTACCCGGGCATCGGTAAGCTGGTTGGCAAAATCGGTGATACCAGGGTTGTGCGAAAAAACGGCGATGGTTTTAGCCCTGGAAGGCGCCTGGGCTATGGCATGGAAAAATGCGTCGGCGCCTGCATGGTAGAGTTCGGGTACCAGTATGAGGTCGTCTTTATGACCACCGTATTCACTGATAAAAAGGGAGGCTGTTTTTTTAGCGCGTTTGGCCGGGCTGGAGATGAAGGCATCGATGGCCACTGCTTTATCCAGCAGGCGTTTGGCCATCCGGGGCGCATCTTCTTTGCCGCGATCGTTGAGTGGGCGGTCGAAATCGGATAAGCCGATCTCGGCCCAACTACTTTTCGCATGCCTGATGAGAATAACTGATTTCATAAAATATTAAAGGGGGAAAAATTCCCCCTAAAAATAATGAGTTCGATCAAAGGAATCAGAAATTTAACAGGCCTGTTTACAGAGTTGGTTCCCCATAGGAAGCTAAACGGTCGGCAGACATTGTAGCATCAAATACTTTGCCAAATGTTAAAAAATATTGAATAATGAATATTGAATGTTAAATTTTAAAGTACTTCAACATTGGACATTCAATATTCATTATTCAATATTCCTATAGTCCGCTGGAATTAATGTAATTTATTAAAGAGGCCGTATTCTTTACCTTCAATTTCTTCAGAATATTATGCCTGTGCACTTCCACCGTTTTGATAGAAATGGCCAGCTTATCGGCAATCTCTTTTGATGAAAGCCCGTTACGGATCAAATTGATCACCTCTATCTCTCTTTCCGACAACTGGTTCAATCCATCACCACCCTCGTCTTCATTCATCATTTGTTCGGACAGTATGTTCTTTACTTCCTGGCATATATACACATTACCGGCATACACCTGTTGTATGGCATCCAGCATTTCTTTACGGGGAGAATTCTTGGTTACATAACCGCGGGCGCCCAGGCGCAGCATTTTCTTGGCGTAGGCGGGTTGCGAGTGCATCGACACTGCAATGACCTTGGAGCCCGGAGAAAGCTTACGGATCATTTTCAGGATATCAAAACCGTTCAGGGGCGACATGTTGATATCAAGCAACACTATATTGGGACGTTTGTCCCTTGCTATTTCAATAGCACGCTGACCATCGCCTAACTCAGCAATCACTTCCAGCTCTTCGTTCCTGCCCAAAAGATAGGACCAGGTTTCGCGGATCAGCGTGTGATCGTCAACAATCATGATAGTAATCTTACTCATACGGTTTGTTTTTTCAGTAGTGTGTGAATAAAGGAATTATGTGCATAACGGTAGAAGTCGCAGTACGGCTGCAATTCACGTCATGTACAACTACTAATGTATGAGTCTTAATCCCTAGGTCTAGTCAGGCTACCGGTTGCTACCGGATATCCATTACCTCATATTAAGCATTTTTTCCGAATTATTCAACTTCCAACTAAAAAATGCCAACCAAACGGTAATAAACCCTTCTATTTTAATAACTATCTAATATCCCCGTACGTTTTTGCCTTCCATATAGTTGATGAATGCTTTGTTCACAACACGGTTACCGCCCGGGGTGGGATAATTACCGGTAAAATACCAGTCGCCCGTATTGGTGGGACATGCCTTGTGAAGCGATTCAATGGTCTGGAATATTACCTGTACAGGCAGGTCAAGACCTTTTGGAGTGATCAATTCGGCTATCTTGTCAGAGATCTGTTCTGTGGTAAATGGCTTATACACCTGTTTCACTACATTTTCGGTATGCAACTGCCCCATGCGCTGCAACTCTTTACATTTTTCATACAGCTCTTTCAGGCAGTGCTCTTTACCGGTTTCCTTCATCAGTTCGATAGCAGCCTTGAAAGCGATGAAATCGCCCAGTTTGCTCATATCGATACCGTAGCAATCGGGGTACCTGATCTGCGGGGCCGACGAAACAATGATGATCTTTTTGGGTTCCAGCCGCGCCAGCATCCGCACGATACTTTCTTTTAGGGTTGTTCCTCGTACAATAGAGTCGTCGATCACCACCAGGGTGTCTTTTCCTTTCTCTACCGTTCCATAGGTAATATCGTAAACGTGCTGCACCATTTCGTTACGGCTTACATCCTCCGTAATAAAGGTGCGCATTTTAACGTCTTTGATCGCGATCTTCTCAATACGTATCTTCCGGTTCATCATTTCGGTCAGCTTCTCCGCGTTGATATCTGTGCCCCAGGAAAGTATGCGATCGATCTTTACCTGTTTCAGATAATCGTCCAGGCCCTTCCATAAGCCATAAAAAGCTACCTCAGCCGTATTGGGAATAAAAGAGAAAATGGTGTTTTTCACGTCGTTGTTCACTGCCTGCAATATCTGGGGGGTAAGGTTATAACCCAGTGCATTTCTTTCCCGGTAGATCTTTTCATCGCTACCCCTGGAAAAATAGATGCGTTCGAAACTGCAAGCCCTCCGCTCCTTTGGCTCCACCACCTTGTCGATCACCACCTGCCCGTCATTCTTTACTATTAAACCCATGCCAGGCATCAGTTCCTGCACCTCGTTCTCACCTACATTGAACACAGTACGTATGGCAGCTCTTTCAGATGCAGCCACCACCACGTCGTCGCTTACATAATAATAAGCTGGTCTTATGCCGTTTGCATCGCGGAACACAAAGGAGTCGCCGCTGCCCAGCAGTCCGCCTACGGTAAAACCACCGTCGAAAAGGGGTACCGATTTACGCAAAACGTTTAGCACATCCATTTCGCCGGGCGATTCCTCATCGGTTTTCACCACAAAATGATGGATCACCTCCATCATGGCGGCCAGATCGCTTTGTTTTTGAAACTCACCGGGTTCTATATTGATCAGGGCAAACAGCTCATCGGTATTCACCAGGTTGAAGTTACCCGCCAGCGCCAGGTTGCGGGCAGGAATGGTATGACGTTTTATAAAGGGATGGCAAAATTCCACGTTGTTCTTTCCCTGGGTGCCGTAACGCAGGTGGCCCAACAACAATTCGCCCAGGTACCCGATATGGCCCTTCATCAGGCCGGGATGTCTCATGATGTCGGTCTGGTATTTTTCCAGCTCCTTTACTTCCTGGTGTATCTTGTTGAAAATGTCTGCAATAGGCTGGTTGGCATTACTGCGTATGCGGTGTAAAAAGGGATAACCGGGTTCCACATTCAGTTTTACGGAGGCTACGCCCGCCCCGTCCTGGCCCCGGTTGTGCTGCTTTTCCATGAGCAGGTACAGTTTATTAAGGCCCCACATCACTGTACCGTATTGTTGTTGATAATAGGAGAACGGTTTGCGTAACCGTATGAATGCCAATCCGCATTCATGTTTTATGTCATCACTCATGGAAATTCCTATTGAAAAGAAAGCGCAAAGTTACACTGAAATAACGAATAAAGCAGAAAAGGGATCTGTTAGAAAGGACATAAAAAAACCCCCAGTCTTCATAGGTATGGGGGTTGTTTTCATCAGGACATTGGATAAATGAATTTGCCGTGGAATCATGTTAGGTAAACGGCATTTGGACGGTTCGTTTTTCTACAGGATTTGGATCTGGACATTGGATTTTGTACGCTGATCGTTCATTTGATATTGGTAGCGCTAAGATGCCCATTTTTTATAATGTTCCTAACAAAATCCAACATCCATTTCCTTCGGTACTGAATTTTTTCAGTGGTATCTAAAGGTATACTCCTACGTATCGTATTGATTTCTAGTATTTTTCCTATCTAAATACTGGTGGCTACGTTGTTGATGAAGTTCACCAGCGAGGCCGAATTCTTCAGTTTTAGTTTTTTGAGGATATTATGGCGGTGCACTTCCACGGTTTTCAGTGAAATATTCAGTGAAACGGCAATTTCCTTGCTCGACTGGCCTTCCTTGATAAGGTTGATGATCTGTATCTCGCGCTCGGTAAGAGCATTTACATTGGGTACATCCTTGTTTTCTTCCAGCACCAGTTCAGATATATTATTCTTGATCTCGTCGCAGATGTATTTATTGCCATTATGCACCTCCATGATGGCGGTGATCATTTCTTCTTTCGATGAGTTTTTGGTTACATAACCACGTGCGCCTATCTGCAGCATCTTTTTGGCATAGGCCGGCTGGCTGTGCATCGAAATACCGATGATGCGGCTGGCGGGCGATACCTTCCTGATCTTTTCCGTAGCCTCAAATCCCGATATAGGCAGCATATTGATGTCCATCAAAACTATTTGCGGTTTTTTGTTCCTGGCCATTTCCACCGCCTGCTCCGAATCGCCACACTCAGCCACCACATTAAAGCGGGGATCATTGTTCAAAATAAAACTCCAGGTCTCCCTGATCAATTTGTGATCGTCTGCAATTAATACACTTATTTTTTCCATAACCTTAAGGGGATTTAAATATTTGAAATAGGAACATTGATCTTCAATTTACAACCCTGCCCAATAGCCGATACAATATTCACCGAGCCGTTGAACAATTGCGCGCGGCTGGTGATATTCGACAAACCCACGCCTTTTTTGGTGCGTACCTTATCGGGCTCAAAACCCTGTCCATCGTCGCTGATGGTAAGATCGATGGAATGTCCTTCGTCGTCTGCAATCAGTTCTATCACCAGGTTATAGGCCATGGCATGTTTCAGCACATTGTTTACCTGCTCCTGCACAATGCGAAACAGCATCAGCTTTCGCTTTTCGTCCAGCAGGCTGTCTATAGCGCCGGCCGTATAAAACTCCACGTTCAGTTTTTTGGTGGCCTTGATATTCTCCACCAGGTCCTGAACAGAATCTACCAGGCCCAGGTCGCCCACACTGGGTGGCACCAGCGAGCGGGTGATGCCCCTGATCTCGTTGATGGCATCGGAAATATTGTCGGCGCTGCGGGTGATCAGGTCTACCCGGCTGTTATTATCTGTTAGGGCCAGCTCCAGGTACAGTTTGGCGGTGGATAATATCTGGTTCACGTTGTCGTGCAGCTCCTTGCCAATTTCGGCCCTTTCTTTTTCCTGTGCATTCACCACGGCCTGGGCTACCAGTTTTTGTTTATCCAGCTCCTGTTTCAGCAGGCGTTTTTGCATTTCTTTCTTTTCCGTAATATCCTGCATGGAGCCTACCATGCGGCTAACACGGGCAAAATGATCAAAGATCAAAAAACCCCTGTCATACACCAATGCATATTCGCCATCGGCTTTTTTAAACCGGTATTCATCTTCCCATATATGCGATTTGGCATCGCTGATAAACCGGCTCAACCCGTTTATCACGCGTTCGCGGTCTTCCTCGTGTAAACAGGATTCCCAGAATTTCGTCGAGTTGTCTACGTAACCCGGTTTATATCCGAAAAGTGTATAAATACCTTCGCCCCAGTACAGGCTGTTGGTATGTACATCCCAGTCCCAGATGGCGTCGTTGGTGGCCTTTGTCACCAGCAAATAACGCTCATTGCTGATCCTGATACGGGCTTCGGCATTTTTATTTTCGATGATCACGCGCAAGAGGTTGCTTACGCGGTCGAACGTGTTCAGTTCCTGTTGGCTGGGTGCTTTGGGGTACCTGTGGTAGGCGGCAATGGTGGCCAGTACATTCTCCTGCGCGTCCATAATAGGGAACGACCAGCAGGAGCCCAATCCAAAACGTTGTACTACCGGTTGTAATTGTGCCCACAGGGGATCGGTGGTCAAATCGTTGCTGAACACCTTTTGTTTACGATAAATGGCGGTACCGCATGAACCCATACTGGGCCCCGGTTGTTTGCCATTGATGGAGGTGGCAAATTCAAGTGGTAAACCAGGCGCCGATAAATGACGGATGGTTTTCCTGTCTTCTTCCAGCACCACCACCGAGCACATCATACCCGGGAATGTTTTTTCGAGCCCCTCCAAAAAATAATCTACGGTAGTTTTTAAAGAAGCGGCAGGGTGGGCGTTGATCTTTAAAACTTCTTTTTCCAACTCCAGCAATTGCTCCTGCTTTTTACGCTCGGTGATATCGCGGAAATAGATAAAGCCGCCGTGTGAAAAAGGGTATACACTGGTTTCTAACCAGCGCTGGAATGCCGGCACATAATGTTCGAAATGCGCGGTAATGCTTTCGGTGATGGCATTGTAGTATTGCCTGAATTCGTTGGTGCCTGTTAGTTTGGGAAATACTTTTTCAATGGGCGAGCCAATCACATGGCCGGCCTTTAAACCAGTGATACGTTCCACCGCATGGTTCCATAAAGTGATGTGCAGGTTGTTGTCTACTGCAATAAAACCATCGGTGATACTCGCTAATATATTCGTAATACGTTCTGAATATTCCTTGAGCTGTTGCTGGCTGTGCAGCAATTCGGCTTCTGCGGCTTTTTTTTGGGTAATATCGCGGGCGCTGGCCAGCATCAGGCCCTCTTCTTCGAGCAGGGTACCCGACCACGACAGCCAGATGATGTCACCATTCCGGCAGCAAAACCGGTTCTCAAAATTTTTTACGGCATGTAGTTCGCCGGCCAGGTACATGGCGTCTATCGATCGCTGGCGGTCGTCGGTGTGAATGAATTCTATAAAGGGAGTGGTATACAGTTCCTCGGTGGTATAGCCCAGTAGGTCGATAAAGGCTTTATTGGCATACCTGAAATAACCATCCACGCTGCAAATGCACAGCGGTTCCTGGGAACAGGTAAAAAACTTTTCAAACCAGCCGGTTCCCTCCACAGGTATACGGCCGGTGTTACCAGTTACTACTTCAGGCATGGATTTTTGGAACTGTTTCAGCATACAGTTAGTAAAATTTCATGATAAGTCGTTATCAAGGAAATATAACCTTTACATGAAAATACTTATACAAAGTACTACAAAGTAGAATCATATAAAGCATGAAACTTATGTTTTCTAAAATAATTAAGGGTTTACCTATAGATTGAGGGAAGGCACCAGGCATAAGGCAAAAGGCATAAGGAAACTCCCTTATGCCTTTTGCCTTATGCCTTATGCCTGATTTCTTATTTACTCGCCGACGCATACTGCATCCACTCACTCAAAGTGCCGCAGTTCTTAAAACCAGGATCAATCATAATATAAAAAGAAGGAATGCGTGAAGCAAACCAGGCTTCCAGCGCTTTTTGTTTTTTCAGTTCCAGCGCTTCCTTGGCCACACGGTCATAATCATCTTTCAGGTTTTCGCGATGGGGCTCTGTACGCGTCTTCATATATACGATACGCACAGCCTTTTTACCTCTTTCATCAGTGAAAGGCGTGGGTTTAGAATATTCGCCGGGTTTCAGGTTGGTTTGGGCCAGCAATTCTACCAGGCTTTTATCCAACTGGTCGAGTTTATTTAAGGTAGAACCATCTGTATTATTAGGTATGATACCCCCGGTATATTTAGAGGCATCATCTTCGCTGTATTTCGAAACGGCCTCACCAAAGTTGATGGTGCCGGCAATTAATTTGGCGCGTACCGAATCGAGCTTTTGTATGGATTCGTTCACCTCTTCGTCGGTGATCTTGGGTATACGTAAGATATGACGTACTACGGCATCGTCACCGGCCCTGCTTACCATTTGAATGATATGATAACCAAACTTGCTTTTAAATACCGGCGATATCTGGCCTTCTTTCAAACGGAATGCATTACTGATAAAGGCCGGGTCAAAGGCTTTTTCAGTACGGTTGATGCTGTATTGTCCGCCATGTTCGCGGCTGCCGGGATCATCTGAATATAAGCGGGCCAGGGTTTCAAATTTCTGGCGTTTGCCTTCCACCTGTTTTTTAAAATCGGCCAGTTCTTCCATGGCCAGCAATTCCAGGTCGCGACTGGCTTTGGGGTATGCAACAATCTGCCCGATCTCCACTTCCGATTCATAGAACGGCAGGCTGTCGGGGTCTTTTTTGGAAAAATAATCCCTTACTTCATTGGGCGTGATCTTTACGTTCTCCACCACCTTATCGCGCATACGCTCGGCCAGCTTGCGTTCTCTAAAAGAAGCGCGGCTGTCTTCCTTGATCTGGTAAATGGTACGTCCGGCAATTTCTTCCAGCGCTTCTTTCGAGCCGTACATATTAATAAAACCACGCACCTGGTTATCGAGCAGGGCTTCAATTTCGTCGTCGCCCACTTCAAGGGAATCCCTTTCGGCCTGCAGCGCCAGGGCTTTCAGCGTAAGGGCCTGCTCCATCATAAAACAATCGGCATTTTCCGGAACCTGCTCACCACGCCTTTGCGCGTCCATGATGGAATTGTATATATCCGATTTCAGGATGATCTTATCACCCACGATGCCTATGATCTTGTCGGCCACCACTTTCCTGGGTGCCTGGGCTACCGAAACCGCCCCTATCAGCATAGCGGCTGCGATGGTATAAATAATCTTCATAAATGAAAATGATATGTTCAAATATATAGCGACTTGCGGATTTGGTTTTGTATTTAACAAAAGAATAAGGCATAAGGCACAAGGCATAAGGCACCAGTGAATTTCCTTTTGCCTTATGCCTTGTGCCTTATGCCTGTTTTATAATGTACGTTTAACTTCCTCTTCCTCAAACGCCTCGATAATATCGCCCACACGTATATCGTTGAAATTCTTCACGGTAAGACCGCATTCCATACCCGAGGGTACTTCCTTCACGTCGTCTTTGAAGCGTTTCAGCGACTGCAGCTCGGCTGCCTGTCCTTCGCCTTTGGGGTATTCCACGATACCGTCGCGGATAACGCGGATCTTGGAGTTACGCTGTATTTTTCCATCCAGTACATAACAACCAGCCACGGTTGCCTTGTCGAATTTGAATACGTTGCGCACTTCCACGTTGGCCACGATCTTTTCGGTGATCTTGGGTTCCAACATCCCTTCCATGGCGCTCTTCACCTCTTCGATAGCGTTGTAGATGATCGAGTACAGCTTTATTTCCACGCCTTCGTTCTCGGCCAGGCGGGCTGCCTGGGTAGAAGGACGCACGTTGAAACCAACGATGATGGCGTCGGAGGCGGTGGCCAGCAGTACATCACTTTCTGTAATGGCGCCCACTGCTTTGTGTACAACCGATACCACGATCTCTTCAGTAGACAGTTTTTGTAACGAATCGCTCAGGGCTTCTACCGAACCGTCCACGTCGCCTTTGAGGATCAGGTTCAATTGTTTGAAATTGCCCAATGCCAGGCGGCGTCCGATCTCGTCGAGCGTGATGTGTTTCTTGGTGCGTATACCCTGTTCGCGCAGGATCTGGGCGCGGCGGTTGGCCACTTCCTTGGCTTCGCCTTCATCGGCATACACCTTGAATTTTTCACCAGCCTGCGGGGCGCCGTTCAAACCGAGTATCAATACCGGGGTAGAAGGCGGCGCCTCGTCTACACGTTTGTTACGTTCGTTGAACATGGCCTTTACACGACCATAGAACTGGCCCGATACCACCAGGTCGCCCTGTTTGAGGGTACCATTCTGTACCAGCACGGTGGCCACATAGCCACGGCCTTTATCAAGGGTAGCCTCGATGATGGTGCCGGTTGCTTCGCGGTCGGGGTTGGCTTTCAGGTCGAGCAGTTCGGCCTCGAGCAGGATCTTTTCGAGCAGGTTGTCTACGTTCAATCCTTTTTTGGCGCTCAGCTCCTGGCTTTGGAACTTACCACCCCATTCTTCCACGAGGATGTTCATACCGGCCAGTTGCTCATATATTTTCTGGGGATTGGCCCCTTCTTTATCGATCTTGTTCACGGCAAAGATCATGGGTACACCGGCAGCCTGTGCGTGGCTGATGGCCTCACGTGTTTGCGGCATCACGGCGTCGTCGGCCGCTACCACAATAACGGCAATGTCGGTTACCTTGGCGCCACGCGCACGCATGGCGGTAAACGCTTCGTGACCGGGTGTATCCAGGAAGGTAATGCTCTTGCCGCTGGGCAGGGTTACTTCGTAGGCGCCAATGTGCTGGGTGATACCACCGGCCTCACCGGCCACTACGTTTGCATTACGTATATAGTCGAGCAATGATGTTTTACCGTGGTCAACGTGACCCATGATGGTAACGATGGGTGCGCGGTG
>Ga0065721_10050693_pt1 | contig 18448 bp, 15 predicted proteins | sample Mesricmetagenome_FD_59108 | JGI IMG/M metagenome (GOLD analysis project Ga0065721, IMG submission 59108) | Mesophilic microbial community from rice straw/compost enrichment Sample: eDNA_1 v2 (version 2) | ecosystem: Engineered > Solid waste > Grass > Composting > Bioreactor | place: USA: Davis... | reverse complement strand
CCTTCGACGCGGCGCTGGCCAAGATCGGGGTCAGGTCGATGCCGTTGCCGCACCGGTCGCCGAACCTCAATGCCGTACGTCGAGCGGCTGATCCAAAGCATCGAGGTCGAGTGCCTTGACCACTTCATCGTGCTCGGGACTCGGCACCTGGACCATCTGCTCTCCGAGTACGTCGACTACCACAACCGCCAGCGGCCGCATTCGTCGCTCGGGTTCGCCACGCCGATGGGCCGGCCACCGTCGATCCGCGCCGGGCCGGTCGAGGTTCGCTGCCAAGAGCGCCTCGGCGGAGTTCTCAAGCACTACTACCGGAAGGCCGCGTGACACGGTTTGCCCCTGAAATCCAGGCCGAATTGCACGGACGGAATGTTTGCACAGGACGCTCACCGTTCAGGTCTTATCCCCAACTCTCGTTTGATCTTCGGGATGTCCAAATCCACTATGTTGATGCTAGATGCCCGATCGCACCACCACACTACGAACTGATAGAACATGCTGTCCAATCCAGATTCTGTGCAGTAGTCTCTCAAAGGCGCGACAAGATCCACTACGGCCATCGCGTGCATCCACCAACTCGACCCACGCAACACCAAAAACATATATGCAGCAGAAAAATATGCAACAACAAGCCGGCGATCCTTGTCCTTGCTGTAGACCGCCAAGCGTCCGCCATTCTCAATGTCGCACCAAGCCGTGCCCAGCGAATCGAGCGCATCCTCGCTGCATGCCCAAAGCAGCGAACTCCCCGCCAAAGCCTCCACATCATTTAGTAGGCTGTGCTCCGGGTAAGTCGACGATCTCAGGAATGCTGCGACCAAATCGCGACGTTTCAGCGAAACAACGCGCCTCTTTAATTCCGCAACGAGAAGCGGAATATCTTGCGTTGGATGGCCCGTCTCTTCTTCCATAGTTAAACATCTTCCATAGTTAAACCCAAACAAGTGTCGGATCTTCTTTGGGTTGACCACACGCGGTAGGTCCAGGAGGTGTATTCGTTTTTGCCTTGTTGAGACAATCGATGTACATCGAATAGCACTTAGCAATCGTGTTTGTGATAGTCTCTATCAGGCTCTCTGGGGTCTTGTGACCGCTCGGGCAGCCCATCTTGGCGATAAACTCTCTCGCCGCCAAACATATGACTGCTGATGTTGCTGCGTTCAAGAGCAGATTGCAGTTTTTGGGTGGCGTCTTAGACCACTTGCCGCACCCCGCAAGCGGCTTGCAAAAACTGTTGTATGCCGCTTCGGCAGCAGCACATCCAGCTGCCTTGCCCATGGCGTTCCACTTATCTAGCAGTCTTTGTTTATGCTGATTGATCCAATCAAGAACTTCCTGCCCATATGCTGCAATAATGGTGGCCGCAAGCGCATGGGCAAAAGTCCAGTTCAGAAGCTTGGCGATTATGTAAGCAGATACGCCCATGCCAATGAGAATCTGGGCAATTTGGGCTGCCGAATACCCCGCTGCCATCAGCTGTGCCACGAGCACTTCGAGCGCACCGAGCGGGTGGCTGAGAGAAGATTGCTCTCCAAGGGGATCAAGATAAATGAGGGGATTGGAAAGCAGATACTCATAGAGATTGGATCCAGATCCGTACCCCTGCGGGTCTCTTTGAATCCAAACCCCCAACGATGGGACATATAGCCGGTTCCGACAATCATATAGCCCGATGCTAGTTTCGAGCACCAGGCCCTGGTGAGCTACATCCCAGTTGTACGCCGAGGATGTGATGACAGCCCACGATGGATTCAGCACGACACGATTACCGTAGGGGTCATACTGGTATCGCTCTTGAATGGCACCACTCGTGTCGCAAATAGCGGTGCAGTTACCATTTGCGTCCTGCATCGCGTAGCTTCGCTTCCAGGCAGAATCGAAGCGCCAGAGCAGTTCGTCCACATACCGCAGTCCCCACGCATACGTCTTGTCAACGGCGCCGCCCACGGCCTCGCTGAGCACCTGCCACTGGTCGCTGAAGTAGAAGTCGCGTGTCTCCTTGAGCGAGCCGCCGCTGTAGCTCTTCTTGACTACCCGGCGTCTCAGCCCGTCGTAGGCGTACGCGGCGACGAAGCTGGCCCCATCCTTGACGGCCACGAGCCGGTTCCAGGCGTCGTAGATGGCCGTCAGGTTCGCCGTGAGCTTCGCAGGGTTGACGAACCCCGTCATGTTCCCCGCGGCGTCGTAGGCCGGTGTCGCCCAGACCGGAAGAGCGCCTGTGCCGGTGCCGATCGACGTGATCTCGTTGACCGTGCTGGCGGTGCGCGTCTGGTCGAGGACCGCCGTCCCCGACGCATCCTCAGTGAACTTGTTCCAGTTCCCGACCGGGTCCAGGCCCCAGTCCTGCTGCTTGACCGGCGTGCCGGGGATGACGTGGCTGCCGTTGAGCGTGCCGCGCTTCATCTGCCCGAGGCGGTTCAGGTTGTCAACGGCGTACTGCTCGTCGAACCCGGTCGTGGCGACCATGTTCTGCTTCCACAACCGGTTCGAGTTGCGGTCGTAGCCGTACTGATAACGGTCGAGGTCGGTGGGCGAGCCGCCGTAGGACTTCCATCGCTGGTCGATGACGCGTCCGAAGCGATCAACCCCGTCGAACTGGCCGCTGGTCCCGCCCCACAGGTCGAGCATGACCTGCGGCTCGCCGTAATCCAGGCGGACCGCGCTGCCGGTGCCGATGTAGGTGTACTCGGCGGTGACGCTCCCGTCATTCGAGTCAACAACCGACTCGACGCGTGAGAGGCGGTCGTTGATGCCGCCCGTTGCGCCGTAGTCGTACCCGGTCGAGGCGTGGCCGGTGATCTTGGTGCGGCGGACGGAGTTCGACGTGGAGGTGCCTGCGTACGTGTACAGCACCGCCGGAGTGCCGCCCGACACGGCCCCCGCGTGGCTCTGCGCGTCCTTCGTCAGCAGGCCGTAGTTGTTGTACTCGAGCCCGACCTGATTGACGGGCGTGCCGGTGCCGGCGGTGTTGTCGTAGCTCGTGACGGTCGCCAGCATTCCCCGGACTTCATACACCCGGCCGATGCGGAGCACCGCCGAGTCCACGCCCGAGCCGGTGGTCGTCACCGTGTCGCTGACGAGCCGTCCGAGCTTGTCGTATCCGAGCGTGTGGACGGTCCCGCGACTGTCGCTCGTGGTCTTCTGCTGGCCTTGGCGGTTGTAGGTGAAGGCAAGCTGGTCAGACCCGCTCGTGGAGCCTGGATAATCGACCGTGGCCAGCAGCGAGTTGCTGGCGAGGTCCGAAGCCGGCGAGGTAGACGGGCTGACGCCGTAGGTGTACGTCGTCGTTTGATTGCCGGTGAACGAGTTCACCGCGACCTGCGTGGCGATCTGATCGTCGAGCGTGTAGGTGAAGTTCGTCGTGCGGTTGAGCTTGCTCGTACCGAAGTCATCGATGCGGCTCGTGACACGCCCGGCTGCATCGAAGAGGGTCTTGGCGACGATCCCCTTCGGGTCGGTGACCTGGTAGGCGCGGCCCGCATCGTCGTAGTCCGTGCTGGTGACCAGGATCGTGTCCGACCGCGCCGGCGGCGTGCTCGGGCGGGTGAAGCTGGCGATGGAGCCATAGTTCGCCGAAGCAATGGCGCGGCCGATGCCATCGAACCAAGAGGCCGTGTACGACACTCGCCCCTTAGGCTGTGTCCCCACAGTAAGAGCACCGGCGCTGCCAGTACCGGAATCCGGTGTATCGTTGAGCCGCTGGGCGCTGGCTGCGATGATGACGTTCCCCGCGTCGTCCCGGGTGAACAGCGTTTGTTCGACGACGATGTCGCCGCTCGCGGTTCCCGCCTCGCTGTAGCTCGGCGAGCCGGTGTAGTAGCTGTGGTACGTCGCGGTCATCCAGCCCACCGCGTTGTAGGCGTTCTTCGTGGCGACCAGCCCGTCGCCGGCGTTGATCTGCTTCATCACGCGGCCGACCGGATCGTACCACGCGCTCGCCGTGAGCGGGTTGCCGACCGTTCCGGTCGATGGATCGACCGCGTAGGTCACCTGCTGGTACGCTCGCCCGAGGCTGTCGTAGGCGGCGATGTTCCGCCCGATCAGGTTCCCGCCCGAGTTCGTGTTCTTGCGGTCGGTCTGCGTCACGCGATCAAGATTGTCGTAGGTGAAGACCTGATAGACATCGACCTCGCCGTCAAGCGTGACGCGGCGGTTGCGGAAGTCGTAAGTGAAGGTTGTGACCCGCGTATCGGAGGCGGCTGCGTACTGTGTCACCTGGGTCAGGTTGCCGTCCCCGCCCGCCGAGCCGCCGTCGTACTGGTTGGCGGTCACGATGACCATGTTGTTGGGCGCGCCCGATCCGGCCGGATTGGTGTCCGTCGCGCCCGTGTCGTCGGTGCCGATCCAAACTTCCTTCACCCGCTGCGGAGCCGTCCACACCGTTCGCGTGATGGTGCCGACCGGCGAGACGACCCGGTTACGCCGCTCGAGCGCGTCGTAGCCGTAGTTGGTCTGAGCGTAGTTGGTACCGCTGACGCCCGTGCCCGAGGACGGGATCAGGAAGTACGACCGCGTGGAGAGGAGCCGCCCCGCGTTGCTGTACTGCGAGCTCGACCACGACTTCCAGTCGGTTTGGGCAAAGGTGTCCGACGGCGAGAGCGCCCCGCTCCCGCTCGTGCGCTTCGAGGTGATCTGGTCGATGTTCCGGCCGTCCTTGTCCAGGCGGCTGATGGTGACGGGGTCAACGAGCGTGTAGGTATATGACGGGCTGCTGCCGGTCGCATAGCCCCGAGCGGACCAGTCTTGATTCAGATCCCACGTCCCACTCCCCGGCTTGACCGATCGAAGGTAGACGAACCACGACGCCGTGCGGACGACGGTGTCAGAACCGCCGATGACCGCGTGGTGCGATGGGCCAAGGGCCTGCGTGGGACGCCCTTCATTGTCATAGGTGGTGTTGGTGGTGACGTTCACGCCCGAACCGGAACCACTGGTCTGGTAGTTCAGGACCGACTGTGTGGCGACCTGGAGCACCGGGTCGTACGTGTGTTTGTTGATTGTGCCAGCCTGGTCGGTGGTCTCGATCAAGTTCCCGTTGGCGTCGAAAATTTCCGAGTAGGTCGTCGCCGCGTTGGACCCGTTCTGCGCTGTCGTCACCACCGGGAACGTCGTGGTCCGCGTGGCGATCAGGTTGGTGCCCGAATGAAACGTGTAGGCGTAAGAAGTTGTGTACTTGACGGCTGTGGTGGTGGCGTCGGGGTACACGCTCACCTGGGAGGGCAGGTACACCGTGTTGCCATCGCTGTCGGTGTTCGACGTGTAGGCGTACTCACGGAGGCGGATATCCGAGCCGCCCGTGCCCTGGCGGACGTTCTGGTACTGCACGTAGCCCTTGGCAGGACCGGTTCCGGTCGTCGTGTAGTAGTCGGTCGTGCGCAAGAGCCCGGACGACGCGCTGAGATACGTCGGGCTCCCGCCGTAGTTCACGAGGTCGGCATACGCCTCGTCAAACCCGGTGATCGCCGACGACTCGGCCTCGAGGACGACCTGGAAGTCGCTGTTGTACCGCCAGAACTTGAACCACTGGTCGGTCCCATTCGAGTCGGTGTAGACGTGCAGGATCGGCGTGCCGCGGTAGTTGGAGTAAACGGTCAGCGTCGAGGAGTCCGGCAGCGTCTGGACCGTCTTGTACTTCCAGTTGTTCTCCCCGTCGGAGAACCCCGACGTGCTGTACGCGAATGTGTCGGCCGTCGTGCCGCCGCCCGGGCAGCTCACGCACACCGCGGCGACCTCCTTGGTCACCATCCGGCTGCTCGGGTCGTACTCGAAGTAGTGGTCGGCGTAGTCCTTGAGCGTGGCGTCGCTGGCGGTGTCAAAGTCAATGCTGTCGTTGAACGCGCGGCGGTACCCCTCGGGGCCGATCTGGATCTTCAATCCGTGGACAAAGCCGGTGCCGCCGGCGGTATCGACGTAATACCGGTAGTAGCTGACCGCGATGTCTTCCCAGGAGGAGGTGCCGCTGTCGTACTGCTGCTCGGTGGCGGTCTTCAGGTCGTTGAGGTTGCCGTTGCCGTCGCCGCCGTCGTGATAGGTGTAGGTGAACTGCCTGATGTTCACCCACGAACCGCCGGCGCCGGTCTTGCGCCGGTAGGTGACGGAGGAAAGTTTCCCCGCGTTGGGTCCGGATGAGTAGTAGGTGTAGACCAGCGATCCGTAGTACGAGGTTCCGGAGACGGTCATCACCGATTGCAGTTCGGCGATCTCGGCCCCGCTAAGGCTGACGATCGAAGTGTCCACCCCCGCCGTGTCGGTTTGGCTGACGAACTGCCCGGGGCGGTTCAGGGCCGTGAAATCGTTGAAGACGGTGGTGACTGTCGTGCCGCCCCGCCCGCCGATGGTCCGCACGAAGGTGAAGGTTTTCTTGACGGCGTCATGCACAAGCGTGAGATTGATCGACCCGTCGCGCTGGACGTACGTGCCGCCCCCGCTGTCGTCGAACCAGATGGGGTAGTTGGGGTCGAAGACGACCGCGATCGAGGCGCCCTTGGCCACGACGTAGGGCATCTGCGTGACAAACCAGTTCCATCCGTTGGGGCCGTCGTAGTCCGTCGTGGTCCTGTTGTTGTAACTGCGGGTGTGCGTCAGCCTGGTGTAGGGCGTGACGATGTCGGCGAAGGAGAGCACCACGGCCCCGTTCCAGTACCGCACGGGGTTCGCCGACGAGATGGCCGGGCTTGACCCGCACCCTCCGCTCGCGCATCCTCCAGCACTTCCCGCGCTCGACGCCACGGCACCGCCGCTCCCGCCGGAGCCAACCCAGATGAATGGGTTGCGGTTCTCCAGCGGCCCGCAGCCGTCCTCGCAGTAAATCCAACACCAAACCGGCGGCCCATCATCAGGGACCGGGTTCATAACGGAACCGGAAGAACTGGAGCTCGATATGCGTTGGCTCTCCTTGTCGTCGACGGACGCCAGCGCGGGAACGCTGGAACACAAAGAGACACGGCACGGCAACAGACAGCGCTGGGACGCGGCGGGTAGAGGGATGAAGGGCCGAGAAGTAGGCTAGCGTACGGAGTCCGCACGGGATGGTCAAGCCTAATAAGCCGATTATGGTTTGAGACCCCTTGACTGGAACTTTGGAAGTGCTCATTGGGACCTCGCGCCCTCATCCTCAAATGCACGCTCTCACCCGGCGACGTATGCACGGTCACGGCCGCCATCGAGTCGCTGCACGCTCAGTACCCGGGGCGGTTCCTGACCGACGTCCGCACCACGTGCGACGAGATCTTCCGGCACAACCCCTGGATCACGCCGTTGACGGACGGCGAGCACGTGCCGATGCACTACAGCGATCTCCAGAGGAGCAACGACCAGCCGCGCACCTTTATCAGCGCCTACACGCGCCACCTCGAAAGGTACCTGGGAATGCCGCTGCCGGCGCTGACGAACCGGCCGCATCTCTATCTGTCGCAGGATGAAACCTGCCTCCCGGACTACCTGTGCAATCACGGGATGGAACCAGGCCAATATTGGGTCGTCTGCGCCGGCATCAAGAGTGACTTCACCCTGAAGCAGTGGCCGGTCGAGTACTACCAGGCGGTGGTGGACCATTTCCGCGGCCGCGTGGCGTTTGTTCAGATCGGGAGCGGTGACGATGAGCATCCCGCTCTGGACGGCGTCATCAATCTGGTTGGACGCACCGGCCACCGTGACCTCATGCGCGTCTGCTTCCACGCCGCCGGCGGGCTCGGCCCCATCACTTACCTTCAGCACCTGTGCGCCGCCTTCGAGAAACCCTACATCGCGCTGCTCGGCGGGCGCGAGCCGATCACGTGGACGCAATACCCCTTGCAGCGGACGCTGCACACACTCGGTGCGCTGCCGTGCTGCCGGACCAAGGCCTGCTGGAGGAGCCGGGTCGTCGCCCGCGGCGACGGCGAAGCGCACGACCGGAGCCTGTGCGAGCTCCCGGTGCTCGACTTCTCGAGGCCGGTGGGGCGATGCATGGCGCTGATCCGTCCGATCGAGGTCATCACCGCGATCGAGAACTGTCTGAGCGGGCAGGCCCTCGCGCCGAACGGAGCAGCCTCATGATAACCGACGAGAATCGGTGTCGAACCGAACGCCTGGATGAGTTTCTCCGGGCGTTCATCGACGACCATCAGGCGCGGGTGGTGCTCGATGTCCCGTGCGGCGACTGGCGCACCGTGCCGCGGCTCGACTGGAACGAGGTGCAGTACATCGGTCTTGACGACGACCCGGCGGTTGTCGAAACCAACCGCAGGAGACGCGACAAGTCGGCCAACTGCTTCTTCTATCGTGCGGACATTTCGACAAGTCAACTCCCGCCCGCCGACGTCGTGCTCATCCGCGACCCGGAAGCAGCCCGGTCGCTCCCCGTGCTGGCGGAGATTCTGGAAGGCCCTGGACGCTCGGCGCACGTCCTGGTGATCGGTGGAGCCAGCGGATTGAACAGGTTGCCGGCGCTGGGATCGAGGCGCGCAACGGGTTTCGACTCGGTTGGTTTTCAGATCCAGCACTTCCTTCCGCCAGCGACGCCGACACCCTCGGGACCGATCGACTGGGACCGTGTTCATCTCACCGAGGGCAACGCCGCGGATCACATGGACCTCGCAGCGGCGATGTGCCCGGAGGAACCGCCGGAGGCACTCGAAGGTCGAGGCATCGTCATCCCGGCGGGCGGCCCCATCTACCTCCCGTGCGCGTGGGTGTGCGTCCGGATGCTCCGTTACGTGGGCTGCACGCTGCCGGTCGAGATATGGCATCTGGGGCCAGAGGAGATGCCCGAGAAAGTTCGATGGCTCCTCGAACCGCTGGGCGTGCGCACGGTGGACGCGACGGTCGTCCGCCGGACCCACCCGGCCCGTCGCCTCGACGGCTGGCCTCTGAAACCCTACGCGATCATGCACAGCGGTTTCCGCGAAGTGCTGATGCTGGACGCCGACAACGTACCGATCGTCGATCCGACCTTCCTTTTCGAGACGCCGGATTTCCATAGACGGGGAGCGATCTTCTGGCCCGACTATCAGAGGCTGTCGCCGCACCGGTCGATCTGGCGGATGACGGGTGTCCCGTACCGCGACGAGCCGGAGTTCGAGAGCGGGGAGATCGTCGTGGATAAAGCGCGGTGCTGGAAGCCGCTCGCCCTGACGATGTGGATGAACGAGTTCGGTGACTTCTTCTACCGTCACATGCACGGCGACAAGGAGACGTTCCACATGGCCTGGCGGAAGCTCCGCCACCCTTACGCCATGACCCGGCATCCACTCGTGTCGTTGAGCAAAGTCATGTGCCAGCACGATTTCGACGGCCGCCGCGTCTTCCAGCACCGCAACTTCGCCAAGTTCTCACTCACCGTGCCGAACCGGCGCATCGATGGATTCTTCCACGAGCAGCGGTGCTTCGAGTACCTGCGCGAGTTGGCCGAGCTCGACGATGTTGCGTGGTGTGACACATCGAGTCAGGTGAACTGACTCTCACAGTGGTTTTGCTCCCGCACGGCGAACGGTCGGTTTGAGATCAGAGCGGCACCACGATCGAGCCGCTCCCCGATGACCCGCTCGAACTCTTGGTTTCCGAGCCGCTGCCGGATGGCGAGCCCGAAGACGAGAAGGACGACGAGCCGCTGGACTTGCTGCCTGACGATGAGCCGCTGCTTGATGAACCGCTGGTCGATCCGGACATGGTCCCCGATCCCGACCCACTCCCGGAGCCAGAACCCGATCCAGACGACGCACTGCCCGACCCGGAGCTCTGTGCGGTAGCGCCTGGCATGTCATTGTGGACCCAGACACCGTCCGCCAGCAATGTGTTGGTGCCGGGGATGTGGATGGCCACAGTGCGGGCCGGTGCGTCGATGCGGACGACCGACTCGACCTCCTCCTCGTTCATGTGCTCGTCGATCAGGAAGTCGCCGCGTTGGACAAACTCCGCCGATGCGAAACCCCACTCATCCCCACGGCGGATCATGAAGGGGTGCTCGGGCGTCGCCTTGAGGCGGCGGTTGATGACGACGAAGCCGTGGTGCTCGCCAAGGCGGATGCTGGCAACGCGTGCCGCGACGGGTTTTGCGCCGTGCAGACCGTGATGAGAGAGCCAGCTGTACTGGGCGCGGTACGGAACATCGACTTCGAGCCCAGGCACTTTGATCGACGCCACGCGATCGCCGGGCTTGAGGTTCTCGATGGGAGTGAGGCGGCCATCTTCGAGGCGCACAAGGGTGCCAAAGAGGAGACAATTACTGCCGGGACCAGAGCCACCCGGCCCCGAACCGCCGGGACCGGAGCCCCCGGGTCCAGAACCGCCAGGTCCGGAGCCGCCGCCGCTCGAACCACCACCACCGGACGACCCGCCGCCGCTTGAGCCGCCAGACCCGCCCGACGATGCGCCCGAGCTCATGCCGCTGCTGCCAACCGATGATGCGCCGGACGAGGCACCGGAACTCATGCTGCTGCTGCCACCTGACGATGCCCCGCTCGACATGCCGCTGCTTCCCGAGCCCGACGAACCGGAGCCGCCAGATGACTCTGAGCCGCTGGACGATCCTGAACCACTGGAAGACCCAGCCTCGCTGCTGGATGACCCGCTCGACGATGATCCTGACGAAGACGACCCGCTTGACGACATCGATCCCGAGGAGGAACTGCCCGACGATGATGTCGGCGTGCCGCTGCTCGAACCCGACGACTCTGACGACATGGTGTCGGTCGTGCCGCTGCTCCCGCTGCTCGACGGCGTGTGCGTGGTGCCGGGCGTGTTGCTCGTGAAAGCGCCGGTGGTGTAGAACGTCAGCGTCGGCGTGCCGCCCGGGCCGGTGGTGAAGATCACGTCCCCCGTCGTCGAATAGCTCGCGGGCATGCTTGGCGTGCTGGTCGGCGGCGAGTACGAACTGTCCGGGGTGTCCGTGCCGGATGGCGTGGAGTAGTTGCTCGACCCGCCGCCCGTGGGCGGGCGGCCCGTCGCCCAGACAGGGATATATAAGTAGTATCGGGTCGGGCCGTCGCTCATCGGGCGGCCTCCTGCGGCGTGGCGGTTGGCTTGTGGGAGGGCGGGTTTGGTTCGTACCACCCCTGCGTGCTGACGGGCTTGCCGCACTCGGCAGACGCGGCCTTCAGCGCCGCCGCGAAGTCCATGCGCTCGAACGACTGGAGTTCGCTGCCCGGCGAGCAGTTCACCACCCGGAAGCGGTGCTTGTCGAAGTGCGGCCGCAGGGCCTCGAAGCGGCGGGCCAGGGAGTCGTACAGGACGTTGTTGTGCCGGATGGCGTTCGGTGCGCGGTGCTCGTCGAAGGCGTACTTGCGGTCCGGGGCCATCTTGAAGTCGCAGCCCAGCAGGTAAACCGTGCCGAAGCCGAGGTGATGTAGGAGACGCAGGGCGACGAGCATCACACTCCGCTTGCCGGTGATACCGAGGGAGTCCGCGTGCTTGGCATCGTTGCCCCAGGGCACGGAGTCGCCCGTGAGGAACCGCGCATGATCGAAATGATCGGCGCGGCGGAAGAACAGCACGCTCGGCATCTGCCGCACGCGGAAGGCGCTGTTGCGCATGGTGCCGTCGGGATTCTGGATGCGGAGCCGCTTGTCCCAGCAGCACGTCGGGACGAACTTCAGGATGCCCGGGTCTTTCCAGCCCGTGTCAATGAATCGGCTGGGATCGTCCACGCACGTCCACAGCGTCGGGCGATGCACGGACCAGGAGTTGTTCACCCCCATCGTGACGATGCCGCGCTTGTTGAGCTGCGTGAGGTCAACCTGCGTGAGCGACGGCCCCGAGAGGATCAGGAACGCCGAACGCCCGCGGTAGAAGCCCGCAAGGGACACGGAGTCGAAGTCGGCGGTGTAGAGGCGCAGGCCGTCCCGCGCGGGCCTGCGCGCCTTGAGCCCCGCCTGAAGCGCCGCGATGTCCGACTGGTTCTCACGCACAGCCGCAGCCCTCCTTGGCAGCGAACCGACCGACGATGTACCGACCCTCGGCCTTCGGCGCAGTCACCGTGCCGACCTGACCAATGCGATCCAGCCACCATGCCAGCGGTCGCACCGTCGGGTGCAGCCCCTCCCCGGCGACGGTGGTTCGGCTCGGTCGCGTGCAGATCGAGAACACGAAGTGCGCCCTCGGGCGACCGACCCGCTGCATCTCCGCGAGCACCGCGTCAACGTCCTCGGGGAGCAGGTGTTCCAGGGCATCGAAGCTCGTCACCACGTCAGCCACGCCGTCGAGCAGGCCGGTCTTGTGCATCGCCCGCGTGATGTCCGCCTCGGGGAAGGCGAAGTCGATGCCGAGCCCATCGATACCTGTCCGCCGCAGTGCGCCGATGAAGTCGTTCCGACCGCACCCGAAGTCCACCACGAAGCGGGGCTTGAAGCGCTGCACCAGCGGGATTGCGGCCGCCCCGTGGTTGGTTGCGCCATACCCGGTGCCCGGTGCGGCGGGCCGCGCGGCCAGCGCGACGTACTTCTTCCGCTCGTGCTCGCGGCGGGCGTCGATGGTCGGCTTGGTTGGGGCGGGAGTCGAGGTCATACGCCTCCCTCGATGTAGATGTTGAACTTGCGGTCCTCATCGGCGGGGTCGGCGATCTCGATCAGGCTCATCGCCTCGAACACCCACACCGGTCTGCCCTTGCTGTTGCGCTCGCAGGTCAGCTGCACGCAGACGCCCTCGGGTATGGGAACGAGCCTGGGCTTGAGCGACCGCGCGGGCGGACACTTGGGCAGCACGCCGGGCAACTCGCACACCGGCCCGAGTCCCAGCAGCCCGCCGAAGCCAGAGCCGGGATCGAAGTCGTTCATGTGGTGAGCTTCAAAGCGGTTGATAGCCAGCCGCGTTGGGTCCTCGCCGCCACCGGCCAACTGCGACGACAGTCCGTCGGGCACGGGGACATAGCGGAGGTAGGTGTCGCTGCCGGGATCGCCGTCGATCCGGGCCTCGACCCACGGATAGCGCCAGCGGTTGTTCTCCGTGGGGATGGGCTGCGCTGCCCCGAGGATCGCCGTGACGCGCCCGGGCGAGGGCTGGCCCATCTCGATGACGGCCCACTTCTCGCCGGTGCCGTCTTCCTTCCACAGGATGGGGATGCCGCCCATCGGCGTACTGGCCAGAACCGTCTCCTCGGCGGCCAGCTCACAGGTCGTGTCCGTTTCGTTGGTGATGAAGACCCGCGCGGGCGTGACGCCCGTGAGCACGCAGCGCCCCAGGTCGCCCGGCTTGATGGGCTGCAGCGCGAGCACGAACGAGAGCGATGGGGACTCGTCGGTTGCGACTTCGCCCGTCAGCGGCGTGCGGCTGTGAAACGTCCGCTCCTGGTCCTCGTTGTCGGGCTGCACGAGCACGCCGGTGATTGCCAGCGCGTGGTACGGCTCGATCTCCTCGTCGGAGTCGTTGCGAACCAAAGCGATGCCGCGCTGCGCGGGCTCCAGCGCCGGCCCGGCGTTGGCGTTCCGCTCTCGCCGGCGCAGATCGACCGCCGCATCGACGAAGGCGTTGTACGCGGCCGCAGGGATTCGGAGCGGCTGGCCCGACCGGACTTTGCGGAACACATCTCCCATTGATCAGATCCCCAGCCCTGCGAAGTTCCCTTCGTCGTACACACGCTCGACATAGGCCGCGACCGGGCGCTTCACGATCGCGTGCGACCCCGTGTCCTCCTGGTCGGCGTACCGCACCCAGAGGTACTCCCAGCCCTTCTTGCTGATGCCGCTTATCGGGCCAACGGAGATGCCGCTGGCATTGGGACTGGCCGCGAAGCGGAAGGTGATCTCCCAGTCGTCCTCAGGGCCGGTGCCGCGCCGTGAGCCCGTCGCACCCAGGAACAGCACCTCGCCGGCTGGAACCCCTTGAACGATCCGCTGTTGACCTTGCCCGTAAGCGAGAAGAGGGTCCCCTTGTACGCGGCGGTCACCTGCTCGTCGGCGAAGTAGTGCGTCTCGGCGAACTGGTACACCGGGACGGTGATGTCCACGCCCTCGACGCCGTCCGCGGTCACGCCGATCGCGCCGCCGAAGTCCGGGGCGGACGCGCCCGAGGGCGCGTGCGAGGAGACGGTCTCTTTGCTCTGGGTGATGTGCTGGGTGCCGCCCCCGGTGTCGAAGGAGAAGATGCTCTCGCCGGGGGTGGGCAGCGAGGCGGAGGTGCGGCCGTAGCGGACGACCGCCTCCCAGAGCTCATCCCCGATGGGCTCGACGGAGATGGACTGCCGGGGCAGGCTGTCGTAGGTGCCGGGGCTGGTCGTCTCGGCCTGCGCCCGCGCGGCGAGGTCGTCGTTGGTGCCGCGGACGATGTAGACCAGCTCCGCCGAGGGGTTGTCTCCCTTGGTGGACCGTCGGCTCTCGAACTTTTCCGTCACCGTGATCGCCACGGACTCGCCTCCTCTACGCGAACGTCAGGCCGCCGCTCTGGGCGGCATCGGCCAGACGCTTGGTGTGCTTCGCGGTCTGCTCGGTCGCCTTGGCGGTGCGCTCCGCGGCCCCGCCGTCGGACTCCAGCCCCTGCGCGGCACGGGCGTTGAACGTGCCTCGGACGCTGACGCCCTTGGCGATAACCTCACCCAGGCCCGCCAGGCGGCCCTCGAACTCGGCCATGAGGTCGCGCGGCGCACTCGCCGGGCCGCGCTCCGCATCCGTCGCTTCCCGCTTCAGCCGTGCCTGCTCGATGGCCTCGGCGAGCTTCTGCTTCGCGGCTTCGAGCGCCGCCTGCGACGCCGCGAGCCCCGCCTCGGTGTCCGCCCTGAGCGCGGCCTGGGCCTCCTCAAAGTCGCGGCCGATGCCGGCGAGCGTGGCTTCGTGCAGGGCTGCGGCCTGTTCGCGCTCGGCGGCACGCTGCCCTTCGCGCTCGGCCACCTGTCGCTGCGCTGTGCTCTCCAGTTCCGCCAGGCGGGATTCGAGTTGATCATCGACGGCCCTCTTCGCGGCGTCCACGTCGAGCCCGGAGTCGAACAGCCCCTGGATCTCCAGCATCCGCTTGGCGACCCAGGACGATGCCGACTCCCACACCTGCTGAAAGCCGGTAGTGAAGTTGGTCCAGGTCTTGGAGAGGAACGCCGTGGTCTCGATCCACGCGATCTCAAGGGCGTGGACGACGATCTCCGCAGCGGCGAGCGCCCCATACCACATGCCGGACGCGGTGGAGACGAAGAACTCCTTCGCTTCCAGCCAGACCTTGTTGAGCGCGCCCCCCACACGCCCTGCTGCCAGCCCCTCCATCGACTTTCGCCAATACGAAACGACCCCGGCGCACGGCTCCCTGTACAAGACCGTTTCGGAGGGTTGGCGGACCACTCTCGGGGTGGCCCGATGGGTGTGCGATCGACACGGGGCGTTAACGGGAATCGGCGGAAACCGCGTTTTCAGGGCCGCCAGCGGGGTGCAAATACTCCAGCCCCGTCCATTGGCGTCGCGGGGTGACCTCCGCGCGGTCCCGCCGGGACGATATGGGCGACGCCCGCGTTCTGCCGCCGCGCCCGCCGGTTGCGGCCAGGCTGAGAAGTCTCACGCCGACGACTGGTTGAGACCGGATTGGGGGGTTGGGCGAGCCAGAATCGCTGCTCGGCGGTGCCGAGTCTCAAAGTCGCACGTTTTTGCACACTCCCCCCGCCCCCCACCGCGGAGCCCCGAGGATTGAGGGTTCCCGACCACACTTGTTCATCGTCACGTCGCCTCAGATATGCCGGCCACTACCCGAACCACATCGAGGGCTGTGATACGATTCGCCCCGGCGGGACCAATACCCGCATGGAATCCGTCCAATGGACCTTTCGGACTTCGACTTTCTGACGGTCGTGATCAGCCGCAACGAGGTTGAGTGCGGCGACACGTCCGGACCGATCGCGACCCTGAAGGGATTGCTCCAATCGCCGGCCAGGATTCAGGCCTTTCGAACACGCGTCAACGTCACGTTCTTTGGCTATGACGATTCCCCAGAGGAGTTGTTCGAGATTCCCGCTGTCCGCAACTATGTCAGCGAACTCGATGCGGCATTTCCGTACTGGCTCTACTTCATGGCTCGCGAATACACCGGGCTGCAGTGCCTGGCGCTCTGCATACTGCCCCCATTCCTAACAGAGGAAGCGAGAGCCAGAATCCACCGCGAACGGCTCGCAGACTTGATGGACCGCAGGTGGGTGCCGGCGCTCAGTCACCTGTGCGCGGCAACGGGCGAATCGAATGCCGAGGCTGAGGCGTTGGTCGAGAGTGCACTCAGCTATTTCATGGATGGACCAACCCCGCCTCCACCGAAATAGCCAGTGGCCCCAGACGATTCGGTGATGCCGAACCTCTTCCGCCGCCTGTTTGATGTCCTTGCCGGGTCCACCCAAGCCGACCTGCGCCGCCAGATTCAATACCTGAAAGCCGAGAACGAGGTCCTCCGCTCGAAGATCGACGGGCCGGTCCGGGTCACGCCCGGGGAGCGGTCGCGGCTGGTCCGCCTGGCCAAGCCCCTCGAGTCGGCCATCAAGGCGCTGGTGTCGATCGTCAGTCCACAGACCTTCCTGCGGTGGATCCGGGACGCTGACAAGCGCCGGGTCAAGAAGAAGACCGGGCGAAAGCCGGGACGGCCAAAGTCGCCCGAACAGATTCGGCGGCTGGTACTGAGACTGGCGAAGGAGACCGGCTGGGGCTACACCCGCATCCTCGGCGAGCTCAAGAAACTCGGCGTCAAGGTCTCCCGCAGCACGGTCGTCAACATCTTAAAGGATGCAGGGCTGCCGACCGGTCCGGAGCGCGGCGAGGCGACCTGGGACCAGTTCATCAAGTCCCACGCCAAGACCCTTTGGGCGTGCGACTTCCTGCGGCACCGGATCGTCACGACATGGGGTTTCCGCGACGCGTACACGCTCGTCTTCGTGAACGTCGCCACGCGCCGGGCCGTCGCCACGGCGAGCACGGAGCACCCGGATGCCGCGTGGGTCGCTGCGCAGGTTCCGCTGTTCAAGGCCGCGGCGGGCGACGGCGCAACCGAGTGCCGCGTGCTCACCCGGGACAGCGACACCAAGTTCGGACGACCGTTTGACGAAGCACTGAGGGCTCACGACATCACTCCGGTGCGCCTGCCGCACCGCGCTCCGAACCTCAACGCCCACGTCGAGCGGTTTATCCAGACCGTGCAGGACGAGTGCCTCGACAAGTTCATCGTGCTGGGCACGCGGCACCTCGATCACCTCATCGCTGAGTTCATCGAGCACTACAACCGGGAGCGCCCGCACTCCGCGATCAAGTTCCGCACGCCGGTGGATAGGCCTCCCCCGCTGCGCTTGGCAGTTCACCCGGTGGCGGTCCGCTGCCGAACCCGGCTCGGCGGGGTTCTGAGGCACTACTACCGGGTGGCGGCATAGGTGCTCCGTCGCGGCGCGACAGCGATCACCACTCTCGCTTCGCTCGCTTTGTCTCGAAGGCGGCGGCGGTCTCCTCGAACACCGCAGCCATGTCGGCGAGATCATCGCCGAACCCGTAGCCGATGTGGCGGGCAGCTTTGGCGACGGCTCGGACTCGAGGCAAGAACACGCTGGCCCACTTCTGCCCGCTCTTGTTCTGGCACAGCTTCGAGGTCTCCGCGGCCACCGCACCCATGCTGTTGTACGGCCGCTCCTCGTCCCAGCCGATCTCGTTCACGTAGTTCGTGCCGACCTCGATGTAGTGCAGACCGAGGTCGATGGTGCCGCGGATACCGAACCCGCCGAGCATCTCAGGTGCCGTGGTGACGCGGCGATACTCCTTCATGAGGCGTCGGCACAGCGCCAGATCGCAGCCGCCGTTGAGTCGTGGACCTCCGCGCGAGAAGAACTGCGCCGTGATCTTCGCCTTGTACCCGCCAAGCAGTTCGACCGACGCATCCTCATTACCGATCCAGGCCGCCAAGAACGCGCGGTTCTCCGGGGCGAGCTTGTAGAGATCATGCACCAGTCCGCGGAGCGATCGGTCGTCCATCTCCTCGAGCATGGCGGCGATGTTTTTCCAGAGTTTCGGCTCGGGTGTGCGGGGGGGCGGCTTGGGCATCGGGTGATGGTAGATTCGCGATGCGAGCGGGCAGCGTTCGGCACGAGCACTCATATCAGTACCCGTACGGCGACGGCAACTGCTCACCCGGACCCACGCATCACTTGCTGGCGTCATTGCTGATTGACGGCCTGGATCCAGGCGGCTTCGACCGCGGCCCTGTTGGCTTGGAGGCTGGCGTAGGCGGTGGCGACGGCGGGGTTGCTGTCGTTGGCGAGGATGACGGCGCGGGCGGGCTGGGGGACGTCCTCGCCGAGGCGGGCGTGGATATCGGTGGAGGCGAGGGCGTGGCGGATAGCGAGCCAGTCGGCGTCTGGGCGGGTGGCGGCGCGGTAATGCGAGGGAAGGTCCACGCCGCGGCGGTCACGGAGCGCGGCCAGGCGGGCGGTCACTTCGGGTCCGAGGTCGGCGGCCTGGACGAAGGCATGGATGGCCGCATCGTGCTGGACCGTGGCGGCCTGGAGCTGCGTTCGGGCCGTTTCCAGCACGGCGAGGTCCTGCGG
>Ga0065721_10001721_pt1 | contig 18449 bp, 15 predicted proteins | sample Mesricmetagenome_FD_59108 | JGI IMG/M metagenome (GOLD analysis project Ga0065721, IMG submission 59108) | Mesophilic microbial community from rice straw/compost enrichment Sample: eDNA_1 v2 (version 2) | ecosystem: Engineered > Solid waste > Grass > Composting > Bioreactor | place: USA: Davis... | reverse complement strand
CACGAAGAAGCGTTATGCCGGCGTAGTGGACAAACAAGGTCGGCAGGAGGTGTCTTCAAAGGACTGGAGAATGTGCGTACCGACTGGACGCAGCTGGCCCGACAGTTTCAGATGACGCTCTACGCCAAGGTGTTTGCCGGAGAAGACTATCGGGACTTTGTCCGTGCCACCACCCAGTCAGTGCTGAACGGAGAGCGGGATGCAGAATTGATTTATCGAAAACGCCTGCGGCGGCAACTGCATGAATATCAGAAAAATGTTCCGCCCCATGTCCAGGCCGCCCGCAAACTCGAACAGTGGACGGGCGAACGTTTGCGCCGGGGCGACTGGATTGAATATGTGATTACGACCAATGGTGCAGAGCCACTGGCAGCACAGCAGAGTCCACTGGATTATCAGCACTATGTTGATAAACAGCTGACGCCGGTCGCCGACACTATCCTGCATTTTGTTGAGCAGTCGCTTGCCGAACTGGTGGACAGTCAGCTGACATTATTTAAATAACCCTGAAGTAGTGCCGGCTGGTGGGGTGGGTGCACAGAAAACTCTGCCCTTGTTTATCGTCCAGGGGGCGTTTAGCATCCGGTGAATTCCTTGACAGATCATGAGAGTGGATATGGAACCCGAAGATATCATCGACATGTTGCGTGAGAGCAACCAGCCTGTTCCGGTGCCGCTGGAGCTGCCGGATGAGGATGTGCTGGTTGAAGTGGAAGAGCAGATTCTACTGCCTATTCCCCGGGACATGCGCACCTACCTGCTGGAGGCCAGTGATGTGGTCTACGGTACGCTGGAGCCGGTTACCGCAGCGGATCCTTACTCCCACACTTATCTGCCGGAAGTTGCTGCCGTGGCCTGGTCGGAAGGTGTTCCGCGCTATCTGGTGCCCTTATGTGAAGACAACGGCAACTATTACTGCGTGGAGCCGGAAGGCGAGGTCATCCTGTGGCGGGATGGTGAATTGACCGAGGAAACCTGGCCTAGCATCTGGCATTGGATTCACGACGTCTGGCTGGAAAGTTGATCGTTCTTCCAGCGGCAGGTGGATTTTCATATTTATCGTATATTTTTGTTAAATCCCCTGCCCAGCGCTGCGCTTTTTGGGGTAAGTTGGACGGCACGATAACAACTAACAAGCGAGTCGAACCATGCATCTATCCCACGTGGCCCATCTGGCCCTCCTGGCCGTTGTAACGTTTACCACTGCCTGCGATACCTCAACACCGACGGCGGCGACCGCGCCCAGGGAAGATCCGGATGAAAAGATCTGGGTTAATCTGTTTAACGGTCGGGACCTCAACAATTGGACGGTGAAGATCAACGGTTATCCGGCCGGTGAAAATGCCTTCAACACTTTCCGTGTGGAAGACGGAATTATGCAGGTCCGCTACGACGAGTACAGCGCATTTACCAACCAGTTCGGACACATCTTCTACAACGGCGGCCCATACTCTCACTACGTTCTACAACTGGAGTATCGGTTTGTAGGTGAGCAGGTCAATGGTGGCCCCGCCTGGGCCTGGCGCAATAACGGCATCATGTATCACGCTCAATCTCCCCAGGAAATGGGAGTTGATCAGGATTTTCCGGCCTGTATCGAATATCAGTTGCTCGGTGGCGACGGTGAAGCATCGCGCACCACCGCGAATCTCTGCACGCCGGGAACTCACGTGGTCATCAATGGAGAGCTGCGCGAGGACCATTGCATCAATTCCTCCAGCAGAACCTACCACGGCGATCAATGGGTCACTGTGGAGCTGCGGGTGGAAGGCAATCAGCTGGCCCAGCACATTGTCGATGGCGAAGTGGTTATGGAATACAGCGGTATGCAGCTGGACGACGGTACGCCCCTCGACAGTGGTTTTATTGCCTTACAGGCGGAGACTCACCCCACTGACATTCGCGCTGTGCGCCTGCTGAATCTGGAAGGCTGCATGGATGAAAAGGCGAGTAACTTCAAGTCCTACTTTGTTAAACACGATGCTGAGGCTTGTCGTTACTGATTGACCTTTCGCTACTGATAGAAAGCTCCGCAAAACAAGATGCCCGCGCTGGGCGGGCATCTTTGCCAGAATCACTGCCCGGATCGAGTCTCAATCAACATCCGGATCAATGGCTTTCCTGTTCTTCCTCGCCTCTCAAGGTCACCAGATACTCCACCAGATCACGCAACTGGGCACGGCTCAGCAACAGCCCCATGGGCGGCATGCCTGACACGCCCGGCTCAATACTGGCGATGTCGGCTTTAGCCAGCTGGTGCGTTTGATCTGCCGCGACCAGAGTAATCCCGGTGGCGGTTTCTGCTTCAAAGAAACCTTCAATGCGTTTGCCGTCCGGCATTACCGCTGTGATCCGTCCNAAACCGGGCGCAATGCGAGCCCCCGGCGCTACCAGTGCCTCCAGTAATTGCTCGCGGGACAGGGTGGTGCCGATGCTGGTCAACACCGGNCCGACCATGTTGCCGCGATGTCCNACCATATGGCAGCGCACGCACTGTGCGGCGGTGTCGTAGCGGAACAGATTCTGTCCGGCCATGGCATTGCCGCCATGCAGTGCCTCGCGATATTTATCCAAGGGATTGGCCGGATCTTTGCGGCTTTCGTAGTCGGCCAGCAGCGCCTTGAGTGGATCGGTACCCATCTTTTCGGCGGCAGTGATGACTTCCAGCTGCACAGCCGGCTCAATCTTGCCGTCAATCAATGCCTGCACTTTCTGCTCCATCACCTGGTGTGCCAGTGGAGCGTCAACATTCGCCAGCGAAATGTAAGCCGCCTGCTGTTCACCCACGCTGCCGGTGTCCAGGAGGATGCGGTGCATCTCAACCACGTCGTTTGCCGGCAGGTTCAAGGTGGGCAGCAGATTCAGGGCCGCCATGCGCACGTCCTGCTCCTTGTCCTTCAGCGCNGCAAAGACGGCATCACCCATGGCNTCGTAATGGAGCTTTTGCAGGGTATTCAGGGCTGCAATCCGGACTCGGGCACTGGCGTCTTTNCGCATTACCTGGGCCAGCTGTTCCAGNGCCTCGGTAAAGCTCAGATCCCCCAGAGCAAAGACTGTGGCTTCACGGACTTTCGGGTGCTTGTCCGTCAGCAGGGCAGGATAAGCACTGCGCAGCGCGCTGCGGGCTTCATCGGCATCGTTACGAACTGCGCCGCGATACTGGCCCGTCACCCGATCAAAGGCAGAAGTTTCGCCCCAGACCCCGAGCGTCTTGATGGCTTCAGCCCGCAGAACTTCCGGATTTTGTGCCTTCTGGGCGAAGCCTGCCAGCCGCTGGGCATTAGCCGATTTACCTACATAAAGGTTGGCATTGATCGCCCGGCGCAGCAGGGGCTCATTGGTGAACCGGGTCTGTTCCAGCATCTGGGCCAGAGCAGGCAGGGCNGGGGTGACAAACTCATCNTCGTTGATTGCGCGCGCCGCNTTGGTGGCCACAAATTCGCTCTTATCGCTGAGGAACAGCTCGAGCTTCGGACTGAGCATNCGTCGCAAAGCCACAACGGCGGCGATACGCACGGCTTCGGAAGGGTGTTCAGCAAGCTTTGCCAGCGCAGCTTCGTCACCGATTCGCCCAAGCGCGATGGCACCGGCCTGGCGCAGATAGACGTCGCGATCATTGTTCTTGGCAAGCATGGCTACAATAGGGGTAACGGCTTCGGGTGAGCCAATTCGTCCCAAGGCCTGGGCAGCAAAAAATATTACCCGTGGATGTGCATCATCTAATGTCCTGATCAGTGGGTCTGTAGCCGGGGTGTAGCTGACATCACCCAGGAGACGGGCCGCTTGAGCACGGATTTCGGCATCGCTGTCCTGCAGGAGGTCCAACAGTGGTTCGGCCTGAGTCTGGTCTTGGCGAGCCAGCTGGCCGAGGCCCCACATGCCATGGATGCGGGCCAGTTGATGGTCCTGCTGAANGGCGGCCAGCAGGGCTGGTACTGCTTTACGCTCCACCAGTTCGAATTGAGCCTTCTGACGAACCCGCATGTCGGCATGCTGGAGCAGNTCNACCAGCTGCTCCGGGGTGTGCTGGCCGAAATCTTCTGCCAGACGGGCGCGGGTATCCTGGCGTTGCTCACTCTGGCNGTCNGCCGGTTTATCCAGCTTCCAGATGCGGCCCTTGCCGTTGCGCCCCCAGCCCTCAATCCAGTCGCTCATGTAGAGCGCGCCCTCGGGTCCAAAGTCCAAACCGGTACCCTGAACGCCGCGGAATACCTGTTTATCCGTAGCAAGCTTGAAGGAGGCCCCTGCCGGTTCCAGAGTGAAGGCATTGATGCCCGAGCGGGGTGCTGACCCCACAAACTCCACCACAAAGAAATGATCCTGCCACTCTTCACCCAAGGCAGTGCCGGGGTTGTAGACCATGCCGGCCGGTCCGGAGTGATAGGGAGCCAGTGGTGGCAGCAGATGTGCCGCCTGGCCTTCAAAACGCGGTTTGTAATAACTCTCGTCCATCCAGACTTTGTAAGTGTTGTTTTTGGGATCTTTGTATTTACCGAGCTGCCAGTTGATGCGCCAGCCGCTGTCGGAACCGTCAATCAGATAGGCGAGGCGCTCATATTCACCTTCGTGATCGCCGTCGTTGTCTACCGTGATGAGGTTGCCGTACTTATCAAAGACGAACTCGTGGGTATTGCGCAACCCATGGGCGAAGATCTCAAAGTTTGAACCGTCCGGCTCGCTGCGCACGATAACGCCTTGGTCGGGGTAATGCCATTTCCTGCCTTTGGCATCGGTGGTGCTCATACCGATATCGCCGATGCTGTAGTAGATCCGGCCGTCCGGGCCCATGGTCATACCCGACATGCCGTGGCCGCTGAAACCGATATGAACAGCGAAGCCATCGGCGAGGGGAGTGACTACATCGGCAGCGCCGTCGCCATCGGTATCTTTAGCGCGCCAGGACCCGGGTCCGACAGCGAGAAACACTTCATCGCGTTGGTTGTCGTACAGGATTCCCCCCAATACGTCGGTGACTTCATCACTGAAGTCGCGCAGGAACAGCTGGGCGCGATCTGCCCGACCGTCACCCGTACGGTCTTCCAGCATCAGGACCTCTTCTTTCTCCACGGCCAGGTCACGCCAATCGTGGGAACCGTCTTTGTTGCGGTCCGGCAGCCAGGTGTTGTCCTGGCTCTTCTCAGGGGCCAGCTCCCGACGCAGGAACTGGCGGCGATCCTCCACAGAGCGAAAGGCGACGGAAGGAAATTCCCACTGCGGATAGCCACGGATATCGAATTCGGAGTTATTACTGCGGTTGGTGACGGTTACCCAGAGTCGCCCCTGGTTGTCGACGCTGATGGCCACCGGGTCGCCCAGTAATTTTTCTGAAGCCCAGAGCTGTACATCCAGCCCCTCTGCCGGGACGAGGTTCACCTGGCCTGCGATGGTGGCTGCAGCTTTCTCTGCTTCGGCATCAGTAACCTGACGGACCTCGAGAGCTGGCCTGGCGCTGGAGCTGCTGGCCGAGGAGGCGGGCGGTGGTGCCTCCGGTGATTCTGAAGAACAGGCAGCAAGCAGTAGGGGCAATAACAGAGTGGGACGGAGCGGGAGATAAGTTTTCATGGAGTCTTCACAACGGCTAGTTATTGTTGGTTGATCATATTTATATGGATAAAACCTGCAATGAGTATAAGTGAATGGCCGCCAATCGCGTTACCCCTAGACATTACTTAACAAAACGTTCCTGGTAAGGACCAAGGGCGATTGCACTTAACGCACTGCCCGATAGAGATGAGACACAGGTCTCACTCTAAGATCCCGATGAAGTTCTGGAACTGGAGACTTGTGTGCCATGCGCTACACTGACACTTATCCGCGTTAACTGTGTAATTCCTGCCGTTATACGCCAGGCACTTTCTCTGGAACACCTGAATCGTGAATGCATCGATGTTGTCCGCCCGCCTCGCCGGGTGGCTTGCTGGATCAGTCGCTTTGGTTTTGGCATCCGCCAGCGATGCCCAGACGGTCTATGCGCAAACGCAGCATGAGGTGAGTCAGCCGGGCCAGCTGGGCCAGCAGGAAAGTACCGCAGCTCCGGCCAAGCCNNACAGTTTTGGTGATGGCAAGAGCGAGAAGAGCGGTGGTCCGGCCCTGANGGTGTACAAGTACAACAAAGATGGTGTGGTTTCTTTTTCCGACCGCGCGCCTATGAGCACACGGTACGAAGTGGTTACCTATACCTGCTTCGCCTGTAACCCTGCCTCAACTGTGGATTGGCATAGCATCAAGCTGAATACCCACGCCTATACCTACCCAATAGATTCTGCAGCTCGTAAGCATGAAGTTGATCCCGCGCTGGTGCGGGCGGTGATCCATGCGGAATCCGCGTTCCGTGAAAGTGTGATCTCCCGTAAGGGTGCGGTGGGGCTGATGCAGTTGATGCCAGCCACAGCACGGGATATGGGGGTGAAGGATTCGTTATCACCTACTCAGAATATTCATGGCGGCGTTAAGTACCTGGCGTACCTGCTGAAGCTGTACGGCGGCAATGAGACCCTCGCGCTGGCTGCCTACAATGCCGGACCTGGCGCGGTTAAGCGGTACGATGGCATTCCGCCTTTTGCTGAGACAGAAACCTATGTCAAAAGGGTGCGAATACTGCACAAGCGGTACAAGGATGCCCTGGCCGAGATTGATATGGCCAAAGCCGCGCACCAGGCGAGTAACTTCTGATCTTTTTAAACAAAAACCCCTGCCGAAGCAGGGGTTTTTGATTTTACGACCATCAATTGTGGGACTAATAGAGGAACACGGCACCGGCTGAAGGAGCAGAGTTGTCGTGCTGGTCCCCATTGATGCCAGTGGCTTTGCTCGCATCGCGGTATGCTCCTACCGCCAGCGTACTGCCGTCTTCATTGAGGCCCACCGCTGCACCGAAACGATCCCCGCCCCGGGTATTGGATGGCTTGACGTAGCTGAACTGTTTCCAGGCATTCCCATCAAGGCCAAAGATATAAACTGCGCCGGTATTGGCCTGCGAGTTATCTGCCTCATCACCGTTGATTCCTCGGGCAGAGCCCGCCTCAATGATGGTGCTTACCGCCACGAGACTGCCATCTCCTGCTACACGTACCCGGTGGCCAAACTGATCCTGGGCTTCTGCGTTGGACGCCTTCAGGTAAGCCTTTTGCTCCCAGGTGGTCCCCGTGTGCGCGAAGATATAAACAGCACCTGATGAAGCCGCACCGCCAGAAGGATAGAGGAGGTCAATCTGAGCCAGGTCGTAATCCGTTGGGTCGCCATTCACGCCAGTGGCACGACTGAGATCACCTATGCCGCTAACGGCCAACAGATTTCCATCCGCTGAGAAGTCGAGGCTGTGACCAAATTGGAGGCCCCACGACACATGATCCGGCTTCAGGTAAGTCTCCTGAGTCCAGACGTTGTCGGTACGCTCAAAGATATACACCGCACCGGCATTCAGATATTCAATACCAGCTCTGGTGGCAACGCCGTAATTGACGTTCTGGTTGCCATTGACGCCGGTAGCATCGCTGTCTTCACCTGGTGCGCCGACAGCCAGTCTGTTGCCGTCCGCAGACAGGGCGACACTGGTACCAAAGTAATCATCAGGGCCGGCATTAGAGGCTTTCAGGTAGACCTCCTGAGTCCATACGCCATCGGTGCGGCTGAAGATATAGGCTGCACCTGAGTTGGTTCCGCCGGGAATGGAGCTGGAACTGGACGAGCTGCTCGTGCGGCTGCTTGATGATGAGCTGGTGGACGATGAGGTACTGGACGAGCTGGATGAACTCGCGGGGGTAGTATTGGCGTTTTCACACAGACTCGGATCGCTGCTGGAGCTGCTGCTGAAGGTGGGAATACCGGCCAGTCGTGTCGCTTCATTCGCGGAACCCACCGCGAGGGTGTTGCCGTCGGCAGACAGGGCCAGGCTGTAGCCGAACTGCTGCTGGAGATTGAATGGCTTCAGATAGGCTTCCTGGCTCCAGGTGGAACCGTCACGGGTGAAGATATACACAGCACCGGTATTGATATCAGCAGGTACCACTTTGCCATCAGCGTTTTTGGTCAGGTAGTTGCCCTGGTTGCAGTTGATGCCCAGCGCCGCGCTGTCTTCCAACAGTGCAGTAACCGCCAGGGTATTGCCATCGGCCGACAGGGCGACGCGATAGCCGAAGCGATCGTTAGTAATGACCAGGTCTTCATCTTCGTTGGGCTGTTCGGTATTGGAAGCTTTGATGTAAGCCTGCTGCGCCCAGACACCGTCGGTCTGCGCAAACACATACACGGCACCTGACGAAGGACTGGTGTTACTGGTTTGATCTCCATTAATGCCGGTGGCATTGCTGTCTTCTGCCGGTGCGGATACGACAAGCGTTTGCCCATCGGCAGAGATATCAAGGCTCCAGCCGAACCAGTCACTGGTATCGGTATTGGAAGCTTTGACATAGCCAATCGCGCCGAGCATGGCACCGGAGGTGTCTGTGGGATTGGATGAGGTTTTATCGGTGCAGTCTGCCGAGAGGCAGGCTTCAACGTAGTAGGTGGCGTTGATCCAGTCGTGCAGATGCACGCTGACATTATCGGTGGCCGCTGGGGTAGTCAGGTCGCCGCCGATCTGCACAAATCCGCCGCTGCCGTCAGCATTTTTAAACAGCCGATAAAAGAGGGCATTCTCCACCGGGGTCCAGCTGAACGACAAGGTCTTCGGTGACGTGGCAGTCACATTGATACCAGGCCACACGGCATTCACGCTGGAACTGGATGAGCTGCTTGAGCTGGAGAGGCTGGATGAACTGCTGCTCGGGCTGGGGTAGGTGTCTTCCCGTTTATCGGCACCACCGCAGGCGGTCAACACCGACACGCTGGTAAAAAGTGATAAGACAAGGGCGCTTCGACTAAGCAAACGCTGGATTCGATCAATATTCATGCAGCCTTTTCCTAAAGATATAACTTAGCTGGCGATTCTGTGTGTCATAGGGCGCAGTGTCAATCCGCGAGCCAACATAAACACCGGCGAGTCGGGTGTCGGTCTATGGCGGCGTGGACGAAAAAAACATTTATTCAGGGNCCGGGTAATCGCTTCAGAAATGTGAGAAGCCCGGAATAAAGGGGGTCTCCGCATAAGAACCCATAATGGGTCCAGCCAGCCTTCACTCAAGATCATCCNCAGTCAAACCGACAAACTTTTACAAAATCGATAGGGGGACAGAGGGTGCTCGGTTACTTCCCACACCTTTCGTTTATTTGCTGTGCGATATCTGAAGATTCTAACGCCATTCGTGCTATTATTCGCGGATCTTTCCTTTCTTCTTTCTGCCGTTCATAACTATAAGAAAACGCAGTGGGTGGAATCTGGGTTTATTCTCAGGACTATTTATGACGACTGTAAGCGACTTGATGACCCCCGTTGGTTCCTTCGCCAGGGAAGAGGACCTCTTGGTCGACGTGGTCACGACCATGCGGGCGAATAATCACTCCTGCGCAGTGGTCGTCACTGATGATGGCCTGGTTAAGGGCATTCTGACTGAGCGTGATCTGGTCACTGCATTCTCCCAGGCGTTGCATACCGGAGTGATCGGAAATTATCCGGTGGCGAGGGTTATGACGCCGGACCCGGTCTGCGTCCACCAGGACGCCGGGTTGTTTGAAGCATTACACCTCGCCCGGACTCACCACGTGCGCCATCTTCCGGTTGTGGACCATCAGGGACATCTGGTGGGTATGGTGACCCACACTGACATGATCAACCTCTATGTGGATATTCTTGAACAGCAGTCGGCACTGATTGATGCCAATATCGAATTGCAGGCTCAATCTCGGGAAGATCCGCTCCTGCGTATTGGGAACCGGCGTGCCATGAGTGCCGACATGGGGAAAGTTGCAGCCACTGCTCAGCGCTCCCGCCAGAGCTACGCGGTCGCGTTACTGGATCTCGATTATTTCAAACCTTTTAATGACCATTACGGCCACGTGGAAGGCGATCAAGCGTTGCAGGTCGTGGTAACGGCCATCAAGAACACCATGCGTCACAGCGATACACTCTATCGGTACGGCGGTGAAGAGTTGCTGATGCTGCTGCCAGGCTCCGACATCTGCGATGCAAGCCATGCGGCAGAGCGGGCGCGGCAGGCGGTACAGCGGCTGGCGCTGACCCACGAGCATAGCCCTTACGGCATTCTCACACTCAGCGGCGGTATCGCCAGCGCCCGGGGCGTGCCTGCCGATGAGCTGGTGGCCCAGGCAGATAAAGCCCTCTATCGCGCCAAGGCTGAAGGCCGTAACCGTATCTGTAGCGCTTTCGAACTGGCCGAAGGAGTCTCTCTGGATACTGTCGAATAGCGCTCTGCCTTTGCGCGGTCTATGCTTGATCATGCGCGAAGATCCTGTAAGCACCCGCCCGCATCCCGCACAGGACGATACCGATGAGGCTCTGGTGTGGCGACACAAGTTGATGGTTCTGGGGAAACCCTTTCTTTATCCGCTATCGCAGACCCCTACACGCTGCTGCTCGTGGTAGCGCTTATTGCAATAGTGATATCCATTGTGGCGTTGATCAGTGTGTGGCGCTACCGCTTCCACTCCCGTCGTCTGCGCCATCAGCAGCTGCAACATCGCAAACAGTTTGAACAGGCTCTGCGGGAAAGCGAGGAAAAATTCCGCTCGCTGGTGGGCAATCTGCCCGGAATTTCCTACCGCTGTCTGCCGGACCGGCGCTGGACCATGTTGTACATCAGCGATGCTGTGGAGAAGTTTACCGGGTACCCAGCCTCCGAATTTATGCGGCCCGGCGGCCTGACATTTCTCGATATCGTTCACCCTGATGATCAGGAACATACCGGACTGCACACGCTGAGCACCGATAAAACCTTTGAGCTGGAATACCGCATCATTCATAAAGATGGCCGGGTGCGCTGGGTATGGGAAAACGGCAGCCTTATTACCAACGACGCCGGTGAGCCGGTGTGGCTCGACGGCGTGATTCTCGATATCACCCAGCGTTACGAGATGGAGCAGGTATTACGTCACGAGAAATTAAAGGCGGAACATGCTGCTGTCGTGAAGACCGAGTTTCTCGCCAATATGAGTCACGAAATCCGCACCCCCATGAATGCGATCATCGGCTTTATCGACATCCTGCTTCAGACTCCTCTGACACCAGAGCAAAGACAATATCTGGAGACGATCAACCATGCCTCGGCGTCTCTCCTGCATCTGCTGAATGACGTACTGGATACCGCGCGACTGGAACGTGGTGTGGTCGAGCTGGAGAGTGTTAATTTTTCCCTGCTCGAGCTGCTTCACCAGGTGCTGGATACCTTCAGAGCCAATGCAGAGAAAAAAGGGCTGGAGCTGCGACTCGACTACCCTCCAGGTATGAACGAGTTTTTCCGTGGTGATGAACAGCGGCTGCGACAGGTACTGATCAATCTGGTGGGCAACGCGGTGAAATTCACCGAGCAGGGCGGGGTGGTCGTCACTGTGTCTGCTGAAGGGGGATTAGTCCATTTTGAGATACGGGATACGGGTATAGGCATTGCGCCGGATCGCCTCCGGAATATCTTCGAACCCTTTACTCAGGCTGATGCTTCCACCACTCGCCGGTTCGGCGGTTCCGGTCTGGGAACCACGATCAGCAAGCAATTGATCGAACTGATGGGTGGAAGTATCCAGGCTACCAGCGAGCTGGGAAAAGGCTCGGCATTCACGTTTCGTGTGCCGCTTTCACTGGGCAAGGTCCAGACACCTCTGTCGGAGCGTAAACGGGTAAATCTGGCTCCACTGCGCATCCTGGTGGTTGATGACGTGGTGCCGAATGTCCGCCTGCTGGAGATCATGCTCCGTAAGGGTGGCCATGAAGTCACCTCCGTTACCAATGGTGTCGAGGCGTTTGCAGCCTTTCAGCAACATCGGTTTGATGTGGTGTTGATGGACGTGCAGATGCCAGTGATGGATGGCCTGGTAGCCAGTCGACGCATGCGCCAGTACGAACAGGAACACCAGTTGAAGCCCGTACCGATCATCGCGCTGACCGCCAGTGTACTGGATGCCGATAAACTGGCCGCTCGGACGGCAGGGATGGACGGCTTTGTATCGAAACCGATCAAGCTGTATGAGCTGGAAACCGAAATAGCCCGGCTGTTGGGATTAACGCCGGCAGGCGAGGAGGCCTGCTGAGTTAACGAAGCACCGTCGCGTCGAGACCATGCGACATAAGTCCCGACAGCGGCTAACATAATAATTAATAACAAGATGACGAGAGTCACCATGACCATAGACTTCAATCCCACCATTCTGGTGGTGAACGATGATGCCCCCACCCTGAACGCACTGCGTCAGATACTGAAGAACTACTGTCAGCTGTTGTACGCCAACTCCTCGGAGGTCGGGCTGGCAGTCGCGGATGCAGAGCAGCCGGACCTGATACTGCTTGACGTGATGATGCCCCAGATGAACGGTTATCAGATCTGCGAGCAGCTCAAGCACAGCGAGCGTACCCGTCATATTCCAGTGATCTTTATCAGCGCCTTCAGCGATGCGGCCGACGAGGCCCACGGCTTTGCTGCCGGGGNTGCTGATTACCTGACCAAGCCATTGAATGCCGCCCTTGTGCGGGNCCGTATTGCCACCCATCTATCGNTGGCGCNGGTTGATGAATCAAAGAGGAGCTGTCTGGAGCTGGTACAGCGGCTGGGGATGGCAGCTGAATATAAAGACAATGAGACCGGCCTGCATGTGCTCCGCATGAGCCATTACGCCTGTGTCATAGCCCGCGCGGCCGGCCTTGATGAAGCGGTGGTGGAAGACCTGTTCTACGCAGCCCCCATGCATGACATAGGGAAGATAGGGATTCCCGACAGCGTCCTCCAGAAAACCGGCAAGCTGACGCCAGACGACTGGGCAATCATGCGGGAACACCCCGTTATCGGTGCGCGCATCATCGGCGTTCACGCCGACGGCCTGTTGCGCATGGCCCACGATATTGCGCTGACGCATCACGAACGCTGGGATGGCAGTGGCTATCCACGCGGACTGGCAGGAGAGGGGATTCCTCTGGTAGGCCGTATCGTGGCGCTGGCTGATGTCTTCGATGCGTTGACGACGCAGAGGCCGCATAAAAAAGCCTGGCCTTTGAACGAGGCTGTGGCTTATATCAGGGAACAGCGAGGCAAACATTTCGATCCTCGCCTGGTTGACATATTCCTGGAGCAAATGCCAGCTATCCTGGAGGTTCGGGAGCGTTGGGCGGATAAAAGCTGATCAATGCTTCTGCCCGGTTAATCGTGGCGGATAAATCCCGATCTATACAGGTCTATCACTTGCGCACCCGCCTATAGTGCGTAAAATGCCGGCCCCCCAGTTGGGCGGGCAAGGGGACGTGGCATGGATAAGGAACAGCCGGCCACGATGATGAGATATATAAGAAGGTGTCCCACATGCTGTATTACTCCTGTTTTACCCGAATGGAGCTTGATAACCGCCTCGGTCAGAAAGTCTTCCTCGGCGTTACCCATATCCCTACCGAGACGCGTGATTATGTTTTTGTGACCGCGTTGAGCCAGCAGGCCTCCAGTTTCGTTGGAAAAAATGCCGACCATTTCGCGTTTCAGTTATTGCATCGTTTTCAACTTGACACGAAGCGTTTTGAATTGGTGGAATTGCGCAGCGCTGCGGAAGAGCAAAGCCTGTGGCGATGGCGGTTTGAGTGGGTAGGTACTGCGCCGCTTTCAGGCAGAGGTGAATTAATAGCATCTCCCGCCCAGCGACAACAATTGATGCGCTTGCTCGATCCCCATGATCAATTAAAGGCTGCGGCCACCTGAAGGGCAAAACGGAACGCTATGAAGACCAATTGTTTACCGAAGATGACAACCATGTTGCTGCTCGACCGCGATAATGTGGAGGCAGGCGTAGACGTAAAAGTACTGGCGCTGGCGGGTACTGTCGCGGTTTTTATGTCGGATAAGCAGAGTCACTCAAGCAGCTCCATATCGCGGAATGCTGCTACCTATTTAGCGCAGCTGGTGCAGCGGCTCGAGCTGCATCCTGTCAGCACGCAGTTTTATCGTCACGTCTACCATCCCCAGCAAGGCAGCCTGTTCGGGCGCTTTGATATTGTCTGGAATGGCACTGAGCTGGTGAGTTACAAATTTGCCATGTTGAACAATCTGGACGAGGGCAAGCGTCTGCAGGAGTGGATCGCCAAGGCTGCGGTTGTGCCTATCACCTATGGTCAGACCCGCGATCTGGCCCGGCAGGAAATGCCCGCGGTTGCTCCGGTCGCGAGCGTCAACCTTTAATCATCTCAGCTACAGGGGCGGGTTCTTTTCCCCGCCCGACTCTCACGCCGATCAACAGCACCAGACTCAGGAATGCCAGGGGCAGGCTGCCCCAGCGCATAAAGGGTGTTAAACCATCAGCGGCGTACACGACACCGGTAAATGTCTCGGTAGTAAAGGCGTTGCTGGCTTTCACAATACGGCCCTTCTCATCGATAAACGCACTGCTGCCGTTGTTGGTGCTGTACACCAGATAGCGGCCGGTCTCCAGCGCACGCATCTGCGCCATCTCCATAAACTGCAGAGGTCCAATGGATTCGCCGAACCATCCCAGGTTGCTGATGGTGAGTAACACCTGCGCGTCCCGCGCACTGAAAGCCACCAGATCCGGGTAGACCAGTTCATAACAGACCGAGGGAGACACGGCCACACCGTTGATATGAATCCCGCGCTGTTCCATGGGGCCAAAAGCGATGATAGAGGTAGGCAGGTCGAAAAAGTGGATCAGGCCGCGCAGCCAGTCTTCCAGCGGGACGTATTCGCCAAACGGCACCAGACGACGTTTGTGGTAGATGCCCAGCGCATCCCCGAATCCGGCAATTGAGTTGTAGTAACGGTAATCCTGAGGGTTATCGTAGATGATGCCGGTCACCAGGCCAGTTGAGGTTGCCGTAGCGCGGTCGTTCATCTCGTTGAGAAAAGGGAGCGCCTGGTGATAGGTAAGCGGAATCGCGGCTTCAGGCCAGATTACCCAGTCATGGTCCCACAGGTCTTCACTCATGGTCCGCAGCAGGTCCAGCGTCGGCTCAACGAAGTCGGCACTCCATTTGATTTCCTGGGAAATATTGGGCTGGACCATGGCCACCTTGACTGGTTCTTCATCCAGATGAGTCCAGGCGATGTCTTGAAGAAAAAAACCGCTGATCCAGATAGCTCCCACCAGCCCACCCAGTAAAGCCAACGACAGTTGCCGCCACTGCCAGATTGCCTGGGCCATGACGCCGGCGGTCAAGGCGCAGATAAACCCGGTACCGATCACACCCACCACCGGTGCCCAGCCCGCCAGCGGCGTATGCAGGTGCGCATAGCCGGCATACAGCCAGGGAAAGCCAGTCAGAAACCAGTAGCGGAAGCATTCGCCCAGCAGCCAGCAGGCGGGGAAGGCGATCAGGAGACTCCAGCGCCAGCGGCTGAACCAGCGTCCATACAGATAGAACGGCAGGCTGAACATCAGGGCCATGAACAGCACGAAGATCAGGGTCAGCAGGCCAGCCAACACCGGAGATGCACCGCCAAAATTATGGATGCTCACATAGATCCAGGACACACCTACTCCATACATGCCTACACCGAAGCACCAGACCCGCAGGAACACCTGTTTGAGCGAGCCCTGCTCAAGGAGCAACGCCAGTATGGTCATGCCCGCCAAGCCCAGGGGCCAGAGTTTAAATGGGGCGAGGCTGAGCGGAATCAGTGCTCCGGCCCCCAGACACAAAAGACAGACCAGCCAGTTCGGCAAGGTCTGGAGACGCACTGCAAAAGGTGATGCCGTCATGTATGAAAGGTCGTCAGGATTGAAAGAATGGCTGCTAAAAAAATCCCGCCGGCGATGGGCGGGATTCGTTCTACTTGTTGACCGTCAACCTTAGCAGATGTATTTGCCGGTTGTCTGCATAGAGCACCCGGAACTGGAAGTTGTCGATGACAGCAACTTCGTTGCGTTTAGGCAGATGGCCGAACTCCTGCATGAGGATTCCACCAATAGTATCGAAATCGTCCTCGCTCAAACCTGCATTGAAGTACTCGTTGAACTCCTCTATGGGGGTGAGCGCTTTGATGATGTAGTCGGTGTCACTCACGCGCTTGATGAAGTCGTCACTGACTTCCTCATCGGTTTCATCTTCAATGTCACCGACGATTTCTTCCAGGATATCTTCAATCGTTAACAGACCGGAGATACCGCCGTACTCATCAATCACTAGAGCCATGTGATAGCGCTGCTCGCGGAATTCGCGCAGGAGCACATTAACGCGCTTGCTTTCGGGGATGATATTGGCCGGCCGCAGGATGCTCTCCAGATTGAAGTTCTGCTGGTTATCCAGCAACAGGCGCAGCAGATCCTTGGCGAGCAGAATGCCGCGGATGTCATCCGCCGATTCTCCGATGACCGGGAAACGGGAGTGGCCGGATTCAATAATCTTGGGTAGAAATTCCTGGGGAGTGTCGTCGATCCGTACGGCGACGATCTGGGAGCGGGGCACCATGATTTCACGGGCCTGCAGGGAGGAAACGTCCAAGGCACCTTCGATGATACTCAGGGCTTCCTGATCCAGTAACTGGTTATTGGCGGCATCCTTGATGATGTCCAGTAATTCTTCGCGGGATTTAGGTTCAGCGCTAAAGGCGTGGAGCAATTTGTCCAGCCAGGACCGGTCTTGTTTCTCAATACGGTCCGCTTGGCGCTGAACGCTGCTACTCGTGGGGTCGTCCGACATGGTGATGCTTTCCTGTGATCAAAAGATAATCGAAAGGTTGTTATTCGTTGATTTCGTAAGGCGGAGGAAAACCCATTCCGGTGAGGATCTTGGTTTCAAGACTCTCCATCTCCTCCGCTTCGGGCTCGGTTATATGGTCATACCCCACCAAATGCAAGGTCCCATGAACCACCATATGCGCCCAGTGGGCCTCCAGTGTCTTGCGCTGCTCCATCGCTTCACGTTCTACGACCGGGGCGCATATCACGAGATCCCCTAATAAAGGTAAATTCAGTTCGGCCGGGATGTCGGCAGGGAAAGAGAGCACATTGGTAGGTTTGTCCTGGTGACGATAGCGCAGGTTCAACTCCTGGCTTTCGACTTCATCGACAATGTACACACTGACCTCGGTTTCGGGTTTGTTGAGATCAGGCACCGCCGCGAGGGCGGTGCTGATCCAACGTTCGATATGCTCGGTGACGGCAAGGTGAGTGCTGCCACTGGCAACATCAATATCAACGTGAGTGGTCATGGCGATCAGTCAGTGATGTCGGGCTTCTGCTCAAACTGATCGTAGGCCTCTACGATGCGCTGCACGAGCGGGTGACGAACCACGTCCTTAGAGTTGAAATGGGTAAAGCTGATGCCAGCCACATTTTCCAATACTTCAATAGCGTGGCGCAGACCGGACTGCTGGCCGCGCGGCAGGTCGATCTGGGTCGGGTCGCCGGTAATGACTGCCGTGGTACCGAAGCCTATTCGCGTGAGGAACATCTTCATCTGTTCGCGGGTGGTGTTCTGGCTCTCATCAAGGATCACGAAGGAGTTGTTCAGGGTCCGGCCACGCATGAACGCCAGGGGCGCCACTTCGATAACTCCGCGCTCCATCAGTTTGCCTACGGTTTCAAATCCGAGCATCTCGAACAGAGCGTCATAAAGGGGACGCAGGTAAGGGTCAACTTTCTGGGCGAGGTCGCCCGGCAGAAATCCCAGCTTCTCGCCAGCTTCCACAGCGGGACGCACCAGCAGGATGCGCTCCACTTCATCTTTCAGCAGGGCCTCAACGGCGCAGGCTACGGCGAGGTAGGTCTTACCTGTACCAGCCGGGCCTATGCCGAAGTTAATGTCATTGTTCTGCACAGAACGAACGTAGCGCTGCTGATTCAGGCCGCGTGGCTTGATAGTGCATTTTTTGGTGCGGATCAGGGTAATGCCGGCGCTGTTATCAGCGCTGTCAGTATTGCTGGCGGTATCGTCGCCGCCATCAAAGGGAGTATTCAATTGTTCCATAAGGGCCTCTATGCCGGACGTCTGCAGGGCGAGATGAATCTCATCCGGCGTCAGATCGATACGGTCAGTTTGCTGGTAAAGGTGGCGTAACAATCCGGCGGCCGCCTCAGTGGGTTGTGCATCACCAACCAAGGCAAATTCATTGCCGCGGTTACGGATTTCCACATTCAGGCGTTGTTCGATCTGGCGCAGGTGTCGGCCGAACTGACCGCAGAGATTGGCTAGGCGACGACTATCATCCGGTTCAAGGGTTAATTGGCGGGTAATAGCATCAGGGCTGGTGGCTATATAGCTATTCATTAATGGAGAATTGAGGCTCTTTTGGCTGTAGACGGGTACAGACTAAACCATTCCCCGAGTGGGTAAAAGCCTCTATAAGGGCTAAATGGTTCTTTAAAACATTTTTTTACTAACTGCCCGTTATGAAATTATTCTTTTGGAGGTT